>Ga0307982_1000542_pt1 | contig 29792 bp, 22 predicted proteins | sample OrgLakmetagen989_FD_201847 | JGI IMG/M metagenome (GOLD analysis project Ga0307982, IMG submission 201847) | Saline water microbial communities from Organic Lake, Antarctica - #989 | ecosystem: Environmental > Aquatic > Non-marine Saline and Alkaline > Saline | place: Antarctica: Organic Lake...
AGTGGCGACGGCGCATTTGATCCAGCCAGCGGAAACATCGGCGGTCTTCGAGCTTGTGTTGCGGCCCTCAGAGCATGCGTCTACGGAAGAGCCAGACCTAGCGCAACCATCAGGGTGTGAGGAGGTATGGGAGCACGTAGTGCTGCGCAATCACGATAGCGCGCCCGATACTGCTTTAAGCAGCGACGCTAGCAACGGAGCTTCGAGTGATCCACTGAGCTGGCGCGGCGTTGCTCTGTCTCTGAGGGCGCCTCCACAAGTGCAAGCTCTTCTGGAAGCGATCGATGAAGCACGCGACGATGGGCCCAGTTACGTGGCCTTTGCTACTGTAGTAGAGCGCACCCGGGCGCTTTCGCCGCGCGCGAAGGAGCTTGCTTATGCGGGGCACGGGCCAGATTCGGCTTTTGTGATTGGCTGGCCGTCCCTGGACCAACTCCGATCAGCCTTCGACGCGCACAACAGCAGTGGCAGCAGCAGTGGCGGCACCAGCAGCGGCTCCGTGTTCTCGGATGCTTTGCTCGCAAAGTTGGATCTAGATTATTCTCTCTGGGGTGAACTTCAGGACTTGCTTGACGCTAGCAATGCAGATGCTGGCTCGACTACTGATGGAGAGGCTGCTGCTGCACCCGCTCCTCCTCCCCGTCTTCGCATCTCATGGCACCGCCCTTATCTCGACAAAACCACACGGAAGCGCCTGCACGATGTGCACATTCACCTGGAGCCTGCGCCAATGCCTGCTGCTGCTTCAAGCAGTTCAGAGGCAAGCAGCAGCGCTCACAGTGGGTGGTTAGCAGCGCGATCAGAAGCTTGGCGTACTCACCTGGAAGAGATTGACTTGCTCGAGGAGAGTGAAGGCATGGCTGAGAAAATGCTTAAGATTGCAACCGGCGGTGGATCCGAAGAGCTTGTCAAACGGCGGCGGCGGCTTGGAGGAGGCCGAGGCCCCGAGAAAAGTGCCTCTGAATTGGCAACTGCTTCGCCAGGGAGCACCCAACAAGGAGACGTTCGCCTGTGGTTCCCCGTGCGAGATGGAGCCGTTGCACATGTCCATGACGAAGCCGCGGCTTTAGAGGCCAGCTTGGAAGCACTGGACTTTGGTGATATCGCTGTTGTGAGCAGCATGAAGGTGATTTTAGAAAACATATATGCGTGACTCGATGCGGAGCCTATTTAAATTCCTTTATTGCGAACGGGAAAGCATACAAGTACATGCATTCGAGTCCTTTTGAGTTTCTCGCTTTCTCTGTCTGTTAATTGTCGCTTTTGTGTGTATTTGTTGCTACTGCACGTATGTGCGTGTAATTGCCCGTGCTTATCCCTTCATTTTTGTTTGCAGGGCGGAGACAATTCCTCGTCCATTGGTGTGACACACGGCCGACGTTTAGACGCCGAAACCGATCCTTATTGGCGCACTTTATGCGCCACAGACTCTTCCGGGTGGACTGACGTGAAGCCGGACGGTTGTGACGGGAACTGGCGCCAAGCGTCGAACTCTGATTTCTGCGTCAGTCCTTACAATCCTGACTGCCATGTGTGTGGAAAAGGCGGGACTGAGTCGGGTTACTACCAGGTAGGGCAATACCGGGCCTACTGCGAGTGCCCCGGAGGGCAGTACAGCGGCGCTGGCTCGCTTGCCTGTAGCATCTGCCCTGCGGGCCAATACAGCGAGGATGTCGCTGCTTCGTGCATTAATTGTCCCACTGGCCATTACAGCGGCTCCAGCGCCAGCTCATGCGTGGAGTGCAGCGGAGGCTACGAAGCGCTATCCACTGGCTCCACTTCGTGTGACGAATGCGCAGCCGGGCAGTACAGCAGCGGAGGCGCAAGCACGGTCCCGGAATGCACCAGCTGCCCGGTGCGTTTCTTTTGCTTGTAGTGGATAATGAGAGGTTTTTAGAACGATCGTTATCTCGTGTTTGATGAGTGCGCACTCCACCTCTCTCTATCTTATCTCATGCACTCCTTTTGCATTACATCGTTGTGCACATGTGTTGCGCGATAGGCCGGCAAATACCAAGATGCCACAACGCAGTCGAGCTGCATCTCGTGTGTGGCCGGCTTTTACTGTGGGAGCACGGGCATGACCACCTACATTGGTTCCGGCTGCCCCGCGGGCACCTTTTCTAGCGCGGGCGCCACTGCCTGCACGAACTGCCCGGCGGGATACTTTACGGCCTCGGCCGAGTCCGCGAGTTGCGGTGCATGTGGCGCTGGCACTTACTCGAATTTGGGGAGTGGGGTGTCGGGCAGCACCTATTGCGAAGACTGCAGCGCGGGGCAGTACCAGGCAGCGGCGGCGCAGTCCTCGTGCGAAGATTGCCCGGTGGCGTCCTATTCAAGCAGCGACGGCTCGGTGGCGTGCTCCGATTGCAGTGCGGGGAGGTGAATGTAAAAGCATTTCTTAATTGATTACAGCATTTCACTCTTGTCATAGGCCTCTTTCTCGTTGGCGCATCTTTCAACATCACCCTCTCTCATCGTATTCACATCTTGTATCTCGATAATGTGTCCCCCTTCCTCAATAATCTTCCCGTGTTTTTGTACATGTCCTCCTCAGGTACCAAAGCGCCACTGGTCGAGTGTCATGCAGCAAATGCTCGACCGGCACTTACAGCGCCGCCGGGGCTTCTGCGTGTACTTCCTGTGCTGCGGGGAAGTATGCCTCCATCTCGGGCTTGAGCACCTGCACCTCATGCGCGACCGGTAGGTGATTGGAGTTATGGAAGCGTCTTCTTCTTTTACTTCGTCTTTCTCTTCGAGTTACATTCATGCTTCTCTTTGAACCTTACAATGTCACCATCCATACCCACAGGCAAGTACCAATCCTTCACTGGCGCTTCGTCTTGCGTGTCCTGCGCGGCGGGCAAGTACACGGACACCGCGGGGTCGACCACTTGCACTACATGTAGCATCGGCCAATACGCGGCTACGTCGTCGTCATCGCTGTGCACCAGTTGTTTGACCGGCCAATACCAGGACACCACCGGCGCGATGGTCTGCAAAGACTGCACTGGAGGGTGCGTGAGTTGTTGCGTGCATTGTGCGGCTGATTGCTACTCGTAGCATCCTTGACCTTACCAGAATAAGATTCTTCCAAAGAAGAGTAACATTTTTCGTTCTGTTTCGGAAGTAAACTTCTTCGCATCTGTAGCAGTTCAATGTGTTCATGGTTTCTCACATGTTTCTTTCTTCCTTTTTGCCTCTCTGCAGGCAGTACACCGCGGTAGCTGGCAGCTCAAGCTGCTCTACATGTGCGAGTGGGCGTTACTCCGACGATGTGGCGACTTCATGCCCTCCCTGTTCCGCCGGCCAGGTGCGTGGTGCACGAATAGACTATATGAAGAAATACATTCTTTTTTTTTTCTTCTATTAAAATCCTTACAACAACTGCTGCCTATGAATCTTACACTTTGCGCTCTTTGTGATAACAGTACTCCAGCGCCGGTGCCTCTGCCTGCACAAGCTGTGCTGCGGGCACCTACAGCAGCAGCAGCGGCCTCGGGGCTTGTTCGAACTGCCAAGCAGGCACTTATTCGCTCTCTGGCGCAAGCGGGTGAATAAAGAAACTTTGTCGACGCCAGAAATGCCCCTTTTCGATTTTTGTCTTATTTCTATGTGTGAACCACGAGCTTGATGTGTTTCTTCTTTATTGTATTTTTTCCTACTCATAAACAAGGTGCACGGACTGTGCCGCGGGCCAGTATTCGGCCTCTAGTCGCGCATCTACTTGTACTTCTTGCAATGCTGGCCAGTACCAGTCGTTGCCCCAACAGAGTGCTTGCTTGGACTGCAATTCGGGCTCCTATGCTTCCTCGAGTGGAGCATCTACATGTATCGATTGCTCCGCGGGGCAGTACAGCGGAGGCGGGGCCTCGGCGTGTGTGGCGTGCGCGGCGGGCTACGTCGCCGTTCAGGCGGGCCTTACCACCTGTTCCCCCTGTAGTGCGGGTTACTACTCCGGCAGCGGCGCCTCGGTGTGCACGGCGTGTGCTGCGGGCTATTATTCGAGTGCTTCGCCTTCCACTTCTTGCACTGCCTGCCCAAAAGGTAAGAGACGAGGCACACCCAAAACACGTCTCCGATGCATTTTTTAAAGCCCGCGCACACCTGTAAGCTTCACCTGAGCCTCTGATGCAACAAAAGAGTCGCACACATTTCAAGTTTTTATCCTTAGCTTCCGCTTAAGCTGTTACTTTTCTGCATCTCGCCCACACAGGCAAATACAGCGCCTCAGCTGCTACCTCATGCACTGCTTGTGGTGCCGGTCGGTACGGCGCCATCTCTGCCTCCACCTCTTGCAGCCTTTGTTCGACAGGGAAATACAGCTCTGGTGACACCGCAAGTTGCATCGCATGCGCCGTCGGTCAATACGCAAGCTTAGAAGGGTCGGTTACCTGCACTAACTGTACCGCGGGCACTTTCGCCAGCGCTGTTCAAAGATCTGACTGCACTGACTGTCCCGGCGGCAAGTACAACGATCGCGGCGGCCTTTCGTTGTGCTTTGATTGTGAGCAGGGCTTTTACCAAGACGTAGAAGGGTCAATGTCGTGCAAACAGTGCGCAAATGGCACCACTTCTTCGGCGGGCGCCTCCATCTGCAACGACGGGTGTGACGCAGGCACTTATTTGGTTGGCTTTGCGTGCATCGATTGCCCGGCTGGGCAGTATTCATTGGCTGGCGCTTCCGGCGGATGCACGCCATGTTCCGCCGGTTATTTCGCCGCTACCACGGTTAGTAAGAAATGGAAAATAATTCTTCTTTTTATATCTGCACCTTTTAAAAATGTTTTCGCATAGAGTGATTCGTAACCTTCAGTCATCATTCCGATCTCTTACGAGCCACAGACATGTGAAATGATTTGATTGTCACTGTTCACACTTTCGCCACCCCGCAACTATTACACTTGCATCATTGTGTCATCTTTTTGTAACTGCGCCACTCCTAACACAGGCCACGGCAAGTGCGTGCACTGTATCACCTGCCGGTTCTTACGTTGCCTCCTCGGGTGCATCTACGGCGGTGGCCTGTCCTTCTGGCACTTATTCGGCCACCGCTGCCACTGTCTGCAGCAACTGCCCCGCGGGGTACTTCAGCTCCTCTGGCTCGGCGACTTGTGATGGCTCCTGCCCAGCTGGTACACTATCGCCCCACGCAATTGTCTGTTCATTTATTTTCCCTTTCAAGTAGAGGACTTTCAATTGAATTCTGTTTAGTCGATTATCGGTTCATTTTTTGTTTCATAGCATAGATCTTCTTGAAATTCTTGTCTTGTGCTTTCTCAGGCACTTATGCTGGTTCGGGCAGCAGTGAATGCGTCTCGTGTGATGCTGGTTATTACTCCAATCCCAATGCAGAAAGTTGCATCTTATGTGATCCCGGCAAATACACCGCGAGCACCGGTAGTGCGTCGTGCTCCCTCTGCGCCGACGGTTACTCCACGTCACCCGACGGCACCGCTGCCGGCACGAACGAGTTCGTTTACGGAAGCACAGCCTGCGTCATTTGTCCGTCGGGAAGGTTAGGACTCTATCCTCTATATTGAACGAGGAGGGATTGTGTATCTGAAAAAAGTGAAGTTGAATGACCACATTTAAGCTGTGAGGTGTAACAGCACTATATCCATCTCTCATGTGGCATCACAGATACGATCGAAACACTAGAGATTTTTGCGCCATTTCTCCAGCGGGTACTTACTGCCCGGGGCAAGGCAACAGTTTCTACACCGATTGCCCAGCCGGCCATTACCAAGACGCCACCGGTCAAGTGGCGTGCAAGAGTTGCGCTGCTGGCCAGTACAGTAGTGCTGTGGCTCAATCGAGCTGTTCCCCCTGTGCTGCGGGCACTTACGCAGCAAACACCCTCTCCACAACGTGCACCAGCTGTCCAGCTGGCACCTATTCGTTTGCGGTGCGTGGCGAATTTAATCGATTCAAGTAATCATATTTGTTCTCTTTAAGAGATTACTTTGTGCTTCTTTCTTTGGTACAGTCTCTGGTTTGATATAATATGATGCTTCAATGATAGCTAATTTGCATTCTTATCTTTGTGTGTGTTCATACATGTATTTTAGGGTGCTTCATCGTGTACCGCGTGCCCCGCCGGTACCTACAGCTTGGCTGGTGCTCTTCTCTGCGAGTTTTGCAACAATGGCACCTACTCGGGTACCTCTCGCTCAGGCGGCTGCACTGACTGTGTTCCTGGTCGGTACACCGGTACAGTGGGGGCTTTTAAATCTTGCAGTCTCTGTGCCAAAGGATTCGCAGTAAACAAAACCGCTGCTACGAGCTGTGACGAATGCGCGCCTGGCCGATTCGCCAGTTCCACTGGCACCGATGTTTGCGAGCTATGCGACGCAGGCTACTTGTGCGCTGCAGGCTCCATTCGTGCTGACGAGAGTGACTGTGTCAACGCCACGGAACCAAACCCCGAAGCTTTCTACTGTCCTAGGGGCTCCTTTAAGCGCGCGCGCGCACCTGACAATTGGTTTACCACTCCAGAATCACTCGATTACACGCGCAACCGCCAAGCAGCTGAACCGTGCCCGCGCACTTCTCAGTGTGTGAACGGCCTCCAGACATCGTCGCTTTTCTGGGACACGGGGGAGTGTGCCACTGGAGTCGACAAAAACGGGAGGGGTGTTGCTACTCGGGCTGCTGTAAGTGTAGACGAGGCTACGGATGGCTTACTCGTAGGCACCAAACAAACGGTTTTGTCTCCATATCCCGTAAAGTTTGAACTGAGTGGTTATGGCAGGCGGTATTTTGCGCTCGACGTGAGTGGCAATGGCACGCAAGCTCAGGTGCTCGTGAACGCGTCCAACACGGACGGCCTGGACTATGAAACTACGGACAAGTATTCGCTCGGGCTGACAGCTTATTCCAACGGTTCAGTCATCAACTGCACCCTAGTGGTGTCAGTCATCGACGTCAATGAGGCCCCCACCATCGTGCTTGGCGATCCACCGGTGCGCAACATCTCCGAAGCAGCTTTGGTGAATGACTACGTTAATGGCGCACCGTGCAAGGCAGAAGACGAAGACACTGCCAATGAGCACATCTATTCCATTGTTTCGGCCTATCCGAAAGACGGTATGGGTTATTTCGGTATCGGCGGCTGCTCGGGTAAAGTATACCTCTTGTCCACTGGCTTGAGTGTGCTCTTGCAACCGCAATACACCTTGACCATTCGAGTAATTGATGATGCTGCCAGCCCCCTGTCTGATTTTGGCAATTTGACGGTGGACGTGCTGAACGCAAACGACGCTCCTTATTTCCTAGTGACGTCCTCTGAAGTGCATTGCAACATCGACGAAAACGTCGCTGGGAACACCACTGTGAATGGCACCAATTGCACGGGTGGCGTCAAATGGACAGACCCTGATTTGCCCTTTGGCGACTATGTGGTGTGGTCTATCAGCCGTGATGACGTGGACGACACTTTCCAAATCGACGCAGATACAGGGGTGCTCTCTTTGAAACGCTCAAACACTCTGGACTACGAAGACCAAAAGACGTACAGCATAGCCATTACCATCACGGATACAGGCGGCCTCTCCGCTAGCTTAGACTTGAGCATTCAAGTCAACGATGTCAATGAGCCTCCGTCCACCGAATATCCTCTTGTTTTCGTGAACGAAAACACAGCTCCTGGCACAGTCTTGGTAGCATCCAGTCGTGTGATCACTACAGATGTCGATTCAGGGCCACGCTTCTCGTACAAGTTGGTGATGGACGGCAATTCTACGGACGTCAACGCTACTTTGCGCTTTAATATCTCAAATAATGATGGTACATTGACGGTGGGGCCAGCGGGGCTTAACTACGAGAAGCAAAGTTCGTATTTGGTGACTGTTGAAACTCACGACTTCGGGCTTGACGACTGCGCTGCATCGTGCCCTGGCACTTATTTGAGCTCCATTACACGCGTGGCAGTGGAAGTCAGAGACGTTAACGAAGCTCCGTCTCTGCGTCTTGATCGTGACGTGTATTGGATGGCGGAAAGCGCTGAGTTGGGCACGAATTTGGGCTTCGTATACGTGAAAGATCCTGATTTTGGGCAGTCACATTCGTACAACACTGCAGGCGCTGACGGAGATGCCTTTTCGGTGTCAGCTTTTGGTGTCAAGACGGGGCTGGTAAAACTCAATTCTGAGGGTGTACTCGACTACGAAAGAAGTCCAGGACCGCTGCAGGTACGCGTCACTGTCTCGGATGGCTCCTTGCAGTCTACGAAGAACCTGACGGTCATGGTAAACAACTCCAACGATGCACCAGTGTGTCCACCCAATCTTGCTTTGGCCGTCGAGGAAAATACCGTTGGTGAACTAGTGCCGTATCGCAATGGTATGCCAGGAGTCAGTGGCACCTTGGGAGATGGCCTGCGTGTGGCTGCATTCAATTACAGCGACCAAGATGACCCGTCGACCACCCTTGGCGCTGCCGTATGGGGCGAAGGATCCCTCGAGGTGGCCAGCGTTAGTGCGGGAGCTGTGGTCTCGGCGCAATGCTTTGACGCGAAGTGCGAAAACCGGCAAGCAAACTTGACGCTTCATGGAGCCTTGAATTACGAGACCACTCCGGAGATGACCTTTGTGGTCAAGGTGACTGACGGTGGTGGTCTCAGTTGCTCTACCTATGCTACTGTACATGTGGTAGATGTTAACGAGCAGCCGTATTTCACAGGGGACCAGGCCAATCAAACCATGTTTGTGAGCGACAATTACTTGCAAGGTGATTCCGTTGGCGTCGTGACTGCCACTGATCCTGATGACAGCGATTCAAGCTTCGGTACCTTAAGCTACGGTCTCGTTTACACGCGGGACGGTTCGCCTTTAGTGTGCACTGCTGATGGCTATACGGTGGATACCGTGAGTGGTGGTACCTTAGCAATTGATTCTTCAACTGGCGAGCTCACGCTGCTGAACACTGCGGGCACATCCACTGCTGGATCGGCCTTCTGTGTTGGTGTGAAAGCCACTGACGGTGGGAACTTAACGACAACCACCGTGGTCAACGTGTATGTAACTCAGTCCAACGTTGCCCCGAGCTTCACGACGGTGCGCGTTTACGTGCCCGAAGATCAGGCTAGCTACACCAACCTTACCTCGTTGGTTGGCACCGACCCAGATCCTGGTTCTGATGGTTTGAAGTTCAAAGTACAGGCATGCAGTGCTGGTCCCAACGGTACTTTAACCTGCAATGGGCGGGAGTCGATGTTTACCATCGTGAATTGGGACGGGCGGCGTGGTGCTAGTACGACTGCGTTGATGCAGCTCGGTGCATCGCAGTTGAACTACGAGGACACGGTCTTCGACGGTCAAACACCAGCGTACATTTTGACCCTCAAACTAACCGACAGCGAAAGCCCTGTCTCTCTTTCCGCCTTTGGCACCCTTGAAGTGTATGTAACGGATGTGCCCGAGTCTCCTACTTTTGCAGACTCGTCGTTCGATGTCGATGAAGCTCAGGATTATGGCGCCACCGTAGGAGATGTGTCAAGTTTTGCCGAAGACCAGGACTTTGGGTCGAGTATTACGTTTAGCATGGATGATCACTTCACTTTCGCAAGTAGCGCCATGACGTGGGAACAATGCTGGACTAGCTGTGCTAACAGCGGCCTTCAAATGGCATGTGTGGACTCCGCCGAGGAACAGGATCGTTTGTTGGGCCAATACAATGGTAGCGCAGCCTACGTTTGGATGGGTTACCGTGACGTTGGTGCGGATGGAAGCTTCGTGTGGGATGAAGTGCCAGGCTGCGATCCTCGAGGAGACGGATACACAAACTGGGCTTCCGACCAGCCAGCGACCTCCACGACACTGAACTGCGCCCTGGTTGCAACTTCAAGCCCTCACGAATGGACCACTGCTCGCTGCTCAGCCACTCCTGCTGTGGGTGCCGCGAGCTGTGCCTGCGAGCCGGGCCCATTCAACATTTCGTCCGCTGGTGTGATCACCACCACTGGTGTCTTAGACTATGAAACGCTGGACTCCTATGAACTGCCACTCGTAGCCACCGATAATACCGGTCTAGCCACTGCTGCCACGGCTTCCATTGCAGTGCAAGACGTGGATGAGGCGCCTGTCGTGCCAAGTGGGCAGAAGTACAGCGTCGTAGAAGGCGTCAGTCGTGGCACGACTATTGGCTCTGTGGAAGCTTCAGACAACGATGTTGGCGATATTGTGACTTTCGCCTTATTGAACGGCACCGATCTCTTTACTCTGAGTGCAGACGACGGCGATCTCATTTTGGGTGGCACCGACAGCTCCGCAACTTTGGACTTTGAGTGCCAAACCAAGTATGTGCTAAGCATACGCGCCTCAGATCAAAGTGGCTTAGAAACGTTTGAGTTCATCACTGTGGATGTTCTCGATGCCAATGATGCCACCATTACCAGTATCAACACCGTGCGCAATATTTCGATGCCCATGGGTGATGCCAATGGCTACTTCTATGATACTTCCTCCAGCTACAATTGCGTGTGCGAAAACTACGGTTACACTTACGTCGACGGTGCCGTGGTATTTGGTACGGCTGACCTCTGCTACCGAAATCTCGCCACCGAGTCAGATAGCGACTGTGGCAACACTCTAAGTTACCTCTGTTCTGGTTCAGTCAGTGATGTGACCACCAGTGTTATCGCCAGCATCGAGTGCTCTGCACCTGACCTCTTGCCTACCTTGGGCGGGCACGACTGGAGTGATCCAAGCAGCAATGGATTGGTGCAACTCAAAGGCACCAATTTTGGCCCTTGCGGTGGAGGTGGTTCTGATGTCGTAGTAACGGCGAGCTACACCAACAATCTTGATGGATTAACCTACGAAGCGACTGACTGTTCCTTGTACGGTGATTCCAACACTGAAGTGCGCTGTGTCGCAGCCCCCGGTGTTGGCACCAGTCATATTTGGAACGTGACCATTGATTCGTCGGCTGCCTCTTACAGCGGTGGTGGCACACCCGGAGGACCCTGGCCAGTATACTCTACGGATACTACCTCCTATGCCCCACCTTCCATTGTGAACATCTCTGGAGCGAACAACATGAACACGGCTGGTGGCGACGTAATTACCCTCACGGGTACCAACTTCCCCCCAAATGAGTGCACTTCGCTGACAGCGTGTGGTGGTGATGCACACGCTGTCGCGCTTGCAGCAGCGGCGGCCGAGATTAGCATCAAGTACGATGGCAGTGGAGTTGCTTCCCGTGGAGGCAATGTCGACAGCTCCGCTATTTTCATCTGCACGAATGTGGTCGTGATTGCAGGCGGCACGCGAATCACATGTGAAGTGCCCTCTGGTGTGGGAGCGTCCCTGTATTGGGCCATCGAAGTTGGAGCTGCGGAGGTTGCCGCTACGGCGCAGACTTCGGGTTTTGTGCAATTTGCCGACACGAACTACGCTGCGCCTCAAATCTATGCCCTGGCTCCTAACTATGCCGTGGACTATGCGGCCCTCGGGTTGCGTGGCATTTTTGACTTGCGCACTGCAGGAGGAGATTTCGTGCTCATTCAGGGCAAAAACTTGGGCCCTAATTTTGCGACCTTGTACTCGTCATCGACTGCCTCTCAAAATTCAGCTCCTGCACTTGAAGTCACCTACGGTCCTGTGAATGGTGGTTATTGGGACTACAACCAAGACGACAGTGATGGTGGCATCTTCAAGTACACTGCGGCCGACTGTTATGTATTTACTGCCAGCACAGAAGTCCTCTGCACCACGGTTTCTGGAGTGGGGGCGAATCTCACGTGGCGAGTCATGGTCGGTGGTCAAGCAGGGACTTCCTCGTGTGTGCCAGAGAACCCTTACGAGATGGGTGACGACAGCACGGGTGGTGGTGCCAAGAATTGCACGTACAACCTCACGACCTCGTATGCGCCCCCACATGTGAAACCCACCAGCGAGCTGGCAGATTCTTCTTCAAGTAATGCCAAAGCGGTGACAGGCGCAGGCGTGAGTGATGCCACTACAGTGGGGGGTCAACAATTGGTGGTGAGCGGATCTGAATTCGGCCCCTCAGCCAATGAAGAGATTCCAGTCGTCACCTATGGCCCTATCGGCGAAGTTGACCGTTATCATGCGACGGACTGCGAGGTGAGTGGAATACAAATGCGAAGAGTTGGCAGAATATGATGCATCTGCTATGATACCTCCGCTCCTTGCCTTCTGCCGCTGCATATGGCATGTCGTTTATTCTTTTGCCTCTTTCCTTCCCAAAATCGAACCTCACGTTCCTTTTCCATCCTTTTGTTCATTCGAAGGTGAGCGTGGACTACTCCCAAGTGAGCTGCCTCACGGCAGAAGGCGTCGGCAAAGGGCATGTGCTCGCAGTCACCGTTGGGGGGCAAACCTCTAATATATACCCGGCAAATATCTCGTACTCGACGCCTAACGTTGCGAACTGTGAGTTTTAATGGACCATCTTTCAGATGTTGAATTTCTGTAGATTTTTGTGTGTGTTTGAAACTATTTTGCTAAGGACGTGTACTTAGCTCTAAGAAACCATGGTTTAATCACATGCTTATTCTCTCACTCGTTATATAATTTTTTTTTCCTTCAAATTATTTTTTGTCGTGTTCTCCTTTTTGTTTCGTTGCACGATGCTTGATATCATCCTAGACCTGGCCTCATGGGATTTAGCGGAAGCATCAAGCAGTGGCACCGGAGCTTCCACCAAAGGAGGTCAATGGGTGGTGCTACAGGGAAGGAACTTCGGCACTGTTGCCGAGTCACGGATCACTGAAGTGAAGTATTCGGCTCCTGACAGCGGGGCAGGCTTCGTTGAAACCTTCTACACCTGCCAAAGTGACGAGAATCTGTACGCGGGGAAGGCGGTGCCTACGATTACTCACCCTACCAAAGGGGGGTACTATTTCCATGCCTCCACCACTCCTGCGTGCGTGTGTGGGGCCTATGGGTACGACTATAACGGTGGCGCGGTGACCTATGACACCACTGACGTGTGCTCTATCAACATGGGTTGTAATTACCTGGAAGAGTTTGTTGGATGCGGCAAGATTCAAATGTTCGTGGCGTCGATTGATTGCCAGCAGCCAGACACTACTCTATCGCCTTACTACGATTGCGGTTCAAGCAACGCAACCTCATGCCTCTTGTTGTCGGGGGCAATAGATGGTCCTTTGTCAGGAGGAACCCCAAAGGCGATTGAACTCTACGCAGCGTGTGACATTTTTGACTTATCAGCCTACGGCCTAGGCTTAGCCAACAACGGTGGAGGTAGCGACGGGCAAGAGTACACCTTTCCTTCGGACGCCGTTGCTGCCAACACCTTCATTTACGTGTCTTACCCCTCGGACACAACAAACTTCGAGGCTTTCTTTGGCTTTGCTCCTACCTATGCGGGCACCTCAGCCGCTAATTTCAACGGAGACGATGCCATCGAGCTTTATTTGGATGGGAGTGTAGTCGATGTGTTGGGCGAGCCTACCTACACAGCTAGCACACCAGATTGGGCGTAAGCGTATACTACCAAATGCATGTACTTGTGTGTTTCACTTTTTCTTTGATGGGTGGTTGAGCTGTCTATCATTCACAAACATCCAGTGACCCTTGTGTGCTTGTACTGGGTATTGTTTTTTAATGTTGATTTTACTTTTATAATTGCGTCCCTCGACCTCTTCTCAGGTTCACGGACGGTTGGATTTACCGCATCAACGGTACCGCGCCCGACGGAACTACGGGTTATGCCAGCAACCACTGGGTGATCGAATACAACGTGCTTGACGGTTACGCGACGAACGACGCAGCCACTGTGAATAGCGTGGGCTTTCCTTTGAAGTCTTACGTCAACGACGGCGGGTGGGATCCTTTGGCTGGCTGTGTGGTGGTGTCCCCCTGTAGTTGCGCCGTTTCCACTGACCACACCGCTATCAATTGCTCGACGGTGGCAGGCGCTGGCGCTGGTAAGTGTACCTTCCTGAAGTCTTTTTGTCGTATCCTCGCATCGATAGAGTGATGTTTTTTTCGTCTTCCTTTACTCTTCTTCTCTCCCTGTAATATTTCGATGTGAGCAGGGCACACTTGGGTGGTCACCATCGACGGCCAAGCCTCCACCGCCGCTACCACGGCGTACGGAAAACCCGTAATTACGGGCCTTTCGGGCGTCGGTGCCGTAAATGCGAGCACGTACGGTGGGGAGGCCGTCACTTTGACCGGCTACAACTTCGGCCCCAAAAAGGGAGCGGGCGCGGAGGGCAACACCAGCTTCCTGGACGCCGTCACGTATGGGCCCGGCGGGTCGGAATACTCGGCCGACAAATGCCGAGTCTCGGTGGGACATACCGAAATCGTGTGTTTCACGGTCGCGGGCGTGGGCTCTTCCCTAGTGTGGGTGGTCACGGTGGACGGGCAATCGTCAGAAGCCTCGGAGTCTCCCGTGTCGAATTATGCTTCCCCGATGCTAGCGGGCCTCAGCCCTCAGCGCGTGGGCACCTCAGGAGGGTCGAAACATGTACTCAATGGCACCAACCTGGGGATGGCCTCCACCGACTCTTTCCTCAATGTAAGTGATGAAAACAACAAAAGTATTGGTATTTTAAGACAAAGCGAAGAGTTTGAGAGGTCGAATTGTGGGCAAACGTTTTGAACTGTTTGTTGCCGTATATAAATGCTGCAACCTAAAAAAACTTCTTGATTTACCTGCAAAATTATGTGAATATCACTCGCCTGTGCACTATTTCTAGCTTTTGATATCTCTCTTCCTTTTTGCGTATGCATTTCCTAATAGGTGTATTTGGATGGGAAGTTACTTGCGGTCGACAATGGCAAACTGACCACCATATATCCTGCGTCTTCAGAGTTGATGTTCAAGGAAGCTAATCCAAGGTAAGTACTACGATCATGATGACGTTGAACATATATAGAATGTTGTTCCCTTTAATATTGTTCGTTTCACTCGTTGGCATTTCCCTGATCATCACTCTTTTGTATACTCCTGTCTAAAATTCCATATCCTCTCCTTGCACTCAATGCTACCGTATGTGCCACAGTTACACGGACGGCACCGATGGAGTGACCGCACCTTGGATTGAGGGACTTTTGGTCGAAATGCCTTCTTTGAGCGACGAGTCGCATACGAAGGTATTGACGGTAAGTGTTGGTCGCCGCACCGGTGGCAGCTCTGCTGCTGCCGTTTCAAACCCAACCACGGCAATCTACAAGCCCCCTGTCTTAACAGAAGTGCAGAACATCGAAGGCGTGCGAGTGGGCACCAAGGCCACATCCGATCTGGTGCTTCTGGGCCGGAATTTTGGCAGCACTGGTACCGTATGGTACAACGGCGTCAGCGTGGACGGTAGCGATGGTGCAGCAGGCATCACGGCGTGGAAAGACAATGAAATTAGCCTCCAAGTGGTGGGCTTGAATGGGAACGTTTCAGTGACCGTAGGTATTTACGAGACCCGCACGCTCTTTTTCGACGACTTTTCACCCGTGCTCATGACGTCCTACGCGAAGTATTTGCCAGATACCAGCGGCTACCGCACAGATGCGAGAGGAACTTACTCAGGAGCTGCTGATGACGATGTGACGACGAACGAGGGTGAGGGCGCGCACCGCAATCTCACTCTGGCGGGTTTGTACTTTGGCACCGTAGTCAGTGACCTCAGCGTCACGATTGGAAGCGGCAAGTACATCGCAGATTGCCCGATTTGGCCTCAGTCTCTGGTGGAAGTGCCAGAAATCGTTTCTACGGACACCATCCGTGCGGTCACCTGCCAAGTGCCTCCCGGTGCTGGTCTTGACAACCCCGTCATCTTTGCGAGAAGTGCCAAAACCAGCTTCCTTGCCAATGCCACGGAGACCGTCACGCTCAATTACAATGCTCCTGTTATCACGCAGGTGTCGCCGTACAAGGTACACACCACGGGTGGCGACATCACGATTGCGGGCTACAATTTCGGAAGCGTGAGCGCCCGCGCTAGCCTTCTCTATGGTGACACCAAACTTAAACTATCCGCCGCTTCTTACGATCACACGATGTTGGTAGCCACAGTACCACCCGGAGATGGCTCTGGTCGACTGTTAAGGCTCAGTGTGGACGAGCAGGATGTCACAGTGTGGCCCTCAGATGCAGCAGCGGTAGCGAATGGAGTCAATCCCTCGACTGCCTCGATTGTGGTTGGGTTCAAGTACTATGGCCCGAACGTCAGTGCTGTGGTCATGATCGATGGTTCCAGCGGCGAGGATGATCGTGACGGTGGCTCAACCACCGGTTTTACGGTCCTGGTCGAGGGCAGTGACCTCGGCTTGCCTGGATCTCTGAATGCGCGCATGGTCAGGAAGGTGGGCTCGGTTACTGACGACGACAGTGATGACAGTGCTCGGCGCCGCCGCCTCTCACAGTACGACACAGCAGCAGCAGCTGAAGTACGTCTGAGCGATGGTTTCGTCAATTATGATGGCCTCGTGAATGAGCCTGTCCTTTACCACCACAGAGCTTTGCAGGCGAACGACGACGACGGATGGACCGAGAGTGAGTGGGAGGAGCTGCCGTTCATTGAAGTTGAAGTCCTGCGATCGAACCATTCGGAAGCTTTGATTGAGGTCGGACCTGGCGAAGGCGACAATTACCTGCTTGTCAATGTCAGTGGCCAAGTGACCTTAGCCCATGTGCCTTACGCGCACCCCAATCTAACCTCCGTGGAGCCTGCGTCGCTTCCGACCATCGGTGGTGTGAATGTGACGGTCTTGGGGGTTAATTTTGGCGTAGGCAACTCTTTCACGCTTCGGTTAGAGGGTGCTGGAGATGCACAGGGTTACTGCGACTTCGCATGGGATGAGAGCGATTTGCACTTTTCGGCGGGTGGTAGCAACCCTACAGGGAGCATCCTTGAATTCGAGCAAGGCCTGATCCGGTTCATTGCTCCGGCTGGCCAATGCGATGCACCCATGAATTTGACCTTGACCGTGGCAGGGCAGGCTTCTTGGCAGAGTCTGTCAGTGAGCTTCGCGCCGCCAACCATTACGATGCTCTCCAAGGATGGCGCCATTCCCCTCGGGAGTGACTGTGACCGGTCGTCCGAAGCGGGTTGCGGCCTATTGACTAGTGGTGGCTACACCTTAACCATGACGGGGGAGAATTTCGGTCTGAGTGACCGGCAAGTATGGTTCGACGGAGAAGCTCTGCCAACCGCCGACTACCAATTTAGCGGCCACACCCAAGTGTCGTTTGAGGTGCCGGCGGGCGCGGGCGCACATGTACCCGTGATGGTGTCGGTCGGAGGGCGCGAGTCCGAACCCATAGTTTTCGCATACGATCCGCCGTATGTGACGTCTTTCACGCCCAACGAATTCGACGCTGATGAAGACGGTATAGACGCATAATTTTTGGACTCTGCTTCTAACAAGCACCATTGAATTGAACGATTCATTAAGTCCACATTCACATCACATCTTTGAGTTTCCACGCTGTTGTATGCTCTATTTCGAATCAATACATGAAACCTTCATTTAAATGTCTCATTTGTCACCTTATTCAATCCCCTCTTTTTATTTTCTCACCATTTCATGTTCTCTTGATTTGATACATTTTTGTGTTTGGTAGTCATCGAAATTTACGGTCGCAACTTTGGGTCTTCGCTTGCCGATGCCGGTGCCGTCTCGATTGAAATCGGAAACTCGACCTGTGGCCCAGTGGTGATTGGCTCTCAAGTGGCAGAAATATGGCAAAAGAGTCGCGCGGGGGTCCCTTATTTGTGGTGCAGTGTGTCGCACACTACTGTTGGTCTTAAGAGCTTGATCATACATGTAGCGGGGCAAAATGTGACTAAAGACGAAGAGAACTCAGGAGTCCGCGGAGTGTGTTCCTCGGGCTTTTACGGTCAACAGGCTTGGACCGTATTTACGGGTGAAGACTCGGAGTGCGAACTCCCCTGCGACAAAGCTCAGACCAGTGCCCATAGTAGTCTGGAAGGAGGCCGCAGCTGCACGGCCCATTATGATGCTTCCGCCAACGATTATGTTCTATTGGACGAATTTGACGATGAAAACCCTGCGTGTGAGGTGAGTGTCGGATTTGTATGTCTCATGCAAAGATTCTGTTAGCATGCTAGAAAAATCCTTGTGACTTCAATGTTAGTTTCTACCCACTACCTCCATTTTTTAAATGTATGCTCACCTTCTTGGACAACTCATTACTGTGGCCATGCACACATTAAATTTCACTTGTGCATAACCATCTGTTAGGACGAATGGGCGTGCATGATTCGAGCAGATTTGGCCACCGGAGCCACTTCCAACTGTACAATTCTCACCCGTCAAGACGAGTATTGTGCCGAATGCCCCACTGGCTCTGAGTGTGAAGATTTCAGTACCCTGTATTCGGTCGAGCCGATTGCCACTCCAGGCTACTGGAGGTCGGCTCTCAAGACCGGCGACGAGAACAGTGATGGCATCTTCACGTGCCCTCCTAACCGCGAGCACCGCGCCTATTGCTGGGACTTTTCCCCCTGTTTGCCGGGGAATGCTTGTGAGGGGGACAACCAGTGTGCGAAAGGGTACACCGACGAGAAATGCGCTCAGTGCTGCGATTGGAACTTTGCCAAACTCGAGGATGGCAGTCCCAACCCCGATTGCTATCACGATGAAACCGGCGAACAGCTGCTGTACCACCGTGTGTACGGCAAGTGCGAAGAATGCCCCAACAACATCTTGTGGATCTTGCTGGGAGCTTTCATTGGCGTGCTTTTCGCGTGTTTGCTGGCGCGCCGCCTCCAGCGCAAGAAAGTGGACCTCGCCATCTTCAGCATTGGCATCGATTACTTTCAGGTCCGTATCTTAGTAATGCATGCATGTAGATATTTGAACAGCAGTTTTCTAATGTCGAAAATGCCATAAATTCCCTTACCTCACGTGACGTATGAATATGCGATGTGTGCACACAGGTGCTCGCCATCTTTGCTGGCACGGAAGTGGAGTGGCCCGCCTCGGTGCAGATGCTCTTCCGCTACATGTCGCTCTTCAACTTCAGCATCAACTTAACTCCACCCGAATGCTTGTTAGAAGTCCCCTATCGCACGAAATGGCTCGCCATTGAATGGTTCCCGTCCGTCTTGTTTGGGCTTGTCGGTCTGCTCTTTGTCTCTACCTTGGTTTATTTCCGGTACTGCTCGAGCCACAACACCCGGCGGGTCCGAAACGCACGGAACAGCGTTGTGGCGGGGTCCCTCCTTCTCATGTACATTTTGTACTTGAACATTAGTGAAAACACCCTCGATCCGTTGAACTGCAACTACGTTGAAGCTGAAGATGGGACCACTACTAAGCTTCAATACATGACGTCTCAACCGTCGGAAGTATGCTGGCAGAAGGGGAAGTATACCTTGCAGCAGGAATTGGTCCCCTATGCGTGGTTATTCTTTGTCCTCTATACCATCGGCTACCCTTTGCTGGTCGCAGCCATCTTGCTCAAGCCTGAAAATCGCGAGAAATGCATCAATGACCGTAAGTTCGAGTTCTTTCTTTTTCTCGATTTGTCAGATGATTGAACGCTTTGGCAAGGATATTTGAAGCGTCTATTTAGCCGATTTATTCCTCCGACTTCACTTTTTTCCTCTTCATCTTTTTTGATGTCACACTATTTTTTCTCACAGAATACCTCCGATGCCTGGGCACGGGATCGAAGAAAGAAACGAACAAGGCGTACTTCAATTTCCGCTCCAAATATGCCACCCTGTACTTCAAATTCAAGCCAAAGAACTACTACTGGATTTTGCTTATTGTGCTTCGGAAGTTGTGCATTGTCTCTTTCACAGTGCTCTTTCACGTGAATGCGACGATGCAATTGTCCATGATCCTCCTCGTAGTCTTTTTGAGTTACACCATGCAAGTAAAGCACAATCCGTACCTGTCACGCGCTGACTACGAGGACATTGTCGGTGAGATGGACGAAGATGCGTACAACAATCTAGTAGGGCCCTACGGAGCATGCCCGCAGCCGAAGGGTATCGGGTACGAAAGTTTGATTTCCGAAAAAGCCCAGGTTGCGATGGCCCGCATCAGCCTGGTCGGCGCAATGGAGAAAAGTGGGGGCATCACGCGAGAAGAGTTGAAAAAATCTGGCGAGCGGGTTCTCAAATTTGCATTCAATTACAACACTGTCGAGTCATTCCTGCTGTTTTGTGCCATTTTAGTGTGCCTATTTGGGATCATGTTTGCGTCGGAATTCTCGGGCCCTGGAGAGGTTCTTTACGAGCGTCTCGGTGAATTAACGCTTGCCGTCATCGGTGTCAGCCTCGTTTATTACTTCTCAGTGCTGTGGGTAGAAGTAGTGGCCGTGATGTTCCCAAGCCTCGCGTTCAGTTTCTTGTCAGGGGCCGTGGACCAAAAGAGGGACCAAACGTTGGATGCTGACGGGAACTTGGTGGTGGTCGATAGCGATGGTGAAGCAGAAGACGACGAGAAGAACGCTTTCAATGCCATTACCGCAGGGATGGCAGAAGATGACCGGGATGCGTACAAGATTCGTACCATCGACCGCGACGTGGTTTATCAGCCGACAAATCCTCTGATCGTGCGGAAGATGGAAGCTGACGCTGCTTCTTTTGCGCTGAATCCGTCCGGAGAGGATAGCGGCCAGGATGAGGTCGCGCTCTTGAGCTTAGAGGATCAAGTAGCCCTGCAAACCACAGTCACCTCCCTGATGGACGAAATCAAGTCTTTGAAAAAGAAGGTCGCCAGTGCAGGACAGAGCGCAGCGGCCTCAAGTGCTGTAGCAGGACCATTGAAGAAAGCGAAGAACAAGATCGGTGGAAGCCGCGGGGACGAGGGCAAGATGAGGGGCGCGCATGGGGGCTATGCTCCTCACGATGAGGACCACGATGACTATCACCCTCCCAAGGAGGCACCCAAGCACCACAATCACCGAGGCAGGGACAAGTCGCCAGTCAAGCAGAACACTTCAGGAGCCGACGACGATGATATGGACATGGGCGAGATGTTTGGCACAACTGCTCGTCAAGGCTCGGTCACACTTCGTCTGGGCTCAGCATCCTCCGCGGACACGATCATGATGGGCTCCAACCCTATGAGCCGCGGAAAGGCGCCCAATCAAGGAGGAATAATGAACCCACTTGGGGTTAATGGCGGCAGTGCCAAAAAAGGGGGGTCAAAGAAAGCAGCAAAGATGGCCAACAGCGCTTTCAACGATGAGGACATCTTGTGATTCACAGGCCGGAATTGAACTCTGGGGGCGTGTTTTTAATGAGGTTTGTGGCGTTTGGTTGTATGCAATAGCGAACTAAAGGACGTGGACCGCACGGAATACTCATCTTGGACGGCAAAATACCATAGTTCATAGGACAAAGCAGACGAGTGGTGTCAGGGATTGGTAAGAGTATTATTTAGCACGTATATTTAAGAACTCAGTAAATAAATCCCAATGCGTTAATGTGGGATACTCAAACGTAAACCAAGGGCAAAATTAATAACCCGTGAACTGGAAGGGAGGCAGCTCGTTTGAATTCTTTATGATATCTAATTTCTCGGCCGTAGTTGCTGCAAACAGAATTCGTGTATTTGATATATCCATGATTTGATGTATTTTGTGCTAGGTGAGTGGTCTAGACTACTAGAATTCAAAGAGAATATAAAATTATAGTGCGAGAAATGTACAAGTGGTTCTATTGTTGATCGCCCCCCTAATTATTCGGAGGAGAGACGCCAGCTATATCATGGCGCTGTCCCTCAGCAGTATCACTTACCGGTCAATCTGATGTAGTTGGAATCCTAGTATGGACTTTTGTTCATGGATTTTCGTACACCGTTATATACGTCGCATCAATGTGCATCACCTTGACCAGTGACAACTCTGACTCTTGATGTTGATGTTGATTAGAATAGAATAGATTAAATTATACTCCCGAATATCAAAGAAACATCAACAAATGACATACAGCTGCGATTTGATGAATCCTTCAGACAAGTCTGACCGGGCTGAGTGTCCGTTTGCGTAATGCAATGTTCGTCTTTAATCTCATGAACCATGTAGGATCAATTCTCGGAAGGAGGCATAGGTTTCGAGTATGTCCGCGATCTCCACTCCGACCTATCCATAGCTATGGCACGCCATTCCTTGAAGTTGACCGGGAGTCCCTTTAACTTTAGGGCCTTCTTTAATATTTATTGGGGTCGGACATTAAAGATGGCATGATGTTGTTATTGGATTATTCTCAGCATAACTTCCCACACTACAATGAAATCCGGCTTCTGAGCACTTCAACCACGAATCGGTCTCAAATTTCATTGATACAATCCCCTACTGTTTCTATGTATTTAATTATTCTCAGTTCTCCGAATCTTTTTTGGGTTTTGTGACACGGCCCCGATAGCCAGACCAGAAACATATTTTGCCGATATGAACCCGTAGGGGCATTCATTGTCAGCCCCGTAGGGGCATTTCATTTCATAAATGATTTGGTGAAATATACCCACCCGTAGGGGCGTTTATTCTTAGCTTCTCACTATTCGCTTCCACTACTACAGCTGTAGCTAGCTAGAGTACTGTAGAGCCTGGTGCTTTATGCTTTTATCTTTTTGAGCTCACCACCTCCTGCTAACCTTGCTTCTTAGAAATACTAGCAAGAAGGGTTTCCTTCAATAACATATCATGCTCTCATCTCATTTCGGATTCCTTCCTTTTAGATTGCTTAATCGATGACTTCGCTGAGCTTGTTCTGTGTAGTATCTAAAATAATCGACTACTCTACGGCTACAGCTCTACAGTAGCTGTAGTGCAATCACCTATTGTAAGTGCGAACGCTTTACAGCATGGCTGCAGGCTAGTCTGCGCTTTCACTTGAAGTGTACTTATATGCATGCTAGATCAACTCGCGATACTGTAGGAGTATTCAGCGATTCAGATTGAAGCATGGCTTATGCACGCAGCCGAGGTCCGACGCGGATCCGATTCGACGAGGGAAGCTTCCAACATCAGGAGCGCATTAGACAGGACCGGACCTACTCGTTAGGAACGGACGACGGTGAAGATGAATCTATTGATCGATTCCGCACGCGGAGTAGTTTGAGTGAGAGCTTTGCCCATGACTCGTTGGAGGATTTAAACACCGATGATATGAGAGACGAAAGTATGAAGGGGCAGCGCGAATGGATGAAGCGATGTGTAGCCGCAAGTCGGGGGCGATTGCGGAGCAGCGTAAGGTGGGCGGTGCCTCTGTTGTTGGTGGCGGGGCTAAGCGGCGGCTTATTGGAGTATCGTCGACTCAATCGGCGAGCTGCTGGCTTTGACAAAGCTTGGAACCCCATTACCGAGTCCTTTACACAATTCTACGAGGGCGAAAAGAAGGCGTCAAAACAGGTCAAAGTCCTCAATAAAGTAGAGAGTCGATAGTGAAGGCAGAGTGAGAGCACTAATTACACAATATGTAGTCTACTAACGTTATGCTTCATGGAAACATCGATGTTCGTTGCCTTTTTTTTTTTAACTCGTCACTGTTTTTCATGTTTGTTCTTATTATATTACCTCTTTAGGCATTGTTTAAGACATGGCACGGTGCAAGCGCGTCATCAGAAGGGCACTTCAAAGAGTCACCAAGCCTCGGAGATCTTTTAAGTATGCCGTCCAAATACCCGTTTACGAACCCGGCAGCTGCAATAGCCCACTCGTCTGCTAGTCCGCTCTCCAAGGGGCTGCCTTCTTTATCATCTCCTCGCAGACTCGCAGACGTTACCCTGGTATTAGCTACAGTTGTTGATTACTTTATTGGTATTTCTGTACTGTATCATGCACTGGGAGTTGAGTACTGCAGATGATATGATTGCCCCACTTTGTGAATGATTTTTTACTTGCCGTGCTGTGTGTTGGCTTTTGGGATGTACTCCCTGTTGTTAGGTGCTGAACCATTGGGCGCGTAACACGTTAGCAACACAATTGTCGGCAGTGATGGCGAGCAGCGTGTTGCCGCAGCAAGTGTGGGTGTGCCTGTTCGCCGTGCAAGGCCCCTCCAAGGAGGCAGCTTACCGACAAACCGTGGATGTGTGGGCTCCGAGATTTGAGGTGTGATGATGATGATGATGATGATGGCAGGCTTCATTTGCATATGATACTTATGCGGCATGACGCGCTAGAATGGAAAGGGTGTCAGCAACACAAGTTTTCTACTAATGTTTGTGCACACGCTTCTTCTTTCTTCTGAACGTGTCTCTCTCAGGCGGCCGGCAGCGCACTCCACCATGCTACTTCGTCGTTCAATTTCAAGTTCTTTGGGCGGTTCCAACTCGCTTTACAGGCGCCCACCACTTATGTATGGCTGGTGGACGATGACGTGGTGCCCGGCTTGAGGTTCTTGGAAGCTTTACTTCACGTCGCTGGTGAGAGAGAGACGCACTGTTGGCGTATCGACCGATCATGGAGTGGATTGCTTTTGCTGCAAATATTATGGTCAAAGAAAGAGAGGTTTACCAGATTTTATTGGAATGATGATCAGTATAAGTACATACTGATAAATTCGTCATCATTATCCTTTGTTTGTACCATGTGATCGCACATAGGGACGGGTCATTATAACGGCGTGCTGGGAGCTACTGGCTGGCTCTTTCCCCCACCTCAAGCTACAAAACAAGGCTTTCTCCGAAGCAGCAGCAGCAGCAGTGGCATGACTAGCATGCCCGGAGCCGGCAGCGAAGTGATCGACTACCGCGACCCTACCCTGCACGGGGGTCTGTATATTCCCGACGACCGGTACAATATTAGTGTAACGAAGCTCACGGAGGTGGACGTGCTCTGCTCGCAGTGGTTCTTGAAAACTAATCACGTGAAGTTGTTGTTCCGCGAGACGGCGCCTACTTGGGCCACTGGAGAAGACATGGCTCTGTCATATGCTTTGCGTAAATTTGCGGGTCTGCCGAGCTACGTGATGCCGATTGCCCTAAGCAACGAGAACACTTGGGGCAATGCCGCACCTGAAGCACACACCACGGGCAATGTGGAAGCTTCCATTCAGGGCACAGGCAGTGGCATGGTGGCGGCGCGCAATGAGGTGGGTGTGCGTGTGTGGGCTTGTGTGTGCGGTGTGATGTGTGTGTGTGTGCACGGTGTGTTCATGAGGTATACAAACACACAAGAAGGTCATTTTCTTCTTCCTTGATCAAAAAAATCTTCGTCTTTGCGCGCTCCTACCTTGCTACCTGCGGTGGCAGGTGTGGTCAATGCTGATGAGCCGAGGAGCAGTGCCACTGCGGCTGAGCTTGGCTCGACAACAACACCAATATAGTAGCATGGATAATAGACATACGAATGCTCATGATGACGATGAAGAGAAGGAGAGCAATGAAGACGACGATGTTTATGAGCACTTAGACAATGAGAGGGATGGTAACGACAGAACTGCAAATAGAAGCGGAAGGTCTGGAGTAGATTCGAGATGTGGAGGAGAGTTCGTGATGCTCTCGATGGGATCTACAGAAGAAGCCACCTTTATGCGTCCCTATTTCGAAGCCCTCACAGCGCTGGAGTGTGGTGTTTTGCTGTTCCTTTCTGTGGATCACCCTCACGACGACTTTTCGACCGCACTGAAGGATACTCCTCGTAGATCTCCTTTCACTGCCTCATCAGTAACAGAGAATGACCGAAGAAGAAAAGGAAGAAGATCAACAATCAGTGACGTTCATGATGACGATGACGAGGGTGGTGAGTAAGAGACTTTCCATCTTATGCTAGCCCCCTCTTCTGCAGCTCTGCATTATTGGATGAATCATTTTCTTGTCATTCCGTTGCTCACACCTCTCTTTCTGTATGTGGCGTTTTTTACGATACATCTCCTGTACCCCGGCGATCCTTGAATCAGCACTGGGAGTTACCACTGCTTACGGGGTTACAGGGCTGGGGATGTCCGGCTTGGGCGGTGGCGGGGGTCTTCAACAAGTAGCATTGGCCGCGGCAGCCTCCTCTGAAGCCGCAGATGGGGCGAGGAGGAGAAGAAACCGAAGACCGGAGGTAACTGAGTAGCCTTTCGGTGATGACACCAACGTAGGCATGAAAAGAGCGCTTGACTTTGGCCGAAAAGAATGCTTATGTGTTTGTTGCTTCTAGAATTTGCGCGGCTAAAGTGTATTTCCTATTATATTCCTTGATTCTTTTCGTCGTGTGCATCTGTGGTGAATGTGGGCATGGGTGCGCATTTTTTCCAGGTTACATGTGCCCACCTGTTGGAGGCCCTCGGTGCTCCCCTAATATGGTGCAGTTCGAACCACTTCGGGATTTTCCGCGTGAAACGAAGCCACTCTCTTATGTCCTTGTCAATGCCAAGGGGTAGTAGTGCGCTAGAACAAGTGCACACCACGGGTTATACCACAGGGGGTTTCGAGGATATCGTAGCTTCTCTCTTTGCGACGATGACCCGCTTAAAGCCCATCAGCGTGCTTTGGTGCGCACCTCCTCGCACTGCGAAGGATCAAAGCAGCATCAACAGAGGAAGCGCCAACAGCAAGATGAATGGCGTGGTCGAAGAGGAGCCTTTACACCAGGCGCTTGAACTAGTAGTTCCTCAGCTCCACGGTCAACCTTCTTCAAGCTCAATCAATGCAGGAAAATCTTCAGATTCCAACGACTTGCCTATTGACGTTCCGTGGCGGGTGCGAGGCGCCCATAAAGCTGTTCAAAGCGCACTTCGAACTGCTGCGGAAGTTACCTCATCTAGCGTCAATGATTCCAGGGATGAACTTGCCGTGCGCGCATGGTACTTGCCTGGTTCTCGAGGTGATCGTCACCGCTTGAACTGACGCGCGCTTCCTGGATCTCCTCTAGTCTAGTCTAGTTAATACTCCCCAAAATACAAAGAAACACCACTGTGGCAAAGAGCAACAGAAAAATGTAACCTTCAGAACAAGTCTGACTGGGCTGAGTGTCCTTTTGCGTAATGCAATTGTAATCATTTTCTCTCGAGGTGTCCTTCAGCCATCAGGCATCTGGAGGTTTGGGAATGGAGTGAGTCAGCTGTCTCCACTTCGACCTGTCCTTGGCAATGGCGATCCACTCATCGAAATCCTTCGAAATGCCCTTACTTTTGACCAACGTCCTGCCCCAAGTCATCTGTGGACAACCAATCGGTCGAGAATGCGATACCCAACCAGTCAGTAACTGCCGTGGCGCCCGGCTCCCGGCTCATGGGCATACGTGCGACGTGGCCAGCCCAACGAAGAATCCGATTATGAAAGTAACTGCCGATGTCAAGAATGCCCAAGCGACGGAGAAGACTCGCGGAAGTGATGTGGTGGCGGAAGGTATGATGGAGGTCCTCATAGAAACGGATCTCTGTATAGTGGTTAAAAATTATCAACTTTTGTTGGTGGATTTCCGTTGAGAGAAGTAATTTACCTTCGGCTCTTCAGAAACACCAAGCGCCGCTTATTCTGCAAAGTACGTGCCGTGTAGTACAACAGGCTATCACCCACCACAGTATAGAGTACGACTTACGGCCCTAAGTTGGCAAGGGGGCATTGAACCTAAATCGATCCCTGTTTTACTTGTGAAATCGTTTCAGGTTTCACTCCGCGTCAAATAACACGATACAAGTCAATTGCACAATTCTCGATTCCAGATTCCAGATACGAGATCTGGCCGGAGGTAGAGCCGAATTCAGGACCAGAGGACTGGTCGTGGGGAGTAGATACTCTGCGCTCCACCATCTTTGCAGCATAAAAAGCAACTGTAACTGCGCTCTCATTCCAAAGAAAAATTGCTCGATAAAAAGACGCTTAAAGGTGAGAAACTTTAAAGCTATTTGTATTTTGGTACAGATACTATAGTGATAGTGATATCCTATCAGCTATCAGCTTGCCTCAGTATCCCGATATCTCGATATAATTCAATAGCAGATTTAAGATACAAGCGATGGTCAAACTGGTCGTCGGAAATCCCAGCGAGAAAAATTGTGAGCATTCCCTTCAGCTCTCAACTGCCAATTGATCTTCGGCAGAGTCATTAATCAAACAATGCTGCCTGGATAAATTTGTGGATCGAGTGATTAATTGCAACGCAAATTTCCTCTGAAAACTTCTGCAGTGAAAACATCTGAAAATGTTCGTCGTCCTTGAATGTAATAGAAGTGGACTGCTTGGAGTTTTGCGGCCTCGTGGGAATCATTTCACCAGATTCGTGTTGTTGTAGAATTCTGAACACTATGTTCTAACGACGACAAGATACACAACACAAACTCAGTTGTACCTCAAGCACCAGCGCTCGATGGGTCGAGAGATTCGTTATGACAATAACTAGTGAAGACGCCGCGTGCGTCGGAGCAGCAGTGCGATAATCGTGTGTGCTGGCCCATTTGTGGCATTCATAGGAGCGCAAAACGACCTCGACAACGACGACCTCAGCTCAGCATCCTCGTGATGCAATGATCACTAGACAGTGCAAGCGTCAGCGCTCGATGGGTCGAGAGATCCGTTAAGTATCAACCCATGCTAATGAAAAGATGTGCTCCAGATGCTAAGTAGATTATCATATCCGCATATATCCGCAACTCATGTTACTCCTACTCCAACTCCTACCCATAGTACTTCTGCTGCTGCTGCTGCTCCAACTTCCCCTGCTATTCCTGCTATTCCTCCTCCTCCTCCTGATCCTAATCTTTCTCTTACTATTACTCCTACTGCCCCTGCCAGTGGTGCTGCTCTTACTCCGCCTGCTCTTCCTCTTCCTCTTCCTCTTCCTCCTACTCTCACCTCTACTCCTGCTCCAACTCTGACTCTCACTATCACTCGCACTCTTACTCCTATTATTGAAACGACAATGACAACAACAACTAATACTACCATACTAATCAAATGAACACAACGTGAACTGTGCTGTAGAAGCACTTAGAAATTACGAATGGTGATGATTCGTTAACCTTGTGTAACTGCAGCCATTGAGACGCAACCAAGAAGGCACCACCAAATTCTTTTAGCACAGGCCCTGAAGCTCTGGATTATTACTTTTTTTAAATAAGGAGACGCCGACACCAGTATTTAAGTTATCAGTGGCTTTTAATCAAATCTAAGTACAGATACAGATACGCGCAAGAGCCCATGCGGGCAGACAGCCATTTAAGTGGTGATGGCGGTCTATGGTAGGAAGTCTGTAGAACTGATTATGAAGACAAGGAAAAACGGCCTAGCCGAGAGCAATGAAATGTCCCTGTTTGCGTGTCAGCTCCTATATTGATATAACTTCGTAGATTCTGAGGTCAATCTCTCGTAAACACTAGCGTTTTTATTGTATGTACAAGCCACATACCACTATGGGCTGGGCTCATAGCATGCATGTGAGGAATAGCTATCTTCGACAAACTTTGCCGCAGTACATCTTTCCTAGTGCAGTCTGATTCATGCTTTAAAGTTGAAAAATCCTGTGTGAAATAGACGCTTGATTATCCTCTTAAAGCTGCTTTCATTTTTGACTCTACCTGATAGCCTTCTTATTCCGGCCCCTCCGGGCCAGTCTCAAAAATGGTCGTTTCATGTCACATACATCACACAGGCCCCGAGGGGCCAGAATAAGAAGGTTAACAGGTAGAGTTAAAAAGGAAAGCAGCACAAATAAAACTAAGAAGCTTATCAGGCGCACATGCCCATTTGTTTAAGCTTCGATGTGCCCTTTCACGTTCGGAGGGCTTCATCTTATCATCAGAGAGAAGAAAAGGACGAAAAATAGAAGCTTGCACGCAAATGGGGTCACGCAATTGCTCGGGGATGGGCGACTCTTCTTCTGGATCGCCTGAGGGACTTCGTTGTAGTTCCCTCCTCTGCGGGCGGAAACTCTTCTTTTGAGCTGCACTC
>Ga0307982_1000543_pt1 | contig 29766 bp, 14 predicted proteins | sample OrgLakmetagen989_FD_201847 | JGI IMG/M metagenome (GOLD analysis project Ga0307982, IMG submission 201847) | Saline water microbial communities from Organic Lake, Antarctica - #989 | ecosystem: Environmental > Aquatic > Non-marine Saline and Alkaline > Saline | place: Antarctica: Organic Lake...
GCCCCCCCGTGCAGTAGCGGACGTCTGAGCTTCCACTGCAGAGAGTGCAGCCAGCAAGAAATCGTCGTCTTCGCTTTCTTGAAACGCAGCAATTGCTGAAACATTGCCAGGGGCGCCGATAGGGGGGGGTGGCTGCTGCACGAGGGGGGAGGCAGCCGGCTCAGGGCTTCCAATGCTTTCCAGCAGGCGTGCACGGAGAACGTCTGACGACGGCATTTCGTCCAGTGCTTCAGTTTCCAGTGGAGCCACCGCAGTGGTCAATGCAAAGCTGCCGAGCATGGCTGTGACCCCTGCAACCTGCGCCAAGCAGTCTAATTGCCGGGCCAGCAGGGACCAAGACGCGTTGCAGGCAGCAGAGGCAAACAAGGGGAAGGAGTGTAGCTTCGAGGCCTCTTTGCGCCACAGCAGCGACCCAGCGCTGGCGACGGCCGGGACAGCGTGGCTTGCAAACCGAGCTGACAGTGCGTCCAGCAGGGTGCTGCGGGCAGCAACATCGCTGAGCAACCTGTCTTGGGAGGGCTGCACGGGGCGGGGCTTACGCTGCCGCTTGCGGGACTTCAGCGCCAGCAGGCGCACAATGAGGCCAGACAGCCGCAGCATGCGGGCTTGTCGGGGGCAGGGCATCACTGTGTCTTTTGTCAGGGGCCGGGGGGCCAGCACGTCGTGCAGGGGCACGATATGACTCCCCACCAGCGCACTGGACTCCTGCTGCAAGCCTGCCTGGGTAGCAAGCAGCTGAGCACGGCTGAGCACAGAGCCTGTGGTCAGGCCCGGCAGTGTGCTGGTTGTGACGAGGTTCGTGCCATCGCTGCCACAGCCCACAGCTATCGCCGCAGCTTCGCGGCAAAGCTGTCCCGAGCGCTGCAGAGCCAGCTGCACCACAAGCGTCGCAGTGCACCACTGAATATGTGATGTGGCGGAAGTGGTGGGCTTGGGGGGAAACAAGACTGACTCGATGGCATGCACAAACGCTGCACTGAGGAACCCCGTCACCTGCAGTCGCCACCGCACTTGCTGTAGGGCCCGTCGAAGTCTTAGCACAGCCTGCAGCACTGGCCCCTGTACATTGTCCACTGATGCTGAGTTCAGCGCCAGCCAGGAGAAACTGCCTGCGGGCGATGAGCTCAGTACTCGCTGGTTGGTGGCTGGGACGGCGGCGGGCGCTGCTTCCTGTGCGCGTCCAGATGGGCCCAGCCGCCGACCATCAGCGGTCCGCCACGCCAAATCTGGCGCTGATGGTGCCGCAGCCTTGCGCATGGAGGCCATTGTGAGTGCGCCCCCGGCGTCAGCAGCAGCCAGTCCCCCCTCCAGCCACATCACGATTTGCTGCATACAGCGAGCGGACTCTGGAGACAGCTGCTCACCGGTGCTGTTAGCGGGACGCACTGCGGCGATTTTGCGCAAGTCGGCGCATGCACGCTGGATGCACTGGTTCACGCTGTGATTGGTGACTGTCACGTCAGAGGCCACCACCACGAATGCCCGCGCTGCTGCAAGGAAGGCCCCCCACTCATCCCCCAGCTGCCGCTGCGAAGCCTTCCAGATGTCCACAAGCAGGTTCAACCCTCCACTGACTTGCTGCAGCAGCCTAGATGCCCCCTGCTCGAGCTCTTCACTGATGGCCTGTGCTGTTTTGCCCGGGCTGCTTCGTATACACTCAAGCGCTGTGTCTACCAGCCCGCTTGACAGGGTGCCAACACATGTAGCCAGGGCACTTGTCAGCCCACAAGCCGCACGCGGCGACCCGTTAGGCAGCTTTAGCATGTGTATATCTTTCAGCAGGGCCTGTGCGTGATCCATGCGCTTAGCTGGGGGCAGTTGGGTGAGCGCTTGGGTCTGCTGGGACAACATCCAACCAGAGCTGGTCGAAAATCGCAGCTGACCTTCGTTGGGCACAGTTGAAAGAACGCCGCTTGAAAAGAATGCACCGCCATCGAGAATGTCCTTTCCCAGCCACGCTGATAACAGGCGACGCATGTGGGGGCCCATTCGAGACGCACCCCCTTGAGTTGCGCCCACAGCTGATTGTGCCAGCTGCAGCAGCAAGCAGCCCACCCAATCGCCCAGAAGTACTTTTCTCGCATGGTTGCTCCTTGGATAGCCACTCAGGTCTCTCAGTGCATGCGCAAAATCATTGCTGTGAGCACTAGCCGCGAGCAGCGCCTGCTGCATTGGGGCTAACGGCACTTGTGCAGATCTGGACACGAACCGCAGACTGTGCACGCCTCGCACGGGAGCAGTGTCCAGGCGAGGCAAGGAGCACACCGCTGTGAAGCTACTGTGTCCACTGTGCCCCCCAGGCGAGCCTTGGCCCACCGCCTCAGCATCCAGGCAGGCTGGGAGGGACACCACCTCCAGGCCAAGGGCAAGATCAGCTGCTGCACTGCTGCAAGCAGGAACCACCTGTCCAATCATGCGCAGTACAGGGTTGAGCAGCGCCCCCCCCAGCCGTACAGGCTCCTGTGAAAATGCATACGCAAGCTGCAGCGCATTGCTGGTACACTGCAACTGTAGGGCAAGCGCCACGGCTGTCTTCTCTTCCAAAGAAAAACGAGCAGCATCCGGGCAAAGCTCACGCAGCTGTGTTACAGAGTGGCTTTGTATTTGCCGTATGCTCGCGCTCATCAGGGCATTGCTATGCACCGCTGATTTGAATGTTTGAAGCAGGGCGTGCAGCGCAGCTTTGGCTGGTGACTCTGAAGCCGTCGACTGCTGCAGCCCCCAAGCTAGGCCCTCAATAACAGTGCTGTTGTCCAGATCTGTGTACTCGCGTCCTTGTATGGCCAGCAGCACCACTGCAGCGGCGCGTGCCAGCTGCAAACTGCATGCGAGGGATGAAAACCCCACACACAGGCGCAGCTGCCACGGCAGGACACTGGCACCAGCTTCACCCCCTGTGGTAAGATCTTGGCACGTGGCAAGGACAGCTGCAAGCCTGTCTGCGTCGTTGGAGGCCTCGCACCTTGCCTGCACCACAAGGGCGATGCCAGAATGCAGGCGCAGCAGGGCGGCCGCATCCGCCTCCACCGAGCCATCAGCCGTCCCGTGCAAGTCGCCTGCAAACAGCTGGCTGAGATCCTGTGTCTCTCCATCATCCTCGTCTTCGATGTCGGCGGGGGCGCCTGAGCTGCCTTGTGTCTCCCTGGGTTGAGGTGGTTGAGGGGGGTGACAGGGGGCGAGCCAGCTGCTCAAGCCGCGACACGCCAGCTGTTGCCACGCTGGGCCCATGAGCTGCGACAGCAAGCGCTTCCTGCGCATGTAAGCAGCGGCGCCGAGGCTGGCACCCACATCTGTGCGTGCGGCACTGGGCCCTGCCAACTGCACGGAGCAGCTGGAGGCTGCAGCGCCCAGAAGGGGGGTGTTCCCAGTGGGCCCATCCCCCCACATGGTATGTGACGAAAACCCTAAGCCGACACACATTTGTCTGGCAGTCTGGGCTGCAATGGGCGCGATATCTGACCCCATGTGCACAATCGTGCAGGCGCACAGCAGCTCCCAGAGTGGCAAGGCAACCTCGGAAAATGACGCTTGGGGCAATGGCTCAAGCTCAGCTGAGCCGTCTATGTGTGTAGCCTGAAGTGGGTCGCACCACTGCGCAATACCTGTGGGTTTTCCTCCGCTTGCACCGCTGGCGAGCGCTTTGATTATGTCGGCAATGCAGTCGGCCGACAAGCAGCTTAGCAGCGCTGTGGCGGGCGCCTGCAATGTGTAAGAGCTGCCATTTGTGGCGCGGCTCCACACCTGCATGTTGCGTACTGTGGCCAGGGGCAGGGCAAAGCACCCAGGACACCGCTGCAGCAACGCCTGCACCAGCTGCCCAGCCAGCACAGCGGTGGCGGCAGCCTGCTGAGGGCCCAAGGCGAGCATGGCTCGGCGCCAATGGAACAAGCAGCGACATGCTGCATGCAGTGTCCATGACGACAGGCCAGGGCTAGCCTCGTGCGTCGGCTTGTTCTGATCTGCTGTGTTCTGGGCGGCAGAGATGTACCTCACGCCGGCGTATGTGTTGAGCAGCAGCAGCGGTCTCAGCAGCCCAGCTTCCACAATTGCATCCACAAATAGCTCATGGATGTCCGCAGCCACGGCTGTCATCCCCGCTGGGCTCAGCACTGCTGCTGAGCTGAGTGCAACCAGCAGAAGGCTGGCGAGGATCCTGTCCAGCTGAAGCAATAGAGCAGCTGCCCTGGATTCGCTTTGCTGCAGCCAATTAATATGCCATGGCTCGCTGTTGCTCAGACATGGGCGGGCTGCCAGCGCGCATGACGGCAAGTCACAGCCCCATTCGCAGCAGGCTGCCCAGATTTGCACCGAGCATGCCCCCCTCGCAGCCTCCAAAATGCAAGCGCAGGCAATCTCCAGCCCCCTAAGCTCCTCCAGTACAAGCTGCATTGAGCGGGTCAAATGCACCAAGATCTCACGTGCATCGTCATCTGTGGTCACAGGCAGCTCCTCTGTGCGGGAGTATAGCTGAAACGCCACAATCGGGCTGATGGACAGCGCGATACGTCCTGTCTCCTGCGGGTCCAAGGAAACAGCGGAGCTCTGGGCATCCTTGCCCAGCACAAGTGCCAGCCCCCGCACATCCCCATCCTCGGCCGCGCTCGCCACGCTGCCCTGCAGCGCCCTCCAGTGGTACAGCGGGGCTACACGGCTCGCAGGCAGCAACGACTGTGGGATGATGCTGAACGGAACGGCGTTGAGCTGCACGCCCAGGCTGCTTTGCTCTTGTGTGGTGGTGAGTAGAGCCATGACCTTTGCCAGCCGGCTTTGGAGCAAGCTGGGCTGCGCAGCGGGACGCAGGGGGGCGGGTGTCGCTTGCTTGGCGGCAGCCGTTAGCACACCTGGGGCGGACATCGAGCCAGTCTTGGCACCAGGCTTCGAGGCCATGGCTACAGGTGGGGCTGCTTGAGTATTCCGCTGTGGCTGAGCTGGCCCTCTCTGGGCGGGGGGGTTGGCGGGTGCATGTAAGAGGGGGGCACCAGCAGGTGCCTCGACACTGCCTGTGGCTGTGGCACCTGGGAGCTCACCAGTGGAGACACTTGCGGTGCGATTATCTGAACGCATAGCCGTGGCCTGCTCGCCTCCTGACACTGACCGCACAAGCTGCAAGACCTGTTTCAGGTCCTGCCGTGATGCATTCCCCGACACCACCCGCTGAACCGACGCCGGCAAGGAGGCTTCACCTGCGGTGCCTGCACGTGACAAAATTGATAGCAGCAGCTGGGCATGAGGGCTCGCCAGCGTTACTACCGATGGGCGCCTGGCAGCAGATGTCGGCGGTGCGGGGGGGGGCACTTGCAGGAGCCCAGACGGTGCTCCAAGCTGCCTGTGGGGCAGCAGCGATGCTGATGCGGCATGGGCGTTGGGACTCACACTGGAAGATTGGGCTGAGACCAGCCGGGCGGCGGCGGTGGGCCCACTGCGGTCCGGCAGCAGTGCCCGGAGACGGTCAGCCACCCTCTGGCCCCGCTTGAACAGAACACGGTTCTTACTCAGAACATCATCCAGCCAGAAGGAAGACACTGGCATGCTTGCTGCAGCCTTTGGTGCAATGTCCGCTTCTGTGCAGGGCTCAGCAGTTAAGTCTATGACAACTCCTGGCGCCGCCGGCATCAGCGCGGAGGAGGGGTTAGGCTGAGGGACCGCGGATCCAAGCTGCGTGGACTCGAGCAGCTGCATCAGGCGCTCATGCCGCTGCACACATGCCCTGGAGAATGAGTCCTCTTCATCTATCATGCTGTTCTCCCCGTGGTTCTGGCTGTTCAAGTGTTCTGGTTGCTGCTCTCGAGGCTGTTCAACCCGCCTCCGCGACCCACCCATTTGAGGCAGAATCGTGTTCCAACTTGCTGCAGTTTCAGGGTGCAGTGCAGGAATAGAGTTCAGATCAACTGTTCCACGTCTGGCAGCGCCACCACCTGAGTAAGGCCGTGCTGCACCGCTGGGGCCAATACCGCGGCCGCCAGCGCGTGACCGCCGTGCAGCCTTGCTGGCACTCCGGTGTGCATCGGCACGACTGGCTGAAGAGCTGTCCAGACGGAGCCTGCGTGGCTGTGCTGAGTGGCTTGAGCGTGCCTTTCGTCTGGTTGTGCCCGAGCCCCGTGCAGCACGGCGGGCCGTGGCCAGCACAGCCCCGTTCCCATGCCCAGCCTGGCCTCTGCTCGCCCCTTGTGCCACTCGAGGGCCCGCTTTCAATGTCAACCGGGGCTGATGTGACATGTCCACTTGCACACTGCGTGGGGTACTTGCAGTCAGAGCCTCTGCAGAGTAAAAGCTGCTCGCTGCAATTGGATGAAACGTGGATGAGCCAGAAAAACGCTCCTGCCGCGTTGCGTGCTCCCGCATGGAAGTCTGCACTGTGCGTTTCATCTCATCAGAGTCATCACTGGCGTTGTCAAAAATGGCCTCTGTGGTTGCTCCACGCCTGTGCCCTGGTGCGCCGCGGGCTGCCGCTGCAGATTGCTGCCTGCTGCGTTGTGGATCGGAGAAGCGGGGCCCGTGGGCTAGATCAGCAGCAGGCACCATGCGGAACATCCACAGGTCATCACTGTCACTGTTGTCACCCGACGAAGCGCGTTCACTGGAGGCGGATCCGTCAGTTCCAGACGCGTCTGAGTCCACCGCAGCAATGGCCAAATGGGGGTGCTGGTCACGCTGCATCACCCGGCCACCGGTCGCATCGGCGTCAGAGCCATCTGAAGAGCTCGCATCTACTGTTGGTTGTACCTCTGCTCTCACCACCTTGCGCCTGTGCTTGATGCCGCCAACCTTTGTCACCGCTGGGCCCTGCCGCGTTGCCCCTCCAACTCGAGCGCTGGATTCCACACTCGCACCCTTGTCAGCAGGGGCATGTGCAGCACGCCTCTTGCCCTTCTTGTGCTTCTTGGCCCGCCTCCGCCTTTTCTCGTCCAGCTTCTGCATGCTTTTGGACTCGCGCGCTGCCACAGTGGCAGCACCCACACCATCAGCGCGATCCGCGGAGGCAATTTGCCGCAGCACCTCCTGTACATTCCAATCGAATGCAGTGCTGCGCTTTGCATCAGATGCACCCTGCAGCATCTCACCAGCAGCCACATCGGTGCTTTCCTGCTCGTTTTCTGCGCCGGCTGGTGTTGAGGAGTGCTCCGCTCCGGGTGTAGTGATGCCGTTTGCAGGTTGCTGAAGCTTCGCAGCAGCAAGGCTAGAACTTTCCTGGGCGCTGGCTGCTGAAGGGATCTCATCAGTTGCTAACTGCTGTGAAGATGTGCTGTCTGCAGGCCTTGGTTTCTGTGCCACATCCCTCTCAAGGCTTTCGACACCCCCCTCCATGATGTTGACACCCCCCTCAGTGCCTTTGGCACTCTCGTCGTGGCTAATAGCAGCAGGTGGCCCCGCCGTCAATGCTTCAAGCACGGCTTCGAACATCTTGCGTTTTCGCGTGTTGCCGGCGACTTGAAACTTGCCAATCATAAGCTTGGCAAGTTGCAGGGCATGGATCTTCTGCAGCTCATCGGGACGGCAATCATCAGATGGCAGAGGGTGAAGCGTTCCTTGCAGCTCAGCTGAGAACCCAGCCCGAACCAGCCGCCGAATAATCTCCAGCTGACAATGCTGTACTGCGTGCAAAAGCGGGTGATTGGCGCTTTCAGGCCCTTCTTGTGCAGCCGCTTGTACCAGGTCGCTGTGCGAGCGCAGTTCATCGTCCACCTCGTCCAGGTCGCCTGCTTGGCAAGCGTACACAAGCGACCCAAATCGCTCCGTGACTTCAGGCGGGCGGTACCAATCGCCCATTTCGTGCACAACACTGTTAGGGTCCTGCATTGCCCGCTGCCTGTCAGTAAGCCCCTCCACGGCAGCTTGACCGGCATCACTGGCGGCCTGCGCCGCATGGCTTGCATTGGCATCCAGCTCGGAAGCGGCGCCGGCACCAGCAGTGACAATTGCCAAAAGTGTTCGAGATGCTGGATCAGAATAGCCGCCCACCACCATGGTTGTGTCTGTAGCAGCAGCTGAGGGATCGACTGCCGTGTCGGTGCCTGCTGGTGCACTCTGCAATGTCGCAACTTCTCGCAGCGGAGGCTGCACTGGGTTCAAAATGGCGTTTTGAAGCAGCCTTGAAATCTTGCCCATTTTTTGAGGCTGTACCCCTCGCACTTTCATGAGCCCAGCAAGATCCATGGGCAGCAGGTTTTCATTGTCTGAGCCCTTTCCCATCAGTTCATCGCCGCTGTACGGGCGCACAGACCCGGCCTGCAGTGGGTCGCAGCCCTGCTGCAGCAAGAACCCCACGAACTCCACTCTGTATCGGTGAACAGCCGTGAGCAACGGGTGGGATGTGTCAGCAGGAGTCAACAGCCGGCAGCACTCCAGCATTCCATCTGCCACCTGCCACTCCCGCTGCAAATCGCCCAGAGTCGTTCGCTTGTCAATGATGACGTCAATAATGTCTTCGAAAAACGGCAGCACTTCTCGATGTCGATACACATCGAATCCACCTGCAGAGTGCATGCGACCAACGTGCGACCCGGCGCCGTTCTCCTCCCACCACTCGTCGCCGCCGCCGCCTCCCCTCATTGCAGCTTCCGCAGCTGCGGCACCATCGTCATCGCTACCAAGGAAAAACGTGCCCTCGGAGGAAGTTGATGCAGCAGAAGATGAGCTGCTACTCCTGTTACCGTCTCCCTCAGCGGCACTGGTTTGTTTCTTTGCCTGTGCCCTGTTGCCTGCTGAGGCTGCAGCAGATGCAGAGGGTGCGGCTTGAGCTGATACGGGAGACCCAGCCTGTGGGAGGGCATGCCGCTTTGCATGAGCTGAAGACATGTGTGCTGCTTTGTTCGCAGTTCGGCTTGCTGCCCCTGCTGTGCCGCCCAAGTCCGACCCCGAGCTGCTATCATCATCGTCACTGTGCAACGCTGTTGCCGTGCCGGCGCTGCGAGAGGGGGGCTGGAACTGGTGGCTTCCCAGGGCCATGATGGGAATATCATCGTCGCTATCTTGTGATGCTATGTGCTGGTTGCTGCTGATATCTGGTTGGCTCGTCCCCGGCTGGCTCGGCAAAGTGGGGCTGGGCTGGCTCAATGCTGCTGCAGGTGGTATGGCAGGCGATGTTTTGTGGGGAGACTGCGACTGCAAAAATGCTGTTGCGGGGGAGACAACAGTACTCGTGAAAGATGCATCAGCCCTTGAAGGGGTGCTTGCTTCAGCACCTTGGGCAGGTTCTGGCGTGCCTGCAGGAGTTTCAAGAGTGTTTCAAAATACGAAGGACGAGCAATTTCGGTCGGGCACCGCAGCAGCAACTCACGTGAAGCGGTTTCACCCTGCTTATGGGGGAAATCTAAACTGGATTCTTGGCTGTGCTGGCTGTCCATGACCAACGAGTGTGATAACTCGCCGTTCGAAATCGCTTCAGCATGGGTGGGAGAACTTGCGTGGCCACCTCTGCGTGGCACTGAGACGGCAAGCATGAGAGACATGTCTGCTTCATGGGCTCCTGGACCCAACCAATTATAAAGTCCTGCATACGGATTTGCAGGAAGCTGTTTTGGTATTTTCCTTGCAGGCATGCTTGATTCGGGCAGCGCGTCGGTCCAGCTGCCTGCCGCCGTATTGCTGAGTGCCCAAACTCGAAACGTCCTCAGCAGACTAAGCCTCAGCAGAGGCAGCGCATGTGCTGTTTGGAACTTTATTAATATACACAGCACCGTCAAAGGTGCAACGGGGTGAGCAAATGCACGCCGCGCTGTACGCCGCCTCGTTGAGCCCCCCGTTGACCCCTTTGAAGGGGGGTCGCTGCGGGGTCTTCATCAGAATCGGACCCCCCCAGGTGGTCAGCCCGCACAAACCGCTCCTCCTCGTCGTCGGACTCTGGGCTGCTGGCTGCTGCTACTGCCGCCCCCCCTGAGGAGGCGACGCCGCAGCTGTCCGCATCATGCCGCGGAGCAGAGCAGCCTGACGAGGAGGAGCTGAACGAGGCGGAGGCCTTCCCACGGTTGGCCAGAACCGCCGAATCCACAGCCTGCAGCATCTCCTCTGTTGTGGAGAACACGGAGGAGACGCTGTTCCGGCTTCCATGCCGCCGGTGTTCCGCGCTGGGAACGGAGGAACTGCGCGCAGAGCCCACCGAGAAGCCCCCACCGCTGCTGTAGTTGCCGGAGGAGGAATGTTCTAGGGGTGCTGCTGTCAGGGGCCCAAGGGGGGGGGTCATTGAGTGGGGGGAGGGGGGTCCGCTATCCTGCGGGGGCATCGGCTCATCCAAGCGCAGGTACAGGGGGATGTTGCCATACCCTGGCTCCAAAGTGGGCCCAGACACGGAGTCATCTGAGGAGCTGCGCTGCATGCCCCTGGTGGGGCGTGACGACTGCGCCGAGTGCCACTGGCGCACCATCTCTGCCACCGTGACATACCGGCGGAAGTTGGCTTGCACCTGGCGCTGCCACCAGGGGGTAGGCTGTAGGGCGACATTGTAAGACAGGGTGCGCCCACCGTTGCCTGTGGACACTGGTGGGGTTTTGAGCGCCCTGATGCGCTGCGCTGTGAGGTACAGGTTGGCCAGGACGCCGGTGGCCACGGATGCCAGGGCGCCAAAGAGGGCACACTCTGGGAGGGAGGTGCCCCCAACAAGGGGGGAGGGGGGGGTGTGCGGGAGCAGCATGGGAACAAGTGTAAGGGATATCACGCCCAGCCACAAGCCGTACACCACAAGGGCCTCCGCCCACAGTGCCAGCGAACGATTGGAGGACGTGTGAGGCGCATACACGAGACCAGACAGGGCATCGTCCACTTCTGCCTGGTCAATGTGAGTGTTTGCTTCTGCCCGAGGCCTAGTTCTGCAACAAATTCCAGGAAGTTGGACAGGTGGTAGCGTCTGCAAAGTGCTTTCCTGTGTTAGCAATGTCTCAATGCAGTGATGCAGCTCTTCAAATTCCGCGCAAAGCTCTTGCTCAGTGGTCGATGCTCGTCTGGCTGGGCTTGGCTGCTGTAGCAAACGTAAAGCAGCAGAACGTGATGCAACAGCCATTGTCATGCACTTGTCACGCTGTGCCTGAGCTGCTGCCCCGGGGACTTGGAGAGCAACGTCAAACGTCAGCGCATCTTTCTCAGCAGCCATTGATAATGCGTGCAGGCATCCAAGTAGGACGGCCTTATGTTCGCCGAGACTATTTGCCAAAGACGAATAATCGTTCATGTGTGGCGGCGTGGGTGCCTGTGGTAGATCACTGCGTCGCTGGTTTCGAAGCGCAACGCCGCCATTGGCTTCGTCCTCTCCACGCGGGACTACAAAAAATGTCTCGGGCTGCATGGTTGTGCAACAGAGTCAAGGATCTGGAGTTTGATAATCCAAGCCAACTATGTGGAGCCCAGCAAGTTCCTTATTGCAGTGCTTTAGTTGCTGGTTTACTGATATCAGGAAGCCAAGCACTGCGTATGCGGTATGACGACCAAGTGCAGCGTGTCCAATCAGAATTATGGGAGCACCAAATGGGAGAGTGCAGACCAAAGTTGGCAGAGACGCACATGCTATAATAGCCCTACATGTCAGTGCAGGTGCAGCGGGAAAGCAATTGGGGCACTACGCGGGGGCGAACGATCTGCATACAAAGGGCCAGCGCTGCGATGCAGAAGCTTGCGAGGGGGGGTCATCTCGAAGCGAAGTTTGCTGCACTTTTGTCCAAACACCCCTGTCGTGTCATCGCTTAACAAAAATGTTCTTGGTGGTGGCAATCTCCTCTTTGCTTTGCTCATTCAGCGCTCACCTTCAGGGTTTCGACAGCGTTTCGTTCCACGATGGCTTCATCAGGCTTAATCGACGAGGCTTATATCCAAGCTGCAACCACAGCTATTAATGATTCCGAACACGAACTTTTATGGACTCCAGAGCGCTGTGCTGATGTTCGAAATGGCATTCCCGAGGGGACGTATTTCAAAGACCAGTGTGCATACCTGAACGAGTACAAAAATGAAGTGCGCTTGGCCCTCATGTACCCCAGGTCTCATGTGAACCGTGTGCGCACATACTTGCGCGACAAGGCAGACATTTTCAAACTGAAATTCATGGGCGCCCATAAATTGGGTGGTAACGGCCGCCGCAACACAGAGCTGCTGATTCTGTACGGCATCGACGGCGACCGCGAGTATGCTCTGTGGCTGCAGCAGGAGCTGTCTCGAGACATGCATGTGGCCCGCTTTGGCATCCGCGTGGCTCTTGTGGACGGCTGGGCGCCGTCTCTAGAGGACGCTGCTGCAGCTGCCGCCAAGGTTGTTCCCGACTTTGTGCAACCCGAACAAGAGACCGTGTTCGCCACCATCCGAGACGGCTCTGCTGCCAAGGAGGGCGAGTCACAGGCCGAAACCGCCAAGCGCATGGGCTTGAGCCTGCCAGTGTATGAGTCCGTCGCCTGGGGCGCCGTGCCTGTGCGCTTCGCGGTTGTGCCTGGCAACCGCCTGCAGAAAGTGCTGGATGCCTTGGATGAGCACCCCGTGCTGGGGGGGGCCATTGAGGGGCCCTGTGGCTTGGTCACCTTTGTGTACGTGGAGGAGGTCCCCGGCGTGTTCTGGTCCGCCGCCCCCGCCGCAGCGTTCCACGGCAATCTGAACGATGCGCACGTGCCGGCATCAGGAGCAGTGTCCAGAGCGTACTACAAGCTGCGGGAGTGCTTCCTGCGGGGCGGAATCGCGCCTCCCACCTGGTTCGACTCCGATTTCGCCCAGCGGCTGCGTGATGTCAGCAAGGCCCAGCGCACAGAGCACTGGCGGAAACAGGTGAAGGCGGCCGGGTTGCCCCCCCTCGAGGCCGCCGCTGCCGCCGCCAGTGGCGCCTCCACGGTGGGCGTCGCCAAGCCTAAGCGCGTGACCAAAGCAGCAGACCTGCAGTCCCAGGAACGCTTGGTGCCGGTGTGTGAGCGGGTGCATGTGCAGTGGGAGGCGTACGGCCCCCAGGGTCCTGAGGTGCACCAGGACGCCATCCACCCCGAGGCACACCGGTCGCGCGACGCCCGAGACATCGCATGCGACGCCCCAGTGCGTGTCGCCATAGATGTGGGGGCGGCGCCGGGGGGGTGGTCCCGCGTCCTCGCCTCAAATGTGGGGGCACAGCTGGTCATCGCGGTGGACCCTGCAGAGCTGGCCCCAGATATGCCAGAGGAGGTGGTGCATGTGCAGAAGCGCTTCCAGGAGGCGGTGAGCGACCTGGCAGCACTGCCTGCCCTGGCCAGCAACGCTGCGGAGCTGGGTGGCTCCAGCCGCTTCATTGACTGTTACGTGTGCGACATGAACGTGCCTGTGTCTGTGTCCCTGCGGCTGTTGTGGGAGGCTCTGCCGTATCTCACAGGGCATGCACGAGTGGCGTTCACCGTGAAGAACTTCAACGACACAACCTCGTCATGGCGCGACGCAGTGCGCCACGCCCAGCAAGCCCTTGCCTTGGTCTCACTCCCAGGCACCGTGCGGCATTTCCACTTGCTGTCTAACGGTCGAGAGGAGCAGACTGTGGTGGGGCTGCTGCGCGGCCCCGATGAGCTGGCTGCCGCCACCACCGAGCAGCTGGAGGCCATCCTGGCCACACGGTGGGTGGGGGACAAGATGAGCGGCAACCCGGAGGAGATCGCGGCTTTCAAGGCTGCACAGAAGGCTATCCACGTCGTGCGCGACCGGGAGCGGCGCGAGGCGCAGGCGCGCTTCAAGGAGCAGCGCAAAGCGGAGCGTGCCGCGGCCCGTGCTGCGGCCAAGGCTGCTTCTGCTGCTGCCACCGTGTCCTCAGCCGCTGCTGATGCTGCGGACGGGGAGGCTTCCACAGCTGGAAATGCCACCGCCGAAGCCAAGGCTGAGTCCAAGTGAGGGACAGTGCTGCTGCTTATGTTGCGTTTGCGCCTGTTGTTCTTCTTTCATTTTGCCTTGCTGCTTGCCGGCTCGCTGTGGCTGCGTTGATGTGCTGAGCCCAAGCCTCCAAACCAGCACTGCACTATGATATGGAATGAATCAAAGTTCGCAAAAAATAAACACAGCTGCACTCCACATGCACACACAAGTCTGACTGCAGGGGCGTCTACTTGTGGTTTGCAGCCAGCACCTGCAGCCGGGCGGCAGCGGCCTGCACACCTCCCTCCAGCGCCATCTGAAAGTGCTGCTTGGCCTGGGGCAGCTGCTGCAGGTGCTGGGTGGAGACATCGGTAGGCGTGCCCAGCAACTCACCCATGAGGTAGTGTGCAAGCGGGCACGCAGCTTGTATGCCCGCATGTAGGCTGGCTGTGCGCAGCGCGAGCACTCGAACTCCGCTTGCATCCACCGAATCTGCATCATCATCACTACTGTCAGCGGAGCGAGACTCCTCTTCAATGGTGTCTGCCAAGAAGGACAGCACGGCATGCACAGCCCCGCTTTGGCCCAAGTCCACTGCCTGGCGTGCGGCGGCCAAGGCGGCTGACATGTCCGAGTCATTTCCGCAATGCCCTGAAAAATGCCGCTTACACAGCGCCCACGCTGCAGCTGCATCGCCGCTATTTGCCCGGCCCTGCAAGGCTTCGTTGCTTGGGTTGCACGAATGAAAGGCAGGGTCGTCATCGTGTTCTGCCAAGAACAGCCTGATCGCCGACAGGGTGACGCCTGCCTCGGCCTGCTCTCGCCACATTGCCACGGATGCCCCAGGGTCGTGCTCGCCCAGCAGTGCGCTCCACAGACACTCAGCCAGCCACTCGGCACACACGTCGTTGCCAGCAGCATGCCCCCGCTGCAGTATGTCCAGTGCAGCCCCCTTATCTGGCTGCCGCCCAGCCCCCCCACACAGCAACAGGGGGAACATCGCCTCAGCAGCCCCCCCCTGCCCAAGCTGCAGGGCAAACTCGAATGCGCACAGGGCTTGAGACTCGTCTTCTTCAATGTGCGGTGTGCCACTGTTGAAGGCTTGCCCTATGAGCATCAGCACGTCGCCGCTGGCAGCATCAAATGCGACTTGCATGAGCCGTTGCAGGCTCTGATTGCTGGCTGGGATGAGGTCGCCATACAACTGGTGGCTGTATGCAGCATACAGCGCCCTCAGGCTCTGGTCGTGCCCGTTTGCACTGGCGCCCAGCAGCAGCTGCTCAGCAGCCTGGCCATCTGGGGACACACCCTCCCCCCGAATCAGGCGCCGCGCGGCAACGGCGGCACATCTGTCCTCCCCCGCGCGGGCTGCTAGGGTCAAGTACCGCACTGCCTGCTTGCCCGCTTGACGTGCGCCCCCACGTGGCTGCAGCGGGGGCTCATAATTGGGCGCCAATCTGTCATAGTACTGCACCAGCTCACAACAGGCGGTGCTGGACGGCTCCTCGGCTAGACGGGACAGTGCGGCCAGTGCAGTGCCCACCGCAGCAATCTCCACGTAGGTCGCTGCGTCGCCACTGATGCTCGTCTGGGCTGCTTTCTCCGCCGCTGCACTTTCCCGCAGGGCACGTATGGCAGCTTTCACGGCACCCCCCCCACCCCCAGACGCTGCTAGGGCATACCAGGCGGCACCTGCCTGCACATCCCGGGGCACGCCGATCCCGTGTGACGCCATATTGCCGCATGTACGCGCAGCTAGTGTGTGTCCCTGCTCGGCCGCCTGCCCCATCATCCCGTACCCCCGCGCAGAATCCTGCTGCAGGGCGTGGCTGCCGTACGCGCCTTTGTGCAGCGAGAACCCACACCTAAACAGGGCATCTGCATGGCCGCGCTGTGCAGCAAGGGTCAATAAATGGAAGCAAAACTCGCTGTCCGGCTCTTCTGTGGCGCCTGTTGTCTCTGCGCTCTCAGCAGCACTGCTGTCCGCACCCCCCCCTCCCCCGACCGAGGGGGGGGTGGCATACAGAGCAGCAGCAGCATGCAGCATGGAGGCGCCCATCTCCACAAGTGCCTCTGTGAGTGTGTCTGCGCGCTGCCGCTGCTCGTCGCTTGGCAGGGCCGAGTACAGTCGCTCAGCGTGCAGCATGCTGCCCTGGATTCCATGCTGGGCGGCCAACACACGGTAGGCATGCGCGCGCAGGAGATCGCGCTGCAAGTATAGTCCCTCTTCGTGTGCCATGGCTAGGGCTGCTAGGCCTCGTGCCAGCGCCAGGGGCGCGATGGGCTGCGCGAGGTCAGCTGGAGTAGCCAGGCCACTCTGCACTGCATCTCGCAGCCCGAGCAACGCACTGGCTTTGCTACATGGCGGGGAATTTTCCGGAAACTTATCTGCCAACACGTGAATTCCTAGAAATATTGCACTGGACTTGTTTCCCGTCTCGTGTGCATGGTGCAGCCAGTGGGCGCACAGGGCGTTGCTTTGTGGGAGCTTTTCTGACACGCCAATTTGGTACCAGTGAGCGATCTGTGCAGCAGCGATGCAGTCGCCATGTTCTACAGCACGAGTATATGTTTCCCATATTTGACCAAATGTTAATGGGTTGCCTTCACTGGTCAGCTGGTCCGTACGTGTCTGCAGCGCACCCAAGGCATCGCTTGCCCCGAGCAGACTTTTCGCTGCAGCAAAATGCAGCAGTTGGGCAGCTCGCAGCACATCCTTTGATTGTCCGGGAGTAGATAGCAAACTGGCCATCTCAAGAGCAACTGGAGCATTCAAATCACGGTGCAAATTGGTGCCATTAAAGCAGGCGTCAGCTTTCGAGAAAGACATGACGTGCAGTTCCTCCCATTTAAATATTTTCTCTGTTCTGAGATTTGCTGCCGGCCTCCCACGCGGATCAGCTGGTTTTCAGCTCTTTTCAACAACAAATTATCGTGATGATGGGTGCTGCTGTCGCAAACTGAGCGATCCAATACAGCAATAGGCAGAGAGGCTGGCTGCACGAAAACTCTCTGGTCGGCGCCCCCATCCACCTCGATTACAGGTGGGCACTTGCTATCTGGGAGCTGGACTCGGTCAATAAAACCAACACTTGGTTTATATATTTACTGCGCGAATTTTCACCCGCTGAGATGGGCTTGCAACTTTGAAGCAGTCAACAGGTGTGTACATGCCCTGCCCGGTAGCTTGAGCATACAATTGCAAGTCACAAACCGGCAGCAGCAGTACCGAGTATGGCGTCCAAACATATTCCCATAAATAGTGACGATGCGTCCAATGCAGGCAGCCTGCTGGTTCATGACAAACAGCTGGGGTCCGCGTTGACCGAAGCATGCGCTGCTGGAAATGCAGTCACTGTGCAGCAGCTGCTCAGGCACATTGAGGAGGGCACCTCCAGTATGCAGCCCCTGCTGCAAGAGTGCTTCTTGGTTGCATGTCGTGCTGGTCATGTGGATGTAGTTCAGCATTTCCTGGGCTTGCAGGGCGAGCACCACATCGTGGTCGGCAGCCCCCTTCCTGCGCACCAGCTGGCGGCATCGTGCCACCCACGTGCCACGCAGCAACCCATATACGTGGCTGCTGAGGCAGGGCGACTGGGTGTGGTGCAGCAGCTGCTGGCCCTGGATGACGATCGAGCCGTGCAGCTTGCCCCGGGGCTGAAGGGCGCCCTCCCGGCGGCCTGCCAAGGAGGGCACCTGCCGGTTGTACAAGCGCTGCTGGCCGCAGGCAGCACAAGACTCATCGATGTGAATGCGTACGCAGGAGCAGCGTTTCGCCAGGCGTGCTGCTGGGGCCACCTGGCGATTGTGCGCCTGCTGCTGTCCCTGGAGGGGGGGCATAGGGTGGATATACATGCAGGTGCACCCGAAACCGGTTTCATAGAAGCCTGTACGCACGGCCGGGACAGTGTCGTGCAGGAGCTGCTGAGTTTGGTTGGCGATCGGCTGATTGACACGCGGGGGCAGGACTGTGCCTCACTGCGAGCTGCTGCCCGTGCTGGGCACACAGCTGTGGTGGAACGCCTGCTGGCGTTGACAGGAACACGTGAAGTGGACATTCATGTCAAAGATGATGCTGTATATGCAGCGGTATTCCGTAGCGGGTACACAGATCTACTGGAGACGCTGATGCTGCGTCCAATGGCTGATCAGCCCCGGGCAAAGACAGTGTTGGACTTCCCCATGATGTGGCGCTCGTCGCTGGCTTTGCTGGCAAGCAAGCACTGCTTGTTGCATGGGCGTGCAGTGCTGTACGCACACAACTCTCTTCGTCGAGGTGGTTGGCAGGCTCGGCGCTTCGCTGGCGACTCGTGGATGGCGCTTGCTGCCAGGGCGTTTGGCCTCAGTGGTGAAACACACTCGTCGTGTGAACGGCGGCGAGATGCATCCACCACCGGCTATATTTGCCGGCTGGCCCTTCACATACTGGCCAAGGCGTTGTCTCGCAACGACGGCCGGGGCAACGTCACTTCGCCTGCAGAGGGTCGTTTTCTGGGCCAGCTCGTCCCCGCTCCCACTGTAGACGTCCAGTGCGTGCTTTTGGCCATACTACGCAGTGAGGCCATGCCTGCTGCACAACGCCCGCTGCAGCTGGCAGCGCTGCAGCGGGCAGAGCTGCCCCCCACCTTGCATCAGCACCCCTCGCACCAGGCCCTGGGGGCGGATCTCTGGGGGGAGTACACCTGGCGGGGGATGTCCCCTGCGATGTGGGGATGTACTGCCCCCCAAGCTTCCATCAATGCATCAGCGGGGGGTGAGCAGGGCACTGTGTCTGTGCCCCCGGCGCTGTGCCGCATCGGGCGACGCGCCATGCTGCTGCACAGACACAGGGCAAGAGGCCCCCCCTAAAGCGCCCCCCCCCCCTGACATGCGTGCAATTGCTAGCTAAGCAGTCTGATTGAATCAATACTGGATGCCTGCTTTCTGCATGCGGGCCGCTGCCTGGGGGTGTCCCAGCTCATGGGCCTTCCGCAACCAGTGACCCGCCATCACTGGGTTGGCCCGCTTGCTAAACAGTCTGCCCCATAGGTACTTCATGCCCACGCAGTATGCGGCGCAGCTGCAACCTGCCTCTGCGGCCCGCAGCAGGCTGCGCTTCCGGTGGGGAGGGCCCTGCGGAAGCTCCGCAACTGAATGCCCCCTGCTGCTCTGGGCGGCTGCGTACATCGTCCACACATACGGCGGCAGGCCAGGCATCAGCTCAGTGCCGCCGTTGGTGGCAGTCACCAGCAGACTCGCCAGGTCGTCATTGTTGGAGGGCAGGTGCTTCCCCCCAAGAAACGCCCGATGCAGCAGCCACAGCATCGCCTCTGCACTGCCCAGCGCCGCTGCAGCGGTCTGCTCTTCCAATGAAGGCTGCTCGCGGTCCACTCCAAGTGCAGCTTCTCGCTCAGTGAGCATGATGGCCAGCTGGGCGGAGGCATCTGTGGACTTCTCGGCAGCCTTGCGCTGCCACTGAAGGGCACCCTCAACATCCCGCACCCCCCCCATGCCCTGCCACAGCATCTCGGCGTAGTTCGTCATACCTGATTCATATTCGTGTTCAGCTGCAACAAGCGCAGATGCGCGTGCCCCTTCGAAGTCCACATCACACCCCAGCCCAGTGTAAAGCACAAATGCCATATGGGCATGGAAGCCTGTCTCGCCGGCGGCCACTCCGGCACGACACAGCTGCAAGGCTGCCACAGGGTCCTTGTCTAGCTTCCCTTTGCCATAACTCAGTGCAAACATGGCAGTCCACACCACATCCCACATACTGCTTTGCACCGCAGCTGAGCCCATGGACAGCACCTTGTCGGCGCTGGTGGGATAGCCCCCCGTGCCGTAGATGCTCCAGTGCAACAGCTCTTCAGCTGCGCCAATGTTATTGTCCTCCTCCATGGCTGTTATGAGAACATCGGCAGCCCCCTTGAACGATTTCGCGCCCCCCCTGCCCCACAGCAAGCAACGGGCATACGGCACAGCGCACTCATAGCGATGCCGCTTGAATGCAAGCTGCAGAAACTGCCGTGCATCCTCTGCGTCTCGTTCAATGCCCAGTGCGGGGCGGCCGCTTTCCAGCAGGAGACCCAGGGACGACTGCGCCCCCACCAGGTTCTGCCCCCCGGGGTCTGCCGCTGTGCGCAGCAGGTGCAGCCCCTCGGCACGGCGGGCCTCCCCGCCGTTGCCCTTGATGAGGGTGAGGGCCAGGTTGTGGGTGGCTGTGGGGTAGGGCCCCGCTGCCGCCCGCTCATACCATTCAATGGCGGTGGCATGGTCGGGCTTGCCATCTGGCAGTCCTCGCCCCTCGTCGCACTGTCGGGCGTAGTTGAACATGGAGGTGCCGTGGCCAGCCTCAGCTGAGCGCCGCAGCCACTGCAGGGCCACAGCTTCGCTCTTCTCGGTGCCCCGCCCTGTTGCCGACATGAAGCCCAGCTGGGACATGGCTCGGGGGTGGTCTTGGCGCGCGGCCTCCTGGAACAGCACATATGCCAGCTCGTTGTCTGTGGTAAGACCGTGGCTGCCTTGGTACGTGCGAGCACCCAGAGCAAACAGTGTCCCCGCATCGTCCTCTGCCCGGGCTTGTTGCACCTGCTCAGCGAAGCTGTCCTCCTCCGGGGAAATCTGCATACTGTCCAGGGTGGCCTTGCAATGCAGCACTAGCTCGCTGGGGCCAAGCCAGGCACTCTCTCTCCAAAAGAGCAGAGCTCGGAGGCGGCTCAGCCTCATCCCGGTGCCGCTGGCGGCGCAGGCGCCCAGCAGCAAGCAGGCCTCCGCGCCCGCCGCGCCGCCTTGTTGGCGCGCAAAGCCAAGCAGTCCCAACGCCGCTTGTTCGTCTTCAGGAACACCAAATGTGCTGCGGCCAAGCAGAGCTTCTGCTGCCTTCACGGCAGAGGCGGCTTGCTGAGAGGAAGCTGCCGCAACGACATGCCACTGAAACGCCACGAGTTCATCCTTGGGCAACACGCCAGGGCAGCCAGTGGAATACGCTTCCGCCAAAGCTGCTGCAGAATCACACGCTTCTTGCTGTGTTGCAGAGAGATATGTCTTCCAGAGGTATGGCAGCGACAGTGTGCCGGCAGGGGGAGCCTCGGCGGAAGCTCCCTGAGGAAGCAATTTCTTGAATTGATCGTCACCTGCAGAGTTTCCCAGGCAAGAGGCAGCGAAATAGTATGCAGCAGCTCGCAGAAGATCAACATGTCTTCCAGCAGATTGTTCAGAAAAGAAAGACCCTCGTGTTAGTGCTTCATCTGCAGTGCATGTTCCACTTCGATGGTTTGCTTGCCAACCACAGTCCAGCTTTGACAGCACCGTCGCAGAAGCAGGGCGAGTGAACTCCTCCATGACACTCGCAAGAAGGTCAAAAGCGCATGCCAATGCTACTGTATACAATGTAGAAGGTTGTTGCATTTGATTCGGTGGCAAAAAAGCTGTACAAGTGCCACTAGCGTTGCTTTGGCCGGGTGTAGTACACCCATTGCCGTGGATAAATCAAAAAGATAACCTACATGGGACTTGAACCCACAACCTCCTGATTCGTAGTCAGGCGCTCTGCCACTTGAGCTAATAGGCTATTGTTACAACTCTTTCAAAATATGCAACTATATAACAACAAACATATACAATCCAGCACAGCTTGAGGCTCTTGACAATGCAAAAACTTCCCCGCTACAGTACCCTGACCTAACATCAGAACTGATGAGAACACTCCTGCCATAGTCAACGAAATTCTCCACTCGCTGGTGATTTTTTTCGCATGCTGTCCGATAGGATTTCAAGCTGTCAAACTGAGGGCGAGCAACAGTTCACAGAAGGCTTGTGCACAAACTAAGTCTCAGTCATGGCAACTGACAATAAGTATGACCGTCAAGAGCGTCTATGGGGATCTCATGGTCAGGTTGGTAGTGCATGGAGTGAGAGCTATGCTCCTGTAACGACGGCTGTGTGTGCAGAAAGCTCTAATGGAGAGCCGAATTTGCGTGCTCGGCTCAACTGCCGTTGGCACAGAGACGCTCAAGAACTTGGTCCTACCTGGTTGTGGAAACATCACAATTGTGGACGATGCTGCTGTTTCGGAAGCTGACCTTGGCAACAACTTTTTCGTCACAGAAGCAGACGTGGGCAGCAGTCGCGCAGAGGTAAGTCCAACACGCCAGGCGCTCCACGGGTGCTCTGCGAGCGCCAAGGCTGCAGCCCATACTGCTTGCAGACAGCCTGCAAGTGGCTTCTAGAAATGAACGATGATGTTTCTGGCAGCGCAGTCACGGACAGTGTCAGCGAGCTTGTTGCTTCCAAGCCGGACTTCTTTAAAGGCTTTTCTCTCATTATAGCGACTCAGCTTGGCCGTGCGGATCTGTCCGCCGTGTGCAAGCTAGCCTGGGAGGCAGGGACTCCTGTTGTTGTACGTGCAATTTTACTGCTTTTCAGCTGTCTCGTCTTCAAGCTGCACGGCGCAGGTTGTCAAATCATACGGCATGCTAGGCTACGTCAGGCTCGCGTCGCCTCTCCATGCTGTCTACGAAAGCAAGCCTGATGGGCAAGGTACGTGCGCATGCAGCGACGTGCATAGTAAGAGGATTTTCAAGCCCCTTCTCTGCAGCACGGCGCACTGACTTGCGCCTTAGCGCGCCCTTCCCGGAGTTGCTTGAGGTAGCTGCAGCGCACCCTTGGGCGGGGGACGATGAGGCGTCCAGGAAGCGGCGCCACGATCTCCCATGGCCCCTCATTCTGCTCGAGGCAGCTCAGCGCTGGAAGGAGCAGAACGACGGCGCTGCCCCCAAAGGCATGTCTGGAAAGGCCAAGTTTCGGCAGCTGATTCAGGTGCGCGCCTCCCCCGCTGCGCACTGGTGGCGCTGTGTTCACACACAAGAAAGCCAGCGACACAACATAGTGTCCATGTGCAGAGTATGGCAGATACATCTTCTGAAGACGAGGACGCCAACGAAAACATTGAACAGGCCAAGGAGAACGCCGGGAAGGCATTTGAGCAGCCCGACATGTATGACCTGAAACGGGTGCTGGAGGCCATGCCGGCAGCTTTTGCGCAGGCTGACGGTGCTCCCACGGAGCCGTTTTGGTACTTCAGTAAGTGGCCGTGCGCTTCTATGCTTGGGGCCGCGCGCCATCACACTTCCACACCGCCTGCTTTCGCTTGCAGTCAAGGCAGTTGGCGAGTTCATTGATGAGAATGGCCGGCCGCCCCTGAGCGGCTTTCTGCCTGACATGACTGCAGCAACGTCCATCTTCGTGCAGCTGCAGGGCGCATATAAGGCGCGTGCCAACGCCGACGCAGCCGTCTTGCGCCAGCGCACCAACGACTTGCTGCTGGAGGCTGGCTTGAGTTCAGCTGCTGTCTCAGATGGACAGTTCCGCACATGGTGCAAGTCCTCTCAATTTGTGGATGTCATTCAGTTCGTGCTGCGACTCTGTTGCGTTCCATGGAGCAGTCCCACCGCCCCCCTTCACAGGTTTCGAAGTGTACAAGACGAGCTGGAAGCCCCCTGCCCAGCTCTATCCTCGCTGCAGGAGTCACTTGCGTCAGGCTCCGAGCCAGAGCACCTGCCTTTGAAGTGGTACATCATGCTGCGCGCAGCGGATACCTTCCACGCCTCCACCGGTCGCTGGCCTGGGGTGGACGATGACAAGGTACGTCAAATGCACACGGCGATGAGCCACTCATGGTGCTCTGTGGTCGTGTGCAGCTCACCCACTGTGCCCCATTTTGCAGCTGGAGGCCGATGCCCAGTTGCTTGCTGCTGTTGCCAAGGACGAGTGCGCTGCCATTGGCCTGTCTGAGACGCACACGTGGTATGATGCAGAGTACACAGAGCACAGTAAGCCACTGCTGACCCAAGACCATGCCACTGAAACGTGCGTAGAACTACACGGCACTGCGCGCACAAAGTATTGTCGCCCTGGGCGGGAGCTGCAGCCTGTGCCGCGTCACCTCTTTCCTGCACAGAGCCCGATACGGAGCTGCAGAGCTTCACACGGTGTCTGCGATACTTGGCGGAATTGCCAGTCAAGAAGCGGTCAAGCTCATCACGCACCAGTTCGTTCCGGTGAACAACACGTTCGTATACAATGGCATCAACGGAACCACCGCTGCCTTGGCCGTGTAGGCGAGCTGGCCAGCCGGGTAACATCACCGTAGGTGGCCCCCTGTTCAGGGATGTGGGCCTACTGTTTGCAGCCGCGGCACCCTTTGCAGCTGCAGGGGTTTGCTGCGTCCAGGCCTGCCTGTGACAATGAGTGAATCAGGCCCCGGCCAGGATCAGAAAGAACAGCACAACAACAATACACGTCAAACAAGCAACAGCTGCACACCACTTCGATCCGCCATTTGCATCAATCAAAACTTTGATGCGCTTGTTGGTTTCATTCACTGCAGCTTGCGTTGCATCCATTTCGGCCTCAGCTTCCTCCAACATCTGACTTTGCGCATCGAGTTCGTCATGAATATTCAAGGATAGTTGCCCAAGACGCTGTACAGAATCATAGATGGCATCCAGATGCTGATCTTGGTCTGCCGCTGCCATCTGTATTGAAAGCAATGTGTACACAGTTGCAACGGTAGTTTCCTCGAATGGCATTGGCTCACTGACCTGCACCTGCGCCTGGCTACCGGACACAGACATGTTCCCAGTTCGTGCTGCACTTCTTGTACCTGTGTCAAGAAGTCTGCAGCAGCTCCGCAGGTGTCCCACACAGATGCTGCTTACCGCTGCCATTGCCTAACCGGCCTCTCTCGGCATCATCTAGCAGAGCAGCACGCTCAGCATTGCGATGAGCCATGAAGCCGTTGCGAACCCCACGCACCGAAGAAATGTGCACCCGCCTTGAATCAACTTGTTATTTTTGTCGCGTGGGTCTGTGCAAAAACTGCGTAGGTAGGCAAGCCTTGCTCGCCAGTGTGCAGTGGGGGGGGCTGTCGGGAAAAGCCGTACAGGTAGCACAGCAGCCATGCTCGACGTGCGCTTGCTGCAAAAAGGATACTCTTCCCACAAGGAATCCCATTTAACCTGTCTCCTTTCTCGCACGTGATCTGCCCACTGGCACAGGCGATTGGTGAACTCTGCTCGGTTGCCCGCCTGAAGTATTGCCCTCTTCATTATCGCTGAGAAACCACTGTCCTCCGACAGTGGCCCCTGCAGCGACCGATGCCTTGGACTAGGCGCGCGATCTACAAGTGAGATAGATGGTCATCCAGGAAGTGAAATACCCCGAGCCCTGCTCCCGCAGTTACAGGGTGATGGTATCACCCCGGCCTAAAGACCTATTGTTCAGCCTTAGTTTATATACGCCGTAATATTTTGGCACCAACCAATCACACAAGTGGGAATTTCACAAACCTCAACCCACCTTTCAAAGGCAACAACACAAAACAGTGTTTATCAAATTTAAAAAAGACACTATGTTGGTATGTATGTGTATGGGCAGATGATACACAAGCCCCCGCTGTCGTCAGGGCAGAGCTACCCCTGCACGGGCATGGCATGAGCTGGGAATACCAACTCCATCAGCCGCGTGATGACCTGCTCCTGCTTCAGTAGCCTCAACAAGATATTTTTACGCTCCTCTGGTCCCATGGCTTCCCGCGTTGCTTCATCCAGGATATCAAGCACGGCCCCAGCCTGGGCAGAGCTGGAGGTGGACGGGCCACCCTTGCTGTCTTGAATCCCGAAACCGCCCACACCGCCGCGCAGAACAGCCGAGCCTGATGCTGATAGCGTTGTGCCTCCTGCAGCACGCGGCGCTGCTGTCATCGAGCCCTCAGCGGCGCCCCGCCGTCTGGTAAGCTCGTGCCTCACATCGTCAACGGCAGTCCGCAGCAGTGACTCCAGCTCTGATCGAGACTGCAGATCTGCCGTATATGCAGCTCGTACTTGCCGCAGTGAGCGACGCTCGGTGTCTAGCAGCCGCTTTAGGCGCTTGATGACGTCTCTGTATCGCGCTTCGGCCTCGCCGCCACCGGAGGCGGGGGTTGTCTCGCTGAGGCCGGTGGCACCAGTTGCACCCAGCCCACCAGAGCTCATCATGCCTACCATGTCAACCTTGCGCTGCTCGACTTCTGTCACCAGACGCTCATTGTCGTCTTGTAGACGGTCATTGTCTTGTCTCAAGCGCACGTTGTCCTTCTTTGCGGCCACCAGCTGTCGGATGAGGTACTCCCTATCATCCTGCTGTGTCTTGAATTGTGTCTTAATACGTGAGTTTTCACCTGCCAAAGCTTGGTTGTGTCTGTCTAGGCGATCAGCCATGTCCTTCGCCCACTCTAGCTCTTTCTCCAACTGGCGATTTTTCTCAATCCAAACTGCAGCTCCATCCTCTGCCCGGGCACGCTCTTTCTCCAACTCAGTTTGCACATCGAATAAACGGGCACGAAATGCACGCAGCAAATCGCGCTCTTGCTCTTGCAAGATGCGAGAAGTTTGCTCTTGTACGTGCTCAATGTTGCGCAGGATTGTGTCTGCAGAAGGGCGCGGAGCATGCATGCCAAAACACTCAAGGACACCATTCCAGTGTACGAACCTTGCACAGATCGAAGCTGGCCCATGCGTTCCTCTGCCAGCTGCTCAGTGACAGAGTGCATCCTTGTCGTCTGTAAGAGTAAAAGTGAGGCTTGCCAGTAAAGTGGTCGCGGCATGACCCCTGGGTCCACGCATGAAGCTTGCAGACATGCTCGCTGTGGAAACAGAACGCACTTTGTCAATTTCTTGTTGTAAAGTTTGGATTTTTGTTTGGGCATCCCTTTGCTCGCGTATGTGCGCTCTCTGCACAGCTCAACTCAGTGAACGGCGCCGCATTTGCAAGGAAACGCCATGCGGCGAAAGGCTTACCTGCCGACGGGTCACATCTTCCCGCAATGCATCAATTGTGTCGTGATACTTGTGTTGTGTTCCTGCAGACCCTTCGTCAAGGGCAAGTTTGCCACCACGGGAGCGCCCGGATTGTGACATTGTCAATAACTTTCGAGCAATGTCGCCAGACCCTGTTTGGATTGCAGACTGGTCCAGTGAGCCAGCAAATATGAGAAAGGGGTTGCAAAGCACTGCAAAGGATGGATCTTCGTGGCTACATTTGCTGCAGCACGTGTAATATGGACTGAGCGTTTGATCCGCACATGTTGCCAACTCATGCTGTGGTAGTAGGTGGTAGGCCCCCAACCAAACATATTCAATGATTGACAACACACCGCAAGCCATACATATCTGGAGGGGGGCAATGGATGTAAGTTCGGGGATGACACGCTTTGGGCAAGGGGTCTCCATTGGCAAGAAACGATCTTGCAGTCGTTCTCCTCGTCAATGCTTGAAGCTGCCGAACCCAACTCCAACAGCCCGGCTTCAGTCCAAATGTACCACCACGTGTGTCGCTGTACATGCCCTCAACGTGTGTGAGAATGGCAAAGTGGCGCCCCTCCGTACTGTATGCACCACTTGAACCACCACAGCTACACTTGTGGACAATTTGAACAGCACGCCTGGGCAGCTCCCGAGGTGTGGGGTGGTGAAAAACGAGCGGTTCCGGGGTTGCGTCGCGGATTTGATGCGTAGCAAAGTGCAGGGGTTCCAGGCAAGATTCGCCAAGCAAATCTTTTCGCATGGGGCACATGATCTGCAAAGTAAAGCCGGGCACATCTGGAAAGTGCATGAAAAGCCCAGCTTGCCAAATGATATGACGAAAGCAATGTCAAGCTTCAACATCCAGTGTATATCATGGCCTTAAAACATTAGTGACTAACTCAAATTCTACGCCACATCTCAACGCCACATCCTGCAACATGAGACTTTAGTTCATCGTTTCAGCCCTAAACACGAAATGTGTGCCCGGGTGAGCCCCCGAAACGAGCATCGCTCAGTTCAATTTCTGAAAGTGGTGCGGTGGCTCAGAATAATTATCAAATACCAAATTCACACCATTTATACGGTGTGCTCGTCCGGCTTGCCTCACTGTTTACTGCAGCAGCAAAGTAGGCGTGATTGCACGAAACGCCGAGTCACGCCATCGAAAGCCATCGGCCCCACAGATTCGCGAAGACACTAGAGGCTACCCTGAAGATTCGAGGTTGATACTTACATCTTGATATCAGGCAAATATGGGCGGATGCGGCAGCAAAAGCGCTGAGCAGCAGCAAGCAGCTCAGCTGGATGCACAAATTGCTGCCCAAGCTCGGGCAGACCATGATGCTGAACAGGCGAAGATTAAACTACTACTGCTGGGTAAGATGTATCATTGAATCTCATGCACAGCTGTAGAAGATTCCATGGCTTTGGGTTTGCAGGTTCTGGAGAATCGGGAAAGAGCACAATTTTCAAGCAAATGAAAATTTTGTTTGGCAAAGGCTTTCAACCAGACGACCGAAAACAGCAAGTTCCAGTCATCCATTCAAATATAATTTCATCAATGAAATGCCTTATCGCGGCTGCTGAAGAAATGGATCTGCCTATCACAGCTCAGGTGAACTTCAGGCGCATGGTGTGCGGATTTAGTGACTCTCACTTCGACAAGTGTTTCGTCTGCAGGCTCGAGCTGATAATGTCAGCGAAGTTGCCGAGGAGGATTTGTTGACTGCCACACTTGCCGAAGACATTTTAAAATTGTGGGAGGATGAAGCAATACAGTCGGCCTACACTCGCCGCAATGAGTTTCAACTGAATGACAGTGCTGGGTAGTGCGTCCAGATCGTGACAATAAGGTTTGCTGTTCACCACAGGCATGATATTTTACAGTTTCATCAAGAAGGCGCTTGAGGTGGCATCTCCGGAATACGTTCCAGACATCAAAGATGTACTCCAAGTTCGCGTGCGGACGAGCGGCATCGTTGAAGAAGAGTACAAAATCGACTCGGTTACATTTGTGTAAGTTTTGGTGCAATGAGAAGTCTAGCGTTAGTCATTTGGTCCAACTTACAGAATGGTCGATGTGGGCGGGCAGAGGAATGAGCGCAAGAAATGGATCCACTCATTTGACTCGGTGACTGCAGTCATCTTTGTAGCAGCTATTTCAGAGTACAACCAAGTTCTGTATGAAGACAGCTCACAAAACCGCATGGTTGAATCACTGAATCTGTTCCACGAGGTTTGCAACAGCCGCTGGTTCCAAAACACTTCCATGATTTTGTTCTTGAACAAGAAGGACCTTTTTGAGGACAAAATCAAGTTACATGATTTACGCCAGCCTGACCCAGCAGATGAAGACAGTTGGTTGTTCGGCGACTATACTGGTGGATGTGACTACGAGCCTGCAGTCAGCTACATCGTGCAGCAGTACCTTTCTCTGGGGCAGGGCAAAGCTAAGGGCAAAAGCCAGCGAGAGATCTACTGGCACGTGACTTGTGCAACGGACACAGGGAACATTTCGACTGTGTTTAATGCCTGCAAAGAAATTATCCTGCGACAGAATCTGCAGGGCTCGGGTTTCATGGAGTAGTATAAAAAGGTATGAATCAGACGGCTGCCTGAACCCAACCAAGAATGAATTGATGTGAACGATGCTAGTATTAGCCCTGTGTCAACTACACAATAATTGAAGCGCTCATCGGCTGTGCTGCCCTGGGACGTATGGATGTATACTCACCGTCTGCATCTTTATGCCGGGCCCCCTTTCGGGCGCTTGCAGCAGAGCCAATACTCAGATCCCTGCCATGGCTGGGCACTTTGCCACCCAAGCTGTTGGCAGCAGTGGCCCGCCACTTGGCTGCAGCTACACCTGCCGCAGCAGCAGCTCGATCGTGTGCAGCAGTGCTGGTCTCCCTGTGGCCGCCATACATCACCGGCGCACCCACAGCAAGTGCAGAGGCGTGCTGGCCGCTGGCCTGCCCAAAGTTTGCCAGCAAGGCACCGCTGCGCACTGCCCCTGGAGCTGGCGACTGTGGCGCATTGCGGCTTGCAGGCATGGAGGCACTTGGCGCATACACACTGCTGGGATGGCCAATGGGTCTGCTTCCTGGGGGGGGGGCGGGCGTCTTCTTCCGTAGCTTGGGGTTTGCACGAGTGCCTGCGGGGGGTGGGGCAT
>Ga0307982_1000544_pt1 | contig 29746 bp, 31 predicted proteins | sample OrgLakmetagen989_FD_201847 | JGI IMG/M metagenome (GOLD analysis project Ga0307982, IMG submission 201847) | Saline water microbial communities from Organic Lake, Antarctica - #989 | ecosystem: Environmental > Aquatic > Non-marine Saline and Alkaline > Saline | place: Antarctica: Organic Lake...
GGCCGCACCACTCAGCCCAAAAGTCAACAAGGGTTATTCCTTCGGAGGTAACGGTCTTTTCGAAGTCTGCTTGGGTCAGATCAATAGTGGGCATGGGAGTCCTTTCCGTAAGTTCCAAACTATACCCCATGGGGTATACGGGCAAGAGGGGTGTTCGCCGGGAGCTAATCAAGCGGCGCTTGGGTAGTGGGAGACACACAAAAAACAGGGGGTTTGAGCCAGGTGCTTCGTGGTGGGAACCTATGGGAGCACTGTGGGGAAGCAAAAGCTCTTAGCCTGGGCCTAGAGCGAGAATTCCTCGAGGAGAGCGCGAAAAATGACCCTACAGGTTGAGACACCCCAGACAACCACCCATGCGTCGACGGAGGACCTCTCCGTGGATGTGGCACGACTTGGCGAATATGTGTTGGGCCAGTGGGCCGATATTCGCAGGCGTGCTCGGACTCTGTGTGAAGACCCCGACATGTGGAAAATCGAAGGGCAGCCGAGTGCTCAACATCGCGAGCGAGTCTTTGGCCAATTGAACCGTCTGGTGGAAGCCGGTGGGGTTTTGCTGGCGTTCCCCGATTATGTGGGCGGTGGAAACAACCCCGGGGGAAATATCGCAAACTTTGAACAGCTGGTGCTGGCAGACCCTTCCCTACAGATTAAGTCTGGCGTGCAGTGGGGCCTTTTTGGGTCTGCAGTGATGCACCTCGGCACCGAAGAACATCACAAGAAGTGGTTACCGGGAATTATGTCTCTCGACATTCCCGGGTGCTTCGCCATGACCGAAACGGGTCACGGGTCCGATGTTGCCTCCATTGCCACGACGGCGACCTATGACGCAGACGCAGGAAATTTCATCCTTCACACACCCCACCGGGGAGCCTGGAAGGATTACATCGGCAATGCTGCCGTGGACGGGAAAGCTGCGGTGGTTTTTGCGCAGCTTATTGTTGCTGGCGAAAACCATGGGGTTCACGCCCTCTATGTCGAGCTGCGCGATACCAAGGGCTTCGTTCCCGGTGTTGGCGGCGAAGATGACGGACCCAAGGGCGGCTTGAACGGTATCGACAATGGTCGCTTACATTTCACCAACGTGCGGGTGCCCCGAGAGAACCTGTTGGATCGGTATGGAAGTGTCGATGTGCACGGCGTGTATTCCTCCCCCATTGAGAGTCGTGGTCGCCGTTTTTTCACCACTCTTGGCACCCTGGTGCAGGGTCGGGTTTCCTTGGTTGGCGCCTCCGTGGTCGCGTCACAGTTGGCCTCAACTATTGCCGTTCGCTACAGCCTTGATCGTCGCCAATTTCCCCTTCCTGGGTCTGAGGATGAACAGGTCTTGATGGATTACCAAACCCACCAGCGTCGCCTGGTGCCCCACCTCGCCAACACCTATGCGATGAGTTTTGCGCAAGACGAGCTTCTGGATCTTTTCCATGATGTGTTCCGCGGCGCAAAAGACACCGAAGAGGAGCGCCAGGATCTGGAAACCCTTGCTGCTGCGCTCAAGCCCTACGCCACCTGGTTGGCATTGGACAACCTTCAGGCTGGTCGCGAAGCATGTGGCGGGCAAGGCTTCCTGTCCGAAAATCGTCTCTCCAGTCTCCGGGCAGACCTTGATGTGTATGCCACCTTCGAGGGCGACAACACGGTGTTACTGCAACTCGTGGCAAAGCGTCTGCTGGGCGACTATGCCAAAGCTTTCACAGAGGGTGGTTTGGGCAGCATGGCAAGCTATGTCGCCGACCACGTGGGTGACGCCGCAATCAACCGCTCGGGCCTTCGGCGGTTGGCTCAAAATGTTTCTGATTTTGGTTCCACCGGGCGGTCTATTGGGTATGTGCGAGACACGGCGTCGCAGCGCCAATTACTGACCGATCGTGTAGAGAGCATGGTGGCCAAGCTCGCCGACGAACTTCGTCCAGCAACAAAGATGGAACCCCGCGACGCAGCCGCACTGGTGAACGCCAACCAGAGTGCCATGATCGACGCCGCCTGGGCTCACGCTGAATTGGTGGTGTGGGAGGCGTTCACGAATGCCGTTGATGGAATGGATGAGGGCCCCACCAAACAGATTATGCGGTGGCTTCGCGACCTGCACGGGTTTGTGCTGATCGAAAAACATCGTGATTGGTATCTGATGAACGGCAGGCTGAGCGCCCATCGGGCTGAGGCGATTACCGACTACATCAACCACCGGTTGTTGCCGCGTCTTCGCCCCCACCTGGGCGATTTGGTCGCAGGTTTTGCTTTGAGTGATGCGAATGTCAGGGCGCCGATAGCGCTTGGCGAAGAACATGAGCGCCAAGAAAAGGCCCGGGCCCACGAGCGCAGCTCTCGAGCATGACCCAGTGACACCGTCTACCGGGTGGGCGCTGGTCGGCATGCAATTTGGTCTGCTGGCTGGCCTTGTCGTCCTGCCCTACGGCGGTCTGTGGCCGAGGGGAGGTGTCGCTCTGGTGTTCGCGGTGACGTTCGTTGGCGTCGGTATTTTCGTTGCCGTGGTGGCGGGGCTTCGTTTGGGGAGAACACTCACGCCGTTGCCGATACCCAAAGATGATGGTGCTCTTGCCACCGGAGGGATCTATCGCTTTGTGCGCCACCCCATTTATTCGGGCGTCCTGCTGGCAGCGCTTGGCGCCCTTGTCTGGGGAGCGTCGCTTCCTCACGTCGTGGGGTTTGTTGCACTGTGGGGGGTGCTGTTGACCAAGGTGATGAGTGAAGAGAAGATGTTGGGCGAAAAGTATCCGGGCTACAGTGCCTACGCGCAGGCAACCGGCAGGTTTTTCCCCCGGCTGGGTCGTTAAGCCCTACGCTCTCAGTGAGCTTTGGCTAGGGGAGCGCTAAAACCCAGGAGGGGCTGATGGCCAGAAGAAAACTTTCCGATGTCACCCATCCTGACCTCACACTGGTCGACTCCCACTGGTTGAGCTATGGCTTGGACCCTCAACCGCCGATGCGGCTCAAGATTTTGTACGTCACTTTTGACGAGGTCGCAAAGTCGGGACCGTCTTCTTTCCAGGTCGCAAGCGTGTGTGATCGCCTAGGCATTACCTATCCGATGGTCAACCATTACTTCGGTGGGCGCGATGGTCTTGTGGCGGAGGCTGCCTCGATGGTCTACCTGCGCCATATCGACGCGCTGTGGCGCGCGGTAGAGGGCGCACCGCGAAACCCGGCGGACCGCTTGAAGGCATGGATGCTCGCCGACATTGAGGAAACGAGCGCCATTGGCGGCTGGGGCGCAATTTTGAACGACCCGCTCTCGGCGAGGGAAGTAAGCCGTCTCCTTGCGGAAAAGTTTGGTGCGCTCATGTCGCGGGGTTTTGAGCTTAACTGGGCGCGACTTGGTCAGCTGGTGAAAGATGTTCGCAAAGGCTCGGTTACCGAGGTCTCTTTCACGTTGGACAACTATCCCCGATCCGACACTGTGGCTGACCCAGATGTGGAAAAGTATGCGCCCACCATTGCCTGGGCAACCTATGGCGTGTCAAGCTTTCTTGCGGGTCGGCATCTCGCTTCGGCAGGCATCCCGGAGGTCGCAGCACGAACCCCCGCTGTGATTCTCCGCCACGTTGATTTGTTGATTGACATGATGACCCGAGATCGCAAAAACTAAAGCCACCTCACTGTTGCTCCGCCCCACACGTGATCAGCGTTGCGCGGGAGGGGGCTGAGCTTTGCACCATCTTCCTCGCGGGTGTGGGGTTGTTCACTGCGGGCGCTGGTGCGTTGGCTCCCACCAGCGCAATGATGCGGGAAGAGAACACGTGCGCCGCACCCCGTGGCTCCCGGGTTCACACTGTCAGCCACGCTGAGGATTAGGGGGTTCTGCCCAGCCGGTGGCCTTTCTGTCTGCTACGGTTGTTTTCGCTCACCCTTGAAGAAGGCTTCCAGGGGATGTCATCTACTTCGAGGGTAAAACTATGATTGTTGGAGTTCTCAAAGAGCCAATTTCTGGTGAGAAACGTGTCGCCGCTACACCAGAATCGGTCAAGCAACTGATTGGTGAAGGCCTCAAGGTCACCATCCAAAAAGGTTCCGGGTCGTTGGCTGGATACCCCGACGATGAGTACAAGGCCTCCGGTGCGACCATCGCCGCCACGGTTGACCCTGCAAAACTCGACGTTCTCCTCCACGTTCGCCCTCTGGCCCCTGCCACCATTAAGAAGCTGAAAAAGGGCGCCATCACGATGGGTCTTGGCTCACCAGCCTCGGAGGCAGCAGCGGTCAAAGCGCTGCGTGACCAAAAGGTGACCTCGTTTGCCTTGGAACTTGTGCCAAGAATTTCCCGGGCCCAGTCCATGGACGCCCTCACCTCACAGGCCCTCATTGCGGGCTACCGCTGCGTTATCGAAGCCTCCACGCGCTTCCCTCGCTTTTTTCCCCTCTATATGACTGCCGCCGGAACCGTCCCACCCGCGAAGGTGCTGGTTCTCGGTGCCGGTGTTGCCGGCCTTCAAGCCATAGCCACGGCGAAACGGTTGGGTGCCAAGGTCAGTGCCTATGACGTTCGGTCAGCTTCGGCTGACGAAGTCCGATCCATGGGTGGGACCTTTGTGGAACTGGACATGGGTGAGTCTGCTGACGGTGCCGGTGGGTACGCGAAAGAACTTGCCGCAGATCGGGTGAAGCGCCAGCAGGAACTTCTCACGCCTTATGTCTCAGCAGCGGACATCATCATCACGACCGCCGCTATCCCTGGCCGGCCCGCGCCACAGTTGATTACGGCAGCCATGATGAAAGACATGAAGCCAGGATCGGTCATCATTGACCTGGCTGCGGAGACCGGTGGAAACGTGGAAGGGTCCAAGCCCGGTGTTGACACCATGGTTGCGGTAGGAAAATCTGGGGGTCTGGTGACCTTGGTCGGGATGAAAGACGTTCCCTCCACAATGGCCTTCGACGCCTCTCGCCTGTATGCCAAAAACGTGTCGAACCTTTTGACTTTGATGACGAAGGACAACACGGTTGTTCCCGACTTCGAGGACGAAGTTGTTGCGGGTGCGTGCCTCACCCACGACGGAGAAATTCGTCACGAACCTACTGCCCAAGCCATGGCTGCACCCGCCAAGGAAAAGAAAGGTGCCAAGTAATGGATGCCATAAACATTCTGACGTTCTTCGTCCTGTCGGTATTCGTTGGGTTTGAGGTCGTATCGAAAGTGTCCAGCACCCTCCACACACCCCTGATGTCTGGTGCGAATGCTATCCACGGCATCATCTTGGTCGGCGCCATCTTGGTCGCCGGCCACGCTGACTCCACGTGGAAACTTGTTCTCGCACTCCTTGCCGTGTTAATGGCAACGGTAAACCTGGTCGGCGGATTTGTGGTTACCGACCGGATGCTCGAAATGTTTGGTGGCAAGAAGAAGGCTTCGGAAGGAAACGCGTCATGAGTCTTATTGGTGTAGAAGTCGAAGCACTTCTCTATCTTTTTGCTGCCGTCTGCTTTATTTTGGCTCTCAAGGGCTTGTCTTCGCCCAAATCGGCCAGACGGGGAAACCTCCTCGGCGCGCTCGGTGCCCTGGTGGGTGTCGTCACCGTATTTTTGGCCGAAGAACTCAGCAACATTGGCTGGATTCTCATCGTCATTGGTGTGGGATCGGCTCTCTCCGTTCCTGCTTCGCGCATGGTGAAGATGACGCAGATGCCCCAGCTTGTTGCGTTGTTCAACGGTGTGGGAGGTGGAGCAGCGGCGATCGTCGCTCTGCTGGAACTGGGTGTCGCTGACACTTTGGGGTTCCTCATCGCAGTGGCGTTCACCATTTTTGTAGGAAGCGTGTCGTTCTCTGGCTCCGTGGTCACCTTCGCCAAGTTGCAAGAGCTGATGACTACCCGTCCTGTGATGTTCAAGGGCCAACCGATTGTCATGGTTCTGCTGTCTGTGGCAACAGTGACCGGTGCGGTGTGGGTGGTAGCAGATGGCAACTTGCTCATGGGCACCATCCTGATGGTGATCGGCCTGGTCATGGGTGTGCTTCTGGTGCTTCCCGTGGGTGGCGCTGACGTCCCCATCGTGATCTCTTTGTTGAACGCCATGACCGGTTTGGCCGTGGCCGCATCAGGTTTGGTGCTGGACAACACTCTGCTTCTGGTGGCGGGAACCCTGGTGGGTGCCTCCGGGACAATTCTCACCCGGGCCATGGCAAGCGCCATGGGCCGCAGTGTCGCAAACACTATTTTTGGCGCCTTCAAGGGCGGTTCGACGGCCGGATCGACCGAAATGTCTGATCGTCCCGTCAAGTCGGGTTCGGCAGAGGATGTCGCCATTTTGCTGGGTTATGCCCAGCGCGTGATTGTCGTTCCCGGTTACGGCCTCGCGGTCGCCCAGGCGCAGCACACCATGTATGAATTGACGAAGGCTCTCGAAGAGAAAGGCATCGAGGTGGTCTTTGGAATCCACCCCGTCGCCGGTCGCATGCCCGGACACATGAACGTGTTGCTGGCGGAAGCGAACGTCCCCTACGAAGTCCTGCAAGAAATGGACGAGGTGAACCCTCAGTTCAAGACAGCGGATGTGTGCCTTGTGGTCGGAGCAAACGACGTGGTGAACCCCGCGGCGAAAACCTCGCCGGGCTCACCCATCTATGGGATGCCCATTTTGAATGCGGGTGATGCTAAGCAGGTCGTGTTCCTGAAGCGCTCCATGCGGCCCGGATTTGCGGGCATTGAAAACGAATTGCTCTTCGAGCAAAACACCACGCTGCTCTTTGGTGATGCCAAAGATTCGCTTTCCAAAGTGCTCAGCGCCGTCAAAGCGCTGTAGGGGTCACCATGGCTGTGTTCGCGGTGACGTATCGGTATAAGAACCAACCAGACACCGTTGCTGCGCATCGTCCGGCACACCGTGAATACTTGCGAAGCTTGATCGGCTCTGGGGGGTTGGCTGCTGCTGGCCCGACCAGCGGAGGACAGGTCGCCTCTGCTTTTTTGTTGTTTCAGGCTCAGTCGGCGGCAGAGATAGAAAAGGTTCTTGATCTCGATCCTTTTTGGCTTGAGGGAGTGATCGAGTCTCGAGAGATTCTGGAGTGGACCATCGCCCTCGGGTCGATTGGTCTTGAGGATGAGCACTAAGCGCACCCCGGGTCGCGCTCTGGTGACGGGCGCAAGCTCCGGTATCGGGCGAGCGTGCGTTCACGCCCTGGTTCGTGCCGGTTGGGAAGTTGTCGCCGTTGCCAGGCGAGAAGATCGTTTGGACTCCCTGGCGCAAGAAACAGGATGTGACGTGGTGGTGGCTGATGTCACCAGCGGGGCTGATATTTCGGCCATAGCCCGGCGGGTGAGCGAGATGGGTGGTATTTCTGCACTCGTGAACGTCGCCGGTGGCGCTGTGGGTGCTGATGAGGTCACGCAAGCGAACAGCGACGACTGGGCTGCAATGTTTGATCTTAATGTTTTGAGCGTTCAGCGACTGATTCAGGCTCTCATTCCCGCGCTTCGCACCGCTGCGGGAGAGGGGGGTGTGGCAGACATTGTGACCATCTCCTCCACGGCCGCATTCATTAGCTATGAGGGAGGCGGCGGGTATAACGCAGCGAAGGCTGCCCTGCACGCGATGCTGGGGGCTCTGCGCCTCGAACTTGTGGGGGAGCCCATTCGCGTGGTGGAGATCGCACCGGGGATGGTGAAAACCGAAGAGTTTGCGCTGAACCGTTTTGGTGGTGACCAAGCCCGCACCGAGGCCCTCTACGACGGTGTTGAGTCCCCCCTTGTGGCTGACGACGTCGCCGACGTTGTGGCCTATGCGCTCGGGGTTGCGCCCCACGTCAACCTGGATTTGATTCAGATGAAGCCTGTGGCCCAGGCGATGCAATACAAACTGCATCGGGGCCCCCTCACCCCTAAGCCGTGAGGATACAGATTTTCACCCCGATAGAGTGAGTACGTGATCAGGCGCCTTATCGAAATCTCCCGGCCTGTCTTGTGGGTAAACACGATTGGCACGACCGTCATTGGGATGTGGCTTGCGGGAGAGCTGTGGACCTGGTCAATTATCCCCATTTTGATTTGGGTGACGTTTCCCTTCAATTTGTTGATTTATGGCGTGAATGACATTTATGACCAAGACACTGATGCGGATAATGACCGCAAAGGTGGCTACGGTGGCGCAAAAATAAAGCCCCATGAGACCCGGGTCATAGGGTGGAGTGTTGTCGCAACCAACGTTCCCTTTCTTATCTACTTTGCACTCACGCTGCCGTGGCCAGCGCTCGCATGGATGCTGGGCTACGCCTTCCTGTTTTGGCAGTACTCCGCAACACCTTTGCGGTTCAAAGGGCGGCCTATCTTTGACTCTCTCTCCAACGCCGACTACGCCTTTCCCCTCGTTTTTGTGCCCTTCGCGTTGGGTGCCAATCCGGTATGGGCGGCGGCCATTGGGCTGATGGCGTGGTCGCTGGCTAAACACGTCTATGACGCCATTCAAGACATTGATGAAGATCACGCCGCGGGTATTGTGACCACCGCGGTGAAGTTTGGAATCAAAGGGTCGCTCGTGTGGGCGGGGACATGGTGGGTGGTCTCCACGGTGCTCTTTGCGCTGGTCAACATCCCGGTTGCCGTGGTAAACGCCCTGTTGGCCGGGTGGCTTGTGATTGCCTTGTGGCGCACTCCGACGGGCTCTAAGGCCCGCGACCTCTATCGCTACTCCGTTGCGTTCCCCTACGTGGCTGGCACCGTTGCGGGGGTTCAACTTGTGGTCAGTCTGACCTGGGGGATGGTGTCTGGCTCATGAGCTCACGCATCGTTGTTATCGGCGCCGGTCTTGGCGGGTTGGCATCTTCTGCCTTGCTGGCCAAAGCCGGACACGACGTCACCCTGCTCGAGGGACAAGAGTGGGTGGGCGGTAAGAGTCGTCGAATTGAGCTCGCCGGTCAGCGGTTGGATACCGGTCCGTCACTGGTGACCTTTCCCGGCGTGTGGGAGCAGGTGTTGACGACGTGGGATGAGCTGGGATCAGGAGGCGAAAGCGCCGCCGCGGTTGCCGGCGTCACGCTGGAGCGCCTGCCCGAAGTGGGGCGCTATTACTATCGGTCACACGAAGCCAATCTCCCGGTGGAGCCGGGGCACCCGTGGCATGATGCGTGGCAACGGTTTGAAAATGAGCACGGTGTGCTCGGCCCCGCTATCACCACCCTGTTGACCAGTGATCCGTGGGACCCAAAGATTTACTCTGCTTTGGGAGAGCTTCTTTCCCGTTATCGGACACGCCTCACCACCCAAGCTTTCCTTGATGGGCTCTCATGGATGCCTGCAGAACTGAAAGATGTGATTGCCATTCACACACTGAATGCCGGTGTGGCCCCCAGCCAAACGCTCGCGCTCTATGCGACCATGGCGGCCGTGATGGCGCGCGATGGAGTCTTTGTTCCGCGGGGCGGGGTCTATGAAATTGCGAGAGGGCTCGAAGCGCTCGCCCGCCATTCCGGAGTCGATATCCACACTTCGGAACCTGTGGTGTCTGTGGAAAAAGGAGTGGTCACGACCGCGCAGGCCACCTATGTGGCGGATTATGTGGTGAGCGCACTCGATGGTGGAATTTTAGAAAACTTGATGGGTAAGGCCCCGGGGAAACCACCCGCGAAGCTGTCCTGCTCTGGTGTTGCCATTTTTGGTGTGTTGGACGAGGAGCTTCCTGATCACGTCGTGACCCATTCGGTGATGATGCCCGATGACCCTGGGGCGCTGTTTGATTCGCTCGGCAAAAGGGAAATGCCCACCCAAACAATGGCGTTTTTGAACTACTACCGGGCCGGACACATTTATCCCAACGATGCGCCGGTGGCCGCACTGCTGCTGACCGCACCGCCCAATGGGAAATCGGCGTCCATGGACGATTCCTTTGTCCAGGAAGAATCCCGACGGTTCTCTGACATCTTGGGTCTGAAGCGGCCTATTACCGACATGATGAGCGAGTCCATGATGTTGGACCCTGAATATTTCGCTGGTTTTGGGGCTGTGGGTGGAGCGCTGTATGGGGAACCAGCTCCTTGGTGGCGCAGTGGACCCTTCCACACTCCGCCCTACAACTCTGCGCGCACACCGTGGTTGTGGCGGGTTGGCTCGACGGTTCACCCGGGCGGTGGAATCCCTGCCGTCTTGGGCGGTGTGCTGATTTCCACCAGAAGGATGCTGGAGAAGCTCGGGTAGTTTCGCTCCGTTGTTTCTGGTGCACGCGAGACGGGTGGCCCAAAGTCTCGCCTTCTCCGCCAGGAGGCTCTGCGACGCGACGTTACCCGACCGCTTCGTCGGGGCAATCCCGTCGAGATTTCGTATGAATGTTGTGGTGGCTCCGACGGGCGTCGATCCCGTGACCTTTCGATTTTCAGTCGAACGCTCTACCAACTGAGCTACAGAGCCTGGGCGCGAAAGAGCCCCTCTGACGAGAGGCTCTTGGCGACCGCGACCCTGACGGGACTTGAACCCGCGACCTCCGCCGTGACAGGGCGGCACGCTAACCAACTGCGCTACAGGGCCTTGCGTATTAAATTATAGTGACCCCAACGGGATTCGAACCCGTGCTACCGCCGTGAAAGGGCGGCGTCCTAGGCCGCTAAACGATGGGGCCTTAGCGCGTGATACAGCATAGCAATAAGGCCTGAGTCTAGGGACGCGGTGAAAGGAATGCAAACGCCTAACCATCGCCACACCGCACCCAACACTGGCCAGAGGCAGGCTTCAAGCTAGAGTCCACGGTGTGAGCCTTTTCTCGTCACGTCCGGTGTCTGCTGCCTGGGCGGCCTTTGCTGCCCTCGTGCTTGTTTTCAGCCTGGGAATTCCCAGCCAAACACCGGCATGGGCGGAAGAGTTTCCTACGTGGGAAGAAGTTGAAGAGGCCCGCAAAGACGTTGCAAAAGCGGAAGCCAAGATAGAAGAAATTCTTGAACTGCTCGCGGGGCTTGAGCAGGCGGCCGCCGAAGCGGAGCAAGAAGCAGCGCGTCTTGGGGAAATTTACTACGAAGCTCTCTACGAGCTCGATGAGGCCACCTACGCGCAGGCGCAACTCCAGGCTGAGGCCGACTCTGCCAGCATCATTGCCGAAGAATCTCGCATGAAAGCCGGCCAGTTCGTGGCAGAACTCGCGCGCGTGGGTGGCGCTGATCTCAGCGCCATGCTTTTTGTGAGTGGCGATGATGCCACAGAGCTGCTGTCTCGAATCGGGTATGCCACCAAAATTGCTGAGCAGACCGATGGCATTTACGCCAGGGCGCTCTCCGACATGAATGCTTCCCAATCGCTGAGTGATCAAGCCGAAGTGGCCAGAGGAATTCGAGAAGAACTGCAGCTGGTTGCGGAGGCCGCTTACGAGTCAGCCAATAACGCTGCTCTTCGTGCCTATCAGGCTGTTGAGGCGCAGTATGAGAACAGCGCGCGACTCGAAGCACAATTGGAAGTTTTGACCGAGAAGCGCGAAGCAACGGAAGAGGATTTCCAGCGGGGCGTGGTGGCACGGGCCCAAGCCGAGATTGCGGGAATGATTGATGGCGGTCAAATTAGTAGCTCGGGATGGGCGAAACCCACGGGTGGATATATTTCGAGCCACTTTGGCCCGCGCATTCATCCCATCTATGGAATTGCGAGGCTGCACGCGGGGATTGATATCGCCACAGCCTGTGGCTCGCCCGTGTATGCGGCGAGCGGGGGGCGAGTGAGCTACTCGGGTTGGCTGGGCACGGCGGGAGAGTTCATTCGAGTGACACACAGTGATGGGCTGACCACCGGTTACGCTCACCTTCAAAGTGGGTCCCGGTTTGTGAGCATTGGCCAAACAGTGGTGACGGGGCAGCTTATTGCGCGCATCGGAAGCACCGGCGGTTCCACCGGCTGCCACTTGCACTTAGAAACTCGGCAGAATATGGTCGCCCAGGATCCTTATCCGTTCTTCCTCAACAGAGGAATTCGCCTAGGTTAGTGGGCCCGGTTAGTGGCCTCGGTTAGTGGGCCCGGTTAGTGGCCAGGAAAAGCGGTGATTCCGGCCTGAATAATCGCTTCGGCGTCAGCTGCGGAACCCCAACCCTCTGTTTTTACCCATTTGTTTGGTTCTAAGTCTTTGTAGTGCTCAAAGAAATGTTCGATTTCTTTACGGGTGTATTCCTCGATGTCGTTCACATCCTGGAGGTGATTCCAGCGTGGGTCTCCCGCGGGGACAGCGATGACTTTGGCATCACTGCCGCCATCATCGGTCATGTTGAACACACCAACGGGTCGAACCGTGAGGCCCACCCCAGGAAATAGGGGGTATTGAGTCAACACGAGAACATCGACAGGGTCGCCGTCTAAGCCCAGAGTGTCCTCAAAAAAACCGTAATCGGTGGGGTAGACGAAGGTGGTGTAGAGAACCCGGTCGAGGAAAACTCGACCTGTTTTGTGATCCACTTCATACTTGTTGCGGCTACCGCGAGGGATTTCGATGATTGCGGGATATTCGGCCATGAACGTTGACTCCTTTGGGGAAAAGTTTCGTGAAGTAACCTTACCGGGTGACCGAGAGGGACGAATCAGAGCGGGCGACCAGGCGCCCTAGGCTCACTCCTGCGATGGCTGATGTCCGCAGGGCTGCGCGGGAATGGTTGGTCGACTCAGCGGTCCTGCCCGGTCCCTACCTTGTTGCGCTGAGTGGTGGGGGAGATTCGCTGGCGCTGGCGTGGGCTGTGTCTCGTGAGGCACCGGCTGCGGGGGTGCGACTAGGCGCGGTGGTGGTCGACCACCAACTGCAGGCCGGTTCAGCCGCGGTTGCCCAGCGCGGCGCGGACATGGCTTCCGGCTTTGGGCTCTCTCCGGTGTTGGTGAAAACTGTCACCGTGGGAAGTGACGGTGGCCCCGAAGAGGCCGCACGTCTTGCGCGGTATGAGGCGTTTCGGGAAGCGATGAAAGAAACGGGTGCGACCGGAGTTCTTCTTGCACACAGCCAGGACGATCAAGCAGAAACGATGGTGTTGGGTTTGGCCAGAGGCAGCGGGCCCTCAGCTCTCAAAGGTATGGCACCCAGACACGACGTGTTCCATCGGCCATTCCTGACACTTCCCCGGGCCACCCTGCGCGCCGCACTCATCGATGCGGGAATCGACTGGTGGGAGGACCCCCACAACAGCGATGAGCGCTACGCGAGGGTTCGAGTGAGAAACACCGTTCTGCCGGTCCTGGAAAAAGAGTTGGGCCCGGGGGTGAGTGAATCTTTAGCGAGAACCGCTGAACTTTTTCGCCAAGATTCCGAGGCGCTTGATGCACTAGCGAGAACGTTCTTTCTTGCCCACCGCGAGGAGCACGGGCCGGGCCGCCACAGCCTGAACGTTGCGCTCCTGCTGGGAGAGCCTGCCGCAATCCACACCCGAGCATTGCGAATGCTCGTTGCGTCGGTGGGGGGCAAGCCGCCCACCTACGCGCACATGGGGCACATACTCACCTTGCTGCACCGGTGGAAAGGCCAGTCGGCACTTAACCTCCCCGGCGCTACCCTTGAGCGAAGAGATGGCACCATGTACGCCAGTTTTGTGGCGTAACACCGAGAAAGGTCCCACCCGTGAATTTTGATGATGCCCAGGCCGACATTGTTTCTGTCGTGGTGACACCGGAAGAAATCGCTGCGGCGCTTTCCCGGATGGCCCGAGAAATTGAGCGGGATCTTGACGGCCACAAACCTCTCCTAATCGGGGTGCTCAAGGGTGCTGTGATGGTGATGGCCGATCTTGCCAGGGAGCTGACCGTTCCTCTCGAGATGGATTGGATGGCTGTCTCGAGCTATGGCCGATCCACCAAGTCAAGCGGTGTGGTGAGGATCGTGAAAGACCTGGATACGTCCCTTGACGGTAGGCATGTGGTCATCGTGGAGGACATCGTGGACTCAGGTCTGACCCTGTCGTGGCTTTTGGAAAACTTTGCCTCCCGTGGAGCCGCTTCCATCCGGGTCGCATCGCTGCTGCGCAAACCTGACGCGATGAGCGTTGATGTTCCCATTGACTACCTGGGCTTCGATATCCCTAACGAGTTCGTTGTTGGCTACGGCCTAGATTTTGGTGAAGAGTACCGAAACCTCAAAGGGGTCGGCGTCCTGAACCCTGAGGTCTATCGCAACGCCGACTAGGGAGCCTGTGCCCCCGGCGAACACTTCGGCGGGTGTCGGTTTCTCGCGCTAGCCTTATGTTTTCGCCCCTTGCCCCCACGGAAAGGCCACTCGCGCCATCATGGCCAAAAAAAAGCCTACTTTTAAAGCCCTGTTGAAGGGTCCCCTTCCCTATATCGTTGCGGGGGCTTTAGTGGTGGTGGTGGGAATCTCTCTCTTGACCTCCGGTGGTTTTCGTTCCGTTTCGACTCAGGAAGGGCTTAAACTTCTCAAAGATAACCAGGTTGAATCGGCCACCATTATCGATGGCGAGCAGAGAGTGGACCTTGAGTTGCGCTCCGCCTACCAGGGCCGGGGCACGCAAGTTCAGTTTTATTATGTGTCGCCGCGAGGCGATGACATTGTTGAGGCGGTAGCTCTCTCCGATGTTGCGGAGTTCACCGATGAGGTTCCCCAGACGAACTGGTTTGTTTCCCTCCTGGGCTTTGTGATTCCGTTCTTGCTCATTGGTGTGATTTTCTGGTTCCTCCTGAGCAGCATGCAGGGCGGGGGTTCGCGCGTCATGCAGTTCGGTAAGTCGCGCGCCAAGCTGGTCACGAAAGAAACACCGAAGGTCACCTTTGACGATGTGGCGGGAGCAGACGAGGCCATCGAGGAGCTTCACGAAATTAAAGAGTTCCTCAGGGACTCAGAGAAGTTTTTAAAAGTGGGTGCCCGAATCCCGAAAGGCGTTCTGCTTTATGGCCCCCCCGGGACAGGCAAAACGTTGTTGGCGAGGGCTGTCGCAGGCGAAGCGAACGTTCCTTTCTATGCCATTTCAGGATCTGACTTTGTGGAAATGTTTGTCGGTGTCGGCGCATCCCGCGTTCGTGACCTGTTTACCCAGGCGAAAGAGAATGCCCCGGCCATCATCTTTGTCGACGAAATAGATGCCGTTGGTCGACACCGCGGCGCAGGCATGGGTGGGGGGCACGACGAGCGGGAACAAACACTGAACCAGTTGCTCGTCGAAATGGACGGGTTCGATCCCAAAACGAACGTCATCATGATTGCCGCCACCAACCGTCCCGATATTCTTGACCCAGCACTTCTGCGTCCCGGACGGTTTGACCGACAAATCCAGGTAGATGCCCCCGATATGAAGGGCCGCCAAAAAATCTTGGAAGTCCACGCCAAAGGCAAGCCCATGGCAAAAGGTGTTGACCTTGCGGTCTTGGCAAGAAAAACCCCCGGATTTACCGGTGCGGATTTAGCGAACGTGCTCAATGAGGCGGCGCTGTTGACGGCGCGGGTGAACGCGACAAAAATCACGGACGCAACCTTGGATGAAGCCGTTGATCGCTCGATGGCTGGCCCGCAACGTCGCACGCGAATCATGAGCGATAAAGAACGGCAAATTACCGCCTATCACGAGGGCGGCCATGCTCTTGCCGCTGCCGCAATGCGCAACACCGACCCGGTCACCAAAGTCACCATTTTGCCCAGAGGCCGAGCTTTGGGGTACACGATGGTGATGCCTCTGGGGGACAAATATTCCATCACCAGGAATGAACTCCTTGACCAACTTGCCTACGCAATGGGGGGTCGTGTTGCGGAGGAAATCGTTTTCCACGACCCCACCACCGGAGCCTCCAACGACATCGAAAAAGCCACCTCGATTGCGAGGCGCATGGTCACCGAATACGGCATGAGTGCCGATATTGGCGCCGTGAAACTGGGCCAAGCAAGCGGTGAAGTGTTCATGGGTCGCGATATGGGCCACCAACGGGACTACTCGGATTCCCTGGCACGAACCGTGGACGCGCAGGTGCGTGAGTTAATTGATCAGGCCCATACCGAAGCCTGGAAAGTGTTGATGGACAATCGGGCGATTCTTGATCATCTGGCGTCCGAGCTTCTGGAAAAAGAAACTTTGGACCATAACCAGTTGGCAGACATCTTCGCCACCGTGAAAAAACTTCCCGAGCGTGCGCAGTGGCTTTCGAGCGGCGAGCGGCCCGTCTCGAAAAAGGGTCCGGTCGCCATGCCTGTCAAAAAAGAGAAAGCTCCCGCGACAAAAGCTAAGCGAAAGCCTGCCACCCGCTCCAGTGCGTCAAAACCACTCGCGGCAAAGCCTCGAGTGTCAAAGCCAGCAGCTTCCGAGAGTGACCGTGGATAGAGCAGCTATCCAGCGAGCCATCGGCGACATTCTGGTGGCCGTTGGGGAAGACCCCACACGTGAAGGCCTTGCTGGCACGCCGCAGCGGGTTGCTGAGCTGTTTGGGGAACTCTATGGCGGGGTTGGGGTTGACCCGATGAGCGTCATTCATGGTGCCACCAGTCTTGTCACTGAGAGTGACGAGCGTGGTGACCTGGTAGCGCTGCGCGATATTTCTTTCCACTCCCTGTGTGAACACCACCTGTTGCCTTTTGAAGGTGTTGCAGGTGTGGTGTATCAACCGGGGACGGGAATTGTCGGGCTTGGCACACTGGCAAAACTGGTGGAGGTCACTGCGGCCAGACCGCAGCTCCAAGAGCGCCTCGGCCAGATGGTGGCCCGGGCGCTCATCGACTCGGGTGTTGCCACCGGCGCACTCGTTCTGATTTCTGCCTCTCACGGTTGTGTGCGTTTTCGCGGCCCCAAGCAGGATTTGACGACGGTGACGGTCGCTGCGGAGGGAACCCTGGCCCACGGGGATCAACGCCACGAAGCCCTGATGCTTCTGGGCGGTGAAGACTGGGCGTGACACTCGGAGCCAGGCCACACATATGGGGTGTTCTGAATGTCACCCCCGATTCTTTTAGTGATGGCGGTCTCTACAGCGATATGACGGCAGCGCTCCATCACGCCAGAACCCTGGTTGGTGAGGGTGCGGATGTAATCGATGTGGGGGGCGAATCCACGAGGCCCGGAGCGTCCCGAGTGGAGGCTTGCGTGGAACAGGCTCGCGTGATTCCTGTGGTTTCTGCACTCGTGGCCGAAGGAATACGCGTCAGTGTGGACACTATGCGCGCTGACACTGCGGACAAAGCACTCGAAGCGGGAGCGCACATCATCAACGATGTGTCCGGTGGTCTTGCTGATCCGGACATGTTTGCCGTGGTTGCCCAGGCGGAGTGTGACTTTGTTGTCATGCATTGGAGAGGGCACAGCGAAAGTATGGAGGCACATGCCCACTACGGGGATGTTGTTGCTGAGGTTCGATCTGAGCTTGGTGCGCGGGTGGCTGCCGCTGTTGGGGCCGGTATTGATCCCGCGCGCATCATTGTTGATCCGGGGCTGGGTTTTGGGAAAAAGGCAAACCACAACTGGGAGCTCCTCAAACACTGCGATGATCTCGTGGCGGTGGGGACGCGAATGGTGGTCGGCGCATCCCGAAAACGTTTTGTGGGGGCGCTTTTGCCCGACGGTCACGCGATGACCGAACGGGACGAGCCCTCTGCCGTTTTGGGCGCCCTGCTGGCTTCACAGGGGGTGTGGGCGCTGCGGGTTCACAATGTCGCCGCGCAGGCCAGGGCGCTTGACGTCTGGCAGGCTGTCACGCAGGGAGGCACGCATGTCTGATGTCATTGTCCTGCGGGGGATAGAAGTTTTTGCCCACCACGGTGTTTTCCCCGAGGAGCGAGAAAACGGTCAAACATTCGTTCTCGATGTTGAAGTCGAATATGACATGGGCCCCGCCTCGCGCTCTGATGATGTCGAAGACGCTCTTGACTACGGTGCCTTAGCGAATGCGGTGGCGCGCAGTGTTGCCTCTGATCCGGTCAACCTGCTGGAGACACTGTGTGTGCGGGTGCTCCACGCTGTATTTACTTTTGCCCCAGCGCAAGCGTGCACGGTGACCATTCATAAACCTCACGCCCCCATGCCTGTTGTGGTGGCTGATTCTTCGGTCTCCATGCGCCGTGAACGCGGAGACGTGTGATGGGTGAGCAATGGAACAGGTGCGTGGTGGCGCTTGGCGCCAATCTTGGAGACAGAGCACACACTGCCTTTGAGGCACTCGCCGATCTGCGCGCCACAGAAGGATTTCGGGTGGTGGGCGAATCCAGCCTGCGAGAGACCGTGGCTCTGACCTCGTCAGGCCCAGACCCCGACGCCCCCGGCTATCTCAATCAGGTCATCCTGCTCGATTCAGCCTGGTCACCGGAGCACACCCTGCAAGTGCTGCTTGATATTGAGCGCGCGCACGGAAGAGAGCGGACAGGGCAGCAGTATGCAAACCGCACTCTTGACCTGGATCTCATCACCTACGGTGATCTCACCTGGAACACGCCCTCGCTCAGCGTTCCCCATCCCCGTGCCCATGAGCGTCGGTTTGTTCTGGAGCCGTGGGCAGAAATAGAGCCCCGAGCTGTCCTCCTTGGTCACGGGCCGATTGCCTCTTTGATAGCCGCGCTACCCGATGGCTCCCCATGACGCTTACCAAGCCGGGCGCTCTGCTGCTGTGTGCCCTGGTGGGCGGGCTTGTTAGTGGTGGGGGGCAATTTCTTTTGGCCAGCCTCGGAGAATCGGTCATCATTCCTCCTCTCACCTGGGGAGTGAGCTTGGCGCTTGTGGGAGCCATTGTGCTCGGCCTCGCGTGGCCGATACGTCAGAGCCTGCACAATTCGACATCGAGGGCTTTGCTCGATCCCTTCTATTCCACAAGGGTTCTCCTCCTGGCTAAAGCCAGTGCGCTTGCAGGAGCCGGGTTGACGGGGGGCGCGGTGGGGCTTGGCGTATTCTTCATCACAAGACCGGTCGTCTCCTCGTCCGCTCTGGGGTTGGTGGGGTTGGCGGCTCTGGGTGCTTTATTCTTGTGCCTTGGCGCTTTGGTGGCAGAGCGGTGGTGTGCACTTCCACCTGATGCGCCAGACTCTCTGCCAGGGGGCCAACCAGAAGGGAGCACCTCGTGACCAATGCTGATATTGAGTGGGTGTCACTGAGTCGAAAATATGTGACGGAGCTCACGCTCGCCACTGTTTTTGTTTTTCTGGGTCCTATCGGGGTCTCCACTGTCCCCCTGTGGGTGGATGATTCTGTTGTTCAAGCAGCGTCCTGGTATCCCTTGGCTGTGGTGCTGGTGATTGCTGCTCTCGTTTTTTGGTTCATTCCCCGGCGTGTGAGGGCGATGGGGTATTCGCTTCGCAGCGATGATTTGGTGTTTCGCAAAGGCATTATTTTCCAGCGCATCGTCGCGGTCCCTTACGGGAGACTCCAGCTTGTTGATGTGTCCCGCGGCCCCGTTTCGCGAGCACTCGGACTGTCGCAGCTGCGACTGGTCACCGCTGCTGCTGCAACCGGGGTAGAGATTCCTGGTCTCGGCGCAGAGGTCGCCGAGTCGCTGCGCGATCATCTCATTGCGGTAGCGGAGACCAGGCGAGCGGGCCTCTAGTCGTGTCAAGAGCAGTGTTGCGTCAGGGAAGCGATATTCGAGACGGTCAATGGCATCGCCTGCACCCTCTCACCCCCGTGTTGCAGGGTGGGGTCATTGTGCTTGGCCTGATGACGGTGGTGGTGGCATCTCTGTGGGAGGGTCTCATTCTTCCCATCATCTTGCGCGTGGTGGGGGTGGACGACTACGACGGTGACTCACAACTGTGGAACCTGGTCCGCGGCTCTTTGGGCCTGACGGCTCTGGGTGCAGGGGTTTTTGTGTTGCTCGCCGGAGCCGTGTTTTGGTTGCAATGGCGGGTTCACCTTGTCCGCATGGACAATGACGTCATTGAAGTAAAAAAGGGCATCATTGCGAAAAGTTCACGACGGGCGCGACTCGATCGTGTGAACACCATCGGTGTCAGGCGACCTGTGGCGGCGCGGCTTTTGGGTTTAGCAAAACTGGATATTCAAGCCGCTGGCAACGACGCCACTGTTGTTCTGGCATATTTGCCCACCCAGGTTGCGCAGGATGTCCGGCGAGAAATTTTGGCGGAACCGAGCACCGGTGGTGAAGCTCACGAGGATGTTCCTGCGGAGAGACAAGTTGAAGTCTCTCTTTTTCGCTACCTGGCAGCCCTGATGGTGAGCGTGGAGACCCTGGTGCTCATTGGGGTGGTCGGCGTGGTGGCGGTGGTTGCCGTCGTGACCGGAGAGCTCACGATCTGGGTGGGCGTCGTGATAGCGCTGTTTGTCTATGTCGTCTACCTGGCGGGCCAAGTGCTGAGGGTCGGAAACTTTGTGGTTGACTCTGTCTCCGGGGACGTTCGGGTGTCACTGGGGTTGCTGTCCACCAGCGTGGAAACCATTCCACCTGAGCGCATTCACGCGCTGGATATCAGCCAACCGTGGCCGTGGAAACTTTTCGGATGGTGGCGTTTGGACGCCAATCTTGCTTCCCAGCCGGGCGCCAGCAACACGAAAACCCCCGAGCACACCGTCATTCTGCCCGTCGCGACAAGGGAAGAAGTATTGCGCGTGGTAGCGCTGTGCGTTCCGGAAGTATCGGGAGAGGAATCTCAGCTGCTTGTCTCTCAGATGCTCAGCGAACCCCGCGCCACCTGGGCGAGAGACGACCAAGTCTCTGTGGTGTCTCCCCCACGAGCGAAGTGGCGGTTGCCACTGAGTGCCCATGTCACCGGTGCCGTCTCTGGCCACGATGTGGTGTTACTGCGGCGAGGAGTCTGGGTGGCACGGCTTGCCGTGGTGCCCCTGCTTCGCATTCAAAGTGTGAGTGTCTCGGCTGGTCCGTGGCACCGGGGGCTTCGGCTGCGGCGCGTGGAGTTTCACAGTGTCCAGGGACCGGTGAACCCCAGGGTGTCGGGGATGGATGAGACGGAGGCGATCGTGTGGTGGGATTCTGTTAACCGTGTGATTGAGGATGCGATTGATGGGGGTTCCGAGGCCATCGGAAAGGGTTCCCCGTGATGGATCCCTCACGTCTGGGAATTGGTGTGGTGGGGGCCGGGAAAGTGGGTCCCGTGATGGCAGCGGCGCTAGCCGGTGCCGGTCACGCACTGGTGGGGATAACCGCTCCGGCCGAGGATCAGGCTGAGCGCGTCGCTGCCGTCTTGCCCGGTGCGACCTATCTGGACGCCCGTGATTTGTGTGAGCGCAGCGAACTTGTCGTGCTCGCTTTGCCCGACAGTGAACTTCCCGGTTTCGTGCAGGGAATAGCCAAGAGCGGCGGGTGGGTGTCGGGGCAAATCGTGGCACACACGTCCATCACGTTTGGGCTTGAGGTGTTAGCGCCCGCCACAGCGATGGGAGCGATTCCTTTGGGCTTGCACCCGCTGATGGAATTCACCGGCACCAGCATGGATTTGGCTCGCATGGCCAGAGCGTGGTGTGTGGTGAGCGCTTCACCTGTGGCCTCGCCCATCGCTCAAGCGTTGGCGGTGGAGATGGGAATGGAACCGGTGATGGTGCCCGATGCGGCGCGAAGGCATGTTGCTTCCGCTATCGCGTTGGCCACCAGTTTCTCCCACACCACCATTGGTGAGGCAGCAGCCAGGCTTCGCCTGGCCGGTATTGCGAATCCGGGTGTGGTGATGGCGGCTCTGGTTGGCTCAAGCGTTGATAATGCCCTGCGGGAAGTGGCCGGCAATGATGTGGAGAGAGGCGAATTGTGATTCCGGTAGTCCGCTCCGCGGCGGAGATTGCGGATGTTGTGCGGGGCTGGAAAGCCCACGGCCACAGTGTTGCTTTTGTGCCCACCATGGGGTCCCTGCACGAGGGCCATCGGGCTCTTGTTGTGGCTGCCCACGGGGTTGCGGACCGGGTGGTGGTCAGTATTTTTGTGAATCCCTTGCAGTTTGGCCCGAGTGAAGATTTTGAGCGCTATCCGCGAGACGTTGACCAGGACGTCGCCTTTCTGAGCGATGCACCCGTTGATGTGGTGTTTTGTCCCAGCACAGAGGATGTGTATCCCGCAGGTGCCGACCGCACCTCGAGGGTTACCGCCGGTCCCGTGGGCGCCACTTTCGAAGGCGCAACGAGGCCCGGTCATTTTGATGGGGTGCTTACCGTGGTCACACGGTTGTGCGACATGGTTGCTCCGGACTATCTGGTGATGGGCCAAAAAGATGCCCAACAGGTGTTCCTGGTCACCCACGTGGCCAGTCGGTGGCAGCCCCCCGTGGAGGTTGTTCCTGTCGGTACTGTTCGTGCCGATGATGGTCTTGCGCTTTCGAGCAGGAACGCATACCTCTCCGGGGCGGAACGACACAGTGCGCTAGTGATTCCTGCGGCACTTCGTGCCGCGGGGGACCAGTCCACTGGCCGCCGTGCACTCAAGGCGGCACAGGTGATTCTCTCGCAGGCGCCAGGCCTGGGACTTGATTATCTTGCGATTGTTGATCCCCATACGTTTGGCACACGCGCCGATGAGGCAACAGGGGGCGAGGGCTTGATGATCGTGGCTGCGCGGGTGGGTTCGACGAGGTTGATCGACAACGCCCTCCTCACCTTTGGTCACTAGGCTAGTTGGGGAAATCCCCCTGGTGAAAGAATTTGATGACTGACTTTTCCGAACATCCCGACGAAGCGGTAGACAGCGCTGAGCAATATGACGTTCGCCTCGCGAAGCGAGAGAGAATGCTTCTGGCCGGCCTCACCCCGTATCCGGTATCTGTGGCGATTACGCACTCTATTTCCGCTGTGCGAGAGGGATACCCGGATGTGGATCCGGGTGCCCAAACAGGCGACCAGGTGGGTGTTGCCGGGCGCGTTGTGCACATGCGGGTCACCGGAAAGTTGGCCTTTATCTCGCTGCAGGAAGGCTCGGGTGAGCGTCTGCAGGCCATGGTGTCCTTTGGAGAAGTCGGGGAGGAATCGTTTGATCTGCTGAAGGATGTGGTCGATTTGGGAGACCACCTTTTCGTTTCCGGTCAGGTCGTTGCCTCCAAGCGCGGCGAGCTGTCGATCATGGTGTCGCACTGGGAAATAGCGGCCAAAGCTTTGATGCCCCTGCCAAACCTCCACTCCGAATTGAATGAAGAAACTCGTGTTCGGCAGCGCTACCTGGATTTGATTGTGCGGCCGCAGGCCAGGATTACGGTCCGCCAGCGGGCAATGGTGAACTCTTCTCTACGGGAGACGTTTGATTCCCACGGGTACTTGGAAGTGGAAACTCCGATGCTGCAAACCCTTCACGGTGGCGCCACAGCGAGGCCTTTTTTCACGCACTCCAATGCGTTTGGCCAGGAGCTTTTTCTCCGGATTGCCCCGGAGCTGTTTTTGAAGCGCGCCGTGGTGGGCGGAATTGAGCGGGTCTTTGAAATCAACCGTAACTTCCGCAACGAAGGGGCCGATTCGACGCACAGCCCCGAATTTTCGATGCTGGAGGCTTATCAGGCTTATGGCGACTACCACCAGATGGCTGATTTGACGCAAGAGCTCATCCAAAAAGCCGCTATGGCTATTTCTGGCACCCACACGGTGACGTGGGCGGATGGCACCGACCATGATCTTGGTGGTGACTGGGACAGGCTTTCGCTCTATGGGAGTGTGAGTGACGCATGCGGGGTGGTCATTACACCTCAGACAGATCTCGATACTCTGCAAAAAATGGCGAAAGCTGTGGGCATCGAGGTCGCGCAACCCACACACGGAAAGCTTGTCGAGGAACTGTGGGAACACTACGTGATTGACACCCTGGTGGGACCAACGTTTGTCATGGACTATCCCGTGGACACCTCACCCCTCGTGCGCGAGCATCGCTCCATTCCGGGTGTCGTAGAAAAGTGGGACCTCTACGTCCGAGGATTTGAACTAGCAACCGGCTACTCAGAGCTGGTGGACCCGGTCATTCAGCGCGAAAGGTTTGTGAGCCAGGCGCAGCTTGGCCGCAGCGGTGACGAAGAAGCGATGCGCCTAGACGAAGACTTTTTGCGAGCTCTCGAGCACGGGATGCCACCGTCTGGTGGGATGGGAATGGGAATCGACCGCTTGCTGATGGCACTCACCGGACTGGGTATTCGAGAAACGGTGCTGTTTCCGCTCGTGAAGTAGGTCTAGTCCTTCGCAGGCAGACCGCGTTTGGCCCGTTCTTTGGCTTCCATCTTTTGGTACGTGTCACGCTCGCCTTTATCGGCGCGCAAAATAGAGCGCAAAACGAACCAGAAAACGAAGCCCATCATGATGGTGGGGACGACGGAGAAAATCGCGTTGCCCCAAAAGTTTTCAATCACCGTTGCCCCTCGCTAGCCCACCAATGCGGTGAACCCGTAAATAATAAAGCCTACAAGAATGACGACCAATGCCACCCGTGCGGGTGGCCATGCAGACTTTTTGGGCGGTTCCTTCATCACTGGTGAGCGTAGGGTGGACTCTTGAGAATCGCCTGGTAGCGACACCCCGGCCATAAAGGATGTGGGGTAACACTGTTCAGGCCCATGAGCGCAGCCAGCCTCCTCACGCTGGGGGCGAACACCGCCCCACAGACGGGTCTGACCAATTACTGTCAAAGGATGCACAGTGGTGGAAATCCTCTATCCACACCCCAGCTAAGGAGTACTACACATGTTTGAGCGGTTTACCGACCGGGCCCGCAGGGTCGTTGTCTTGGCGCAAGAAGAAGCCAAAATGCTCAACCACAATTACATTGGCACGGAGCACGTGCTTTTGGGCCTCATTCACGAGGGCGAAGGGGTTGCTGCCAAAGCACTCGAGTCACTCGACATTTCTCTTGAAGCCGTGCGCGAGCAGGTTCAAGAAATCATCGGCCAAGGCCAGCAGGCTCCCACCGGCCACATCCCTTTTACCCCTCGAGCGAAAAAGGTTTTGGAGCTGAGTCTTCGCGAAGCGTTGCAGCTGGGCCACAACTACATCGGCACCGAGCACATTTTGTTGGGTCTCATCCGCGAAGGCGAAGGAGTTGCCGCACAGGTTTTGGTGAAACTTGGCGCTGACTTGAATCGTGTTCGCCAGCAGGTCATTCAGCTTCTCTCCGGATACCAGGGGAAAGATCCCGTGTCTGTCGGAGGGTCTGACTCCTCAAGCGACAAAGGTTCGCAGGTCCTGGACCAGTTCGGAACCAACCTCACCCAGTCTGCCCGCGAGGGCAAACTGGACCCGGTCATTGGTCGGGAGCGTGAGATGGAGCGCGTTATGCAAATTTTGTCCAGGCGCTCCAAGAACAACCCCGTTCTGGTCGGCGAACCAGGCGTGGGAAAGACCGCTGTAGTGGAAGGGCTTGCCCAGGCCATAGTGAAGGGCGATGTTCCCGAAACGCTCAAAGACAAGCAGCTGTATTCGTTGGACCTCGGTTCCCTAATTGCCGGTAGTCGCTACCGCGGTGACTTTGAAGAGCGCCTCAAGAAAGTAACCAAAGAGGTTCGCACCAGGGGCGACATCATCATCTTTATTGACGAAATCCACACCCTGGTGGGTGCGGGTGCCGCTGAGGGCGCGATTGATGCCGCCAGCATTTTGAAACCTCTCCTTGCACGAGGTGAATTGCAGACCATCGGAGCCACCACGCTGGATGAATACCGCAAGCACTTTGAAAAAGATGCTGCCCTGGAGCGCCGATTCCAGTCTGTCCAGGTTAACCAACCTTCCCCCGCTCACACCATCAATATTTTGAAGGGCTTGAGAGACAAGTACGAAGCCTTCCACCGTGTCTCCATCACCGATGGGGCCATTGAAGCTGCCGTGAACCTTTCGGATCGTTACGTGCAGGATCGTTTCCTGCCGGACAAGGCCATTGACCTGATCGATGAAGCGGGTGCACGTTTGCGCCTGTCGATTCTGTCAAGCCCTCCCGAGTTGCGTGAGTTCGACGACAAGATTGCTGATGTTCGCTCTCGTAAAGAGGGCGCCATTGAAGGTCAAGACTTTGAAAAAGCGGCGTCGTTGCGCGATGAAGAGAAAACTCTTCTCGGTGAGCGTTTGCAGCTGGAGAAAAAGTGGAGAAGTGGCGAAGCCGGAGGTCTCGGTGTTGTTGATGAAGGCGTGATTGCCGAAGTTCTCGCCGCTGCCACAGGTATCCCTGTTTTCAAGTTGACGGAAGAAGAAACCGCACGCCTCATGTTCATGGAGAAAGCTCTCCACCAGAGAGTAATTGGCCAAGAGCAAGCAATTTCTGTGCTTTCAAAAACCATTCGTCGCACACGGGCAGGACTTAAAGACCCCAAGCGCCCCAGTGGTTCGTTTATCTTCGCTGGCCCCACCGGTGTGGGAAAGACGGAGCTTGCCAAAGCGCTTGCTGAGTTCCTCTTTGATGACGAAGACGCCCTGATTGCGCTGGACATGTCCGAATACGGAGAAAAGCACACCGTCTCGCGGCTGTTTGGTGCCCCTCCAGGGTTCGTGGGCTTTGAAGAGGGCGGTCAGCTGACCGAAAAGGTCCGCCGCAAGCCCTTCAGCGTGGTGCTGTTTGACGAAATCGAAAAAGCTCACCCCGATATCTTCAACTCGCTTCTGCAGGTGTTGGAGGAAGGCCGCCTGACCGATGGTCAGGGCCGCGTGGTGGACTTCAAGAACACCGTCATCATCATGACGACCAACTTGGGAACCAAAGACATCACGGCTGGGCCGGTGGGCTTCACGCTCGATGGCAACGCTGAAGTGAGCTACCAGGCGATGCGAGGAAAAGTTGTCGAAGAGCTGAAGAAAAACTTCAAGCCTGAATTCCTCAACCGGGTCGACGAAACAATTGTCTTCCCGCAGCTCACCGAAGACGAACTATTGCAGATTGTCGATCTGTTCATCAAGCGTTTGGGTGACCGACTGCTCGATCGCGACATGACGATGAGCGTGAGTGATCCCGCAAAGAAGGAGCTCACCAGGTTGGGCTGGGATCCCACCATGGGTGCCAGGCCGCTGAGGCGAGCTGTTCAACAAAACATTGAAGACCCGTTGAGTGAGCGCATCCTTCAGGGTGAACTCTCTCCCGGTGACAATGTCGCGGTGGACTTCGACGGCACCGAATTCACTTTCGCCTCGGCGAAGCGTGAGGTCGAGCCTGCCCCGGCAGGCGCGCTCGAAGCCTAACTACTACGCTGGCGTCGTGACCTGGACACTGAGGCCTGCAACGACGGCGGACATTAGGCCGATAGCCGCGCTGATTGAGCCGTTGGTGGAATCCCGTGTTTTGCTGGGCAAAGACCTTGTTGTGCTGTACGAGTCTGTCCAAGAGTTTGTGGTGGCCCTGGATGAGCGCGGGACAGTTGTCGGGTGTGGCGCTCTCCATGTTTTTTGGGAGAATCTTGGAGAGATTCGGACGCTCACGGTGTCACCCGATTTTCAAAACAAGAAAGTCGGGCACCAGCTCGTGGTCGAGCTGGAGAGTCAGGCACGAGCATTAGGCCTGACCACTCTCTTTTGCCTGACTTTCGAGGTTGATTTCTTCCTCGCCCACGGATTTCAGCTCCACAGCGACAACTTGGTGGATCCGGAGGTGTATGCCGAACTGGTGCGATCCCCTGATGAAGGTGTCGCTGAATTCCTTGATTTGGCGAGGGTTAAACCCAACACTTTGGGAAATTCGAGGCTTGTGAAAATACTGAAGTAAAACTGTGGGTCTGTGAGCCCACGGAGTGTGCCACCCGAATTAAGACTCCCCAGTCGTACCCTAGGGCTATGTCACAGGTCAACCACTCCCTTCCATCCTCGGTGTACTGGCGTCGCAGGCTCGTCGTTTTGGGTGGACTCTTCGTGGTCATCGCGGTAATCGTGTTGATTATTGTCCGACCCGGATTTGGTACCACGGCCACAGACCCAGAACCCGCGGGCGACCCTGTTGCAGAAGTTGTCACCGTTGCAAACTGTTTGCCCAGCCAAATTGAGTTGGTCGCAAAAACCGATCAGAGCACCTACGACTCCGGCATCGCACCCCAACTCTGGTTGAGCGTCACCAACACCTCGAGCGTGGAGTGCACGGTAGCGGTGGGAACAGACCAGCAGCGTTACGTCGTCACCTCCGGTGATGACCAAATTTGGGCCTCTGATGATTGCCAAACGACATCCGCCCCGATGGAAATAACCCTTACTCCCGGTGAACAGCAAGAGACGGAGGCCCTGCAGTGGGACCGCACCCGCTCGACCCCGGAGACCTGTGACGATGTCGCACGTCCCACTATGCCTGGTGGCGGAGCAAGCTACCACCTGGAAGTTTTTTTAGGTGATGTTGGCTCCGGGGACACCAAGCAGTTCCTGCTGAACTAGAACTCGGGCTGTTTTTGTCTCTTGGGGCTTGTCGAAAAAGCACGAGTAATCGCAGCTCCAATATTCGTCTGCGCTTGGTCAATGATGGTGTCGAAACCTAGTCGAGTCGCTTCATTGATTCTTTGTGGTGACTGACTAACCGGACGGATTTCCCCGGCAAGACTGATTTCTCCAATAGCCACCGTGGACGACGACAGGGGGATGTCTTTTGCGGCGCTGGCAATGGCTAAAGCGATGGCCAAGTCAGCACCGGGTTCATGAAGACGAATTCCCCCAACGGTGGACACATACACGTCGTAAGAAGACAGAGGTATCCCTGCCCGGCGTTCTAATACGGCAAGCAGCATGGCAACTCGGGACGATTCCACCCCGTTGACTACCCGCCGTGGCTGGGGGGCGCCGCTTGGCACAACAAGTGCTTGGACCTCCACCGGAAGAGCCCTTCGGCCCTCCAAAGCCACGGTGGTGCAGGTACCACTGACCGGTGCGCCAGCCGCCGAGCGGAACAATCCACTGGGGTCAGGGACCTCCACAATTCCTGCGCCACTCATTTCAAAACACCCCACCTCATCGGTGGGACCGAAACGGTTCTTCATGGCTCTCACAAACCGCAGTGCGGTTTGACGGTCGCCCTCGAACTGGCAGACCACATCCACCAGGTGCTCCAGTGTTCGTGGCCCGGCAATTTGGCCATCCTTGGTCACGTGGCCGACCAAAATGATGGGAACGGAGGTCTCTTTGGCCACTCGAATCAGCGTTGCTGCGACCTCGCGGACCTGAGCGACACCGCCGGCGGACCCATCAAGCAGGCCGGAGGACAATGTCTGCACCGAGTCAACAATGACAAGATCAGGCTTCGATGTGGCGATATGGCCAAGAACGGCACCAAGGTCGGTGTCATTGGCGAGGAGCAGGCGCTCATGGAGACCACCCGTTCTGGTGGCTCGAAGGTGCACCTGTCCGGCAGATTCTTCCGCGCTGACATACAAAACTAACTCGCCCCGCTGTGCAACCTTTGCTGCGACGTCGAGCAGGAGAGTGGACTTCCCTACCCCCGGTTCACCGGAGAGCAAAATGACAGCTCCTGGAACAATGCCGCCACCGAGCACCCGGTCGAACTCTCCCACCCCCGTGGGGCGGTGGCCACTTTCGTGGCCAGAGTATGCGGTGATGGGCTTTGCCACATTGTCCCCCAGAGGCACAACGGCTTTTACCTGCTTTGACCGGGTTGTGGGAGCGCCGGCTTCGACAACAGTCCCCCACGCTTGGCATTCACCGCAGCGCCCCGCCCATTTGAGGGTGGTCCACCCGCACTCGTCACAGCGGTAGGGGGATTCCGTTTTTGCCATGCTTCGAGCTTAAGGGCAGGGACTGACCGCCGTTCTGTGTGCCTGTGGGCTGTGTAAACTAGCGGGCGGTACCGTGTCCGAGCGGCCGAAGGTGCAACTCTCGAAAAGTTGTGTGGGTGCAAATCCACCGTGGGTTCAAATCCCACCGGTACCGCCATGTGATCTCTCAAGACATAGGAAACTTTCGAACCCTCAGGGGTTCGGGGGTTTTCCTGATTCTGGCGTTCCATGTGCGTTGTTGGGCGAATAGATGTTGCCAGGCTGCGAGGGCAAAACTGGCCAA
>Ga0307982_1000547_pt1 | contig 29729 bp, 15 predicted proteins | sample OrgLakmetagen989_FD_201847 | JGI IMG/M metagenome (GOLD analysis project Ga0307982, IMG submission 201847) | Saline water microbial communities from Organic Lake, Antarctica - #989 | ecosystem: Environmental > Aquatic > Non-marine Saline and Alkaline > Saline | place: Antarctica: Organic Lake...
CCCCAAACCATGCTCACCCTGCAGATATACACCATCAGCTCGGTTTGCCGCCAGGTGGGACCCGTAAGTTGCACTCGACTCAGCTATTCCCCACAAGCGTACCCTGGTGCAGCGCACCTGGAGCCCCGCACTCGCACGGCACAGTGCTTCTGCAGGCACGCCCTGGAGGATATAAAGCCACGAGACTCAGACACAGCAGACAGCTTGTTGATCTTGCAGCGAGACTCGCCGTCGCCGTCTTTCTGCACGATTATTTTGCACAATTGGTCTAATACCACGGCGAGCGAAGTGTTTGCCCTTCACCGCTCCAGTGAATTCAGAAAACTCATAAGACTGTGGAATCCGGTGAGTGCGGCATATGCACCATAGGCACATTTCTGTATCGTAGTCACGCACTTTACTTGCACAGCGCATGTCGTGGTGGCTTGACAACTATATCCACAAAACCTTGCCGAGTTTCCTCGGCGTCAACTACCTCGTGACGTACTTTGTCGACGGCGTAATGCACGGGACACATTGGGGCAGCTTCTTCACGTATGCCAGCTTCGCGTATTTCTCACAGGTGGACCGTCTGCTTCTCAAGCACATTCAAATCCACGACGAGCAGGACAGCTGGTGGTGCTTTTGGAAACGCAGCATGATTGGGCTGTATGGTAACTTGAACATCAACTACATGTTCATGGCCTACACAATGAAGCCATGGATGTTCGGGCTGCTGGCTTGGGCTGAAATGGGGTTTGCTCTGCACGTGTTCGGCTTCGCCTTGTGGGCCATTCTGCTTGCTGTTGAGTGGCGGTACCCACAGCACCAGGTAATTCAGCACCGTCGGCCGCGGCGTCCTATGTACATGTTTGCAGTGGATGCCTGGGCTGGGCTCTCAGGCTGTTTATCGCGCTCCACTCGTGTGCTGAACAATAAGAAGCTCCAATAGCAAGAACCTAGGAAGCTCCGCTCGGATGGACCTTGCTTGCTACAATCAGACCGCTACATCTGCGCATGCTGCATTACAGCTGTTATGTCCCACACTACTGTAAGCGTCACCCCAAACTTGACAGTTGAGGGCAGGTGGGATTCAACTCAATTTAGTGCCCCCTCTGCATCAAGTGCTCATGAGCAGAACGACGGATGCCTCATTATAAACTTGCAAAGTCAATGTTACATATAATCAGATATTTCTCCTGACAATCAAACCCACGAGCACGTGGAATCAGCAAACATCAAATTCAGGAAGCTGCTTCAGCAGCTGGAGTCTGTTATACTTGTGTTTCATTGCCTCAGAGTCCTTGACCTGCAAATCAAATGGAGGAGCTTCTCACAAAACAGCAGCGTGGCACAAAGGAGTACCTTTTAGAGGTGCGCAACGCACGAGTATCCCTGTTGGCTTGCCGTTTCACCATCGTTTCGCAGACTGTTTCGCCAGTAATCGTCGAGGCCATGGCAGTGCTGGCTGTTGAAAGGCCACAAAATCCAGTAGCATGGCTTGCATCATTTGCACTTGCTCATAGTGAGCTGGCAGAAGAGCTCGTGATCGTTCGAAAGTGAGTGGCCTCCGCTTTTTCTCTTGGCACTCAGGGAGGCAAAGTCTTGGCATACTTACAGGTCTGAGCTCAAAGCACAAGGGCTTGAGCTAGAGCCTTTCAAAGCTCAAATCGTTGGAATGCCCTCAGAGATTGCGGTGCAAGACGATGCAGCAACAGCTGAGGATATCAAAAACGGGCACTGATGACACCAGACATGTCTTTGCAAAGAGTCTGCGAGACTACTGGTAGCTTTGCAACCATGCACTGGCAGAAACACAGATGCATGCGCCAGCAGAGCACTCTAGACACTCGCCCAGCTGGATTCGGACGGAAACACTACAAAGTATGTGATGCAACTGATGCATGCGATGCAGCAGCAATTGTGGGTGAAAGCAAGCTGTGGGGCTGCAGCAGCTCTTCCCAGGCATTCCGCTTGAAAGTCAAGGCAACGCATGCTCTTCTTGACCACGCTATCTCAAACAATTGATACGCTGTCAAATACTAAACACTTTGCGTGGCCAGAGTTTTGTTCGCCCTCCACGCAGCTTGCGGCCGCGAATTGTGAGGCACGGCGGGTGCTTCGTTGCTGCATGTTTCTGCCTCTTGACAAGTCAAAGCAAGCACATTGTGGCTACCGCCTGTATATAGCACAGTGGAGGGACGCGCATTTGGGTGCGTAGGCAGTGCGCTGAAATCAGCCAGCTGCTGGCTGGGTTGTGCCGGGGGGGACAACGCAGGTATTTGCCAAACATCTTGCTGTCGTCAATGACTGCGACCCATAAGTAATTGTGGGCAATTCCATTTTGCCGTATTGCCAGCCGCTTTGTTGCAGTATTGCCGTGTGTTTGCGTAGTTCACTGTAGCTTGTGGCCTGTGGAGTTTTCTCGAGGCCAACTGGAAGCAGCCTTGCACTGTTGACATGGTTCAATTCAAAGCAGGCCGGTCCTGGACATATGTGCTGAAACAAACAGCGAAAACAGCGGTAGTTGGATTTGGGCTGCTGGCGGTGGGTTCTGCTGTCTCCAAGGCGCATGTCACAGGTGAGACAGAGTGATGTGAATTTCCGCAGCAGCCAAAGTAAACAGCGCTGTCATGCACAGTACATCCTGGTCAAATTGGTGTCCAATTGAAGCCACAAAAAGATGCAGTTGAGATCCCAGAAGAAGTTCTTGATGTTGGCTCGCACTGGATAAACCCTGTTACAACGCGAGTGCTGCCAGTGGACACGCTGCCGTGGGCCGATGGCGGCCCCGCCTACATTCAATGCAAGAGCGGCCAAATTTTGAAAGTGGAATTGCAGGCCACCATGCAAGTTATCCCAGAGGGTGTTCGGCAGTTTGTGCGATTCACATACGGCCGTAAGTGTCCCATGCTTTTTCCTGTGCGCTGCGCTGTGCTGAGCCGTAACGGACGCGGAGGCACGTTTGCAGGGACTGACGGTATAGCAGCACCCATCGGCATTATTGCTGGGTCAGCACTGTGGGGTGACACTGCCGGAGACGACATTATGGCCGCTTTCAAGGAGAACCCGGAACAGCTTCAGGAACGCCTCCTCACCGCCTTCCGCGTCGCTGGCACCGCTGCGTCTTTGGAAATACAGAGCCTCTCCATAGCCAGTATTCACCTACTCACACCTGCTGAGCAGAAACAGCGCTTACTGGTGTACCCAGCTGTGGAGGTGGCGCCCCGTCTGAAGCGTGCAGTGCAACTTGCAGCAGACGGGGTGCCTGCCACCACCGCCCTGCAGCAGGCCGACCTTATGGGAATCTCACACGAAAGGGAAACGCACAGCAGTGATGCAGGCGGCAGGTGATACCACATGTACTGGTACAGTGCATATGCGGTACTTGATGCGATTTCAGCATATGCGGTGAGGGGCAGACTCCGTGTCAAGACTCCTTGCAGCTGCGCGGTAGCGGCGGTGTTTCCGGCGAATAGGTTGCAGCCCGCAGTCACCCACGCTTCTTCCGTGTTCTGGAACACCGTGTCACCCCTGCAGCACCCTGATGCCCAGCCCTGGAGGCGGGGACACGCTGGAACTGGGGGAACGGTGTCATCGGCGCAGACAATCTGGGCTGGGCATCTCATCTCGCTCGCAGCTGGCGTCATGTGCAAGCTTCAAGTGCAGACACCTGCATGCACGGATGGACTTATCATAAGAATAAATTCTTCACAGTGCAAGTACACAAGTACATGTAACCTTCCCCACCGCTTGTAGGATCTCCTACTGATTTACGCACGGTCGAATGTTCCGTACTCTGTGCCTGCAAGCGCAAGTTGCAGTCGCTCCTGCATGATGGCGTCGCTGCTGTAGGCGGGAATGTACAGCGCAAAACTGCAAGTGGCAGCAATGGGCAGCATGCTGTCTGCAGCCTGCCCTGTTTTTCGCCACTGGCCCAATTTGAACTTCAAATTTGAGGGCCACTGCCCAGGGGGCGGCAGGCGGGACCGGCCCCAGGAGAAACGCACAAGCTCCACTTTCTGCTCCTCGGAAAATGCTCCAACGACACGCCAGAAACGCTTCACAATGGGGTGCTGTTCGCTGTACTCTCCAGCGTACGTTGTGTGCGCGCGCAGGCGACCCAAGTCAACGGTGGACTCACCCTGCACCAAGTACGCAAATTCCGCAGGGGTGAATATCCGCAGTGCACTCATGGGCACCATGCCTCCCAGCCCCCGGCGAATGGCGGCGGCGGCGGGCTCCATCTCCCGAAGTCGATACCCAAGCAGGCGGGTGGCGTGGGATTTCAGGGCCTGCCGTGTGGGCGCGACGCCCCCCCCTGGGGTGACATCTGAGGGGGGGGCGTCCAGCGGCACCCGCGCACCGTCAATGCTGATGGCTTCCCACGCGGACGCCCCTGCCAGTTCCGCTATTTCCGCTTTTGAGCCTGTTGCGACTGTGCGAAGGCGGGCTTTCAGGGCAGCCACAAATGGCTCATCACAGGCCTCCAAGTCATCCAAAGTGGGAGGTGTTCCCAGTATCAACTTCCACACAATCCCCGACAACGGGAGCTCCTGGGGGGACTTGAGTCGCACGAATATGCCGATCAGAACACCCACCATCTCGAACATCGCCAGGTCCTGCAGGGAAGTGAGGGCGGGGTTCGGAACAAACGTGCCGCCCTGTCCCAGCCTTGCAGACGCGTTCTTGGCTTCGATGAACAGCGATAGGATGTCGGGCTGGCACAGTTCTGATGCAGCAAGCGTTAAGCACTCTCGGAACAAGCCCCCCCAGTCCAACCCCTGTGTCTCAACTGTGCGTCCGAGTGAGTCGAAGTCCTGAAACTTGACGAAGAATACGTTCTGTTTCCGCTCATGCGGTTTAACGCGCAGCGGCTCCAAGCAGCGCTGCATGGTCTGCGTGCTCGGCGCAGAGCTTCCCTCAAGGCCGAACAGTTCAGTGTCCGACATGCCCAGGCCGTACCCAGCACCCCCTTCTGGGGTGAAGCGCTTTCGCATTTTGCACATCTCCCGCAGGCGTGCTGCCAGCTGTGTGAAGATCGTCTTGGCGGTGCGTGGGTGGTGCTGTTCTTGCTCCTTTGCTGTCCGTGCTCGCCCGGCGTGGATCAAGACGTTACTGGTGTTCCGAGCTGACTCCGGTGCCGTCATGGACTGGATGCCTTCTTCAAGGATGGGCAGCTTGGAGGACGAGAACAGCAGGTGACTCACGGCGCGCACTTGTGTTCCGAGTGTCCAGGCGCCCGTGTTTGTTGCAGGAGGCGCTGCGCCTGCACCCAGCGCATGCAGCAGGCGATCAATGTGTTCCTCCACAGTTGATGCCGGAATAAGGGGAGAGGACACCGCAAGGGGTGTTCGTCCAGCGGTGCTGTGTATGCCATTGGAAGCACCGGACGATGCCTCGGCAGCTGCAGTGCCCTCTGAGGCGGCGCCTTGCGAATCCAGCAGTTGAATCGCATGGGCCACTCTGTGGTTCAAAATTAGCACAAGTGCCGCCCGCAACTTCAACGTGCCAGATGAGAACATGCCCAGAACAGGGTACTTTTCCCGGGCGGCGCTGCTGAGCACCAGAGCGGAAACGTTCAGAGTCACCTCGGGGCATTCCCGCGATCGAGCGCAATCCTGCATCCACCCCACAACAGCGGCGTCGTGTTCCGGCTTGAACTTTGTCATTTCCAACGCAGCGTTCTGTTCGTCTGCAACCGTGAAGGGCCATGCCGCCCTGTTGGGTTTTTGCAGCACAGAGCCCGGCAAGCACTGGCAGAGCACAATGGCGTGACACAACACATGACTGGGCACGGACCGCCCATATGCAAAAGCAGCACATGTGTCATACACAGCTTCAATCCTGTCCATGAAGCTGGGCGCTTCGTACACTGGAATACTGAAAGGGGCCGGCAGAAGCCGCACCCGGGCCCTCGAGCGGGGAGCAGGGGGGCTCAATTCCGCATCAGCTGCCGACCATCCCCGAGCTGCTGCGGCTTGCAGCAAACTGTTCGCCCGGTTCATCAGAGCGCTCAGCTGAATCAGCAGCAGCACTCGATCAGGCACAGCGCCGCTGCCGCCGCCGCCACTTGACCGCTGCTGTCGCCCCAGTTCCCGGTTGGCGCTGCGATAGATGATGGTTGCAGTGGCACCCAGCTGCAAGTTGGCCAGCACGGTTGCAGGCGGAACACTTCCAGCCAAGAACAGGTGGGGTTCCATCAGCAGACCTGCCAGCATGGGCACGATTTGTTGCTTGTGGGGCACGCCTGGTGTGCACAGATATTGTGTGGTGGCGCGGAAAATGTCTGCACGGTGCAGCAGCCCGCTGTCTGCAAGGACCCCCCTTCCACTGGATAGGAACCGTAGGAGCCACAAACCGAACGCAAAGGAATGCGAGTGCAACACCTGGTGTTCCGTCTTCCACGTGACGGCGCCCATGGGCACCAGGGTGATACGCCAGCCCCAGTGTTCCGACCACGGCGCAGAGGCGTCACCGCCAGTGTTCCGGTTTGGCGGCTGGCAGGAGGATGTGATGGCGATGGTGTCACTTTGCACCACAAGCGTCTGCAGGGCCCCACCCCCTGCCGCCGCCCTGTCAAAGTGGTATCCGTACACATACCGCCCCGATGTTCCGTATTGTTCCGGCTCCCCAGCGCAACGCATCAAGCCATTCTTCCCAGCCAGGGCAAGCCAAGCAGGCATGCCCTGCAACCCATGTCGGGAGGGCAGAGCACGATCCTGTTCCGGCAACGCTTGTTCCGCTCCAGGTAGCCCCGGCAAGGAACACTTTGGGTCGAACACAACACAAATGTACGACGCACCAGGGAAGCTGTGTTTCATGGTGAAGTTGCACGTTTTTGGGAGCGGGTGCAGTGACTCAATGACCCGCGGTGGGCCCACTGGTGCAGTGCTGCTGTTGGCTGCTTTTATGATGTGCGTCGTACACTCGGTGACCAAAGCTTTCGTGACGGGGCCCAAGGTGGAGGCGACTGCTGCGGGTGACTCCTGAGTCACCTCCAATGACTCCTCCTGCTGCAACTGCAAGTTGACCTGCACCTGTGCAGGGTCAAAGGGAGGCCTGTCCCCCATGCACACAGCACAAGCCTCCTCCCCAGGCTCATTCAGGAACGTGCACCTGGAACACGGCCATTCTTCTTCCGAGTACGCGCGTCGGGCTTGTTCCAGTGCCGCTTCGCGCCTCGCCTGCAGGGCAGCGGCGCGGGCAGCTTCTGCCTCCCGCGCTGCTTGCACTTTGGCCAATGCTGCTTGCACTTGGGCAGATGATGCCGCACCACTGCTGGTGTCTGTTTGTCCGGCGCGCTGCATCATGAGCGTTTCTTGTTGCAGCACGTGTTGCAGGAGTCGCGCAAAGGACGCTGCCGCCGATGCCTCCTGACGGATGCCGCCGCCGGGGGCAAACTGAACACTAGCCGGAACACGCACAATGGTGTCGTCAGACATGAGAGCTGCACTGGCAGGTGACTTGCTTTCCAGGTCTCCAGAGCTGTGCTCACCAACACGCATTGAGTCTGTTCCGGCGCCCCTAGCCGCCTGTTCCGACTGTGCGGAGGCAGATGCGAGGCGCAGCAGCAGCAGCAGGCGAGCCATGCCGCTGTGGGCACCGCTACTCTGCTCCATGGCCAGGTCTATCCACTCATCCAGGCTCAGTGCCTGCAGTGTGTTCTGCAATGACAAGCGTGCAAGCTGGGTGCTAAGAGCAGAATCCACCACTGCTGCAGCAGCTGGCGCCCCGGCTGGTGCAGTGATGATAGCCCCGCCCACTGCATGCACATGGAACAGCCGAGTCATTTGTCCCGCGGGGGGGGGTCCGCCGCCGCCGCCCCCCCCCCACGCTTGCAGGTCCCGATCTCGCACTGGAGCTAGTCTTGGCCCACTGGGCTCAGATCCGGACATGCGCAAATCGCAAGGTGCCGCCAGCGACAGTCCTGCGTCGCATGTGACCAGCTGCAGCCACCCCCCCCCATGCATGATGTCTCCCCCCCCTGACAGCAGGGTGCAGCTGAGGGCAGTATCGGCTGAGGGCCCAGCCTGGGGAAACCATATGTGCTGGTGAGTGGGCCCATACAGAGCAAGGGCACCCGGAACAGGTGGAGGTGTTCCTGCTGCTTGTGCTGCTTGTGTGTTTGCGTCTGTGTGTGCCACTGCTACAGACGTGCCCACCCATCGCACGTGCCCATGCAGTAGCCCCAGGCGAGACGCGACCTCTCCGAGGCGTGTCGCAGCCACCATGGCAGCACTTGTGCTGGGATCAGCGCCTTCAAATGTGGGAGCATCTTCCCGTGCTCCACCGCCCCGCCCGTCATCGCCATTGTCAGCAGCGGTTACGAATTCCAGAGCAGCGGCGCCCTGCTGCAATGCACTTGGCTCTGACGACGGCACCGCGCCTGCGCCGGCCGAAGCACCCCCCCTGCTGCTGGCAGGTGACCCCCCCCCACTCGACTGCATGGCCGACGACAGTGCGAATTCCGTTCCGATGCGGCTGCTTTGTTCTCGCTTGATGCCCCCTGCTGCGGCGCGGTGTTCGTAGTGCTGCGCGTACTCAGCGCCAAAGGCTTGGCACCACTGACTAGCTGCCTTCACATCCCCCCCACACATGGTTAACACCCCCTCGCACATCTCCTCAGGCAGTCCGTTTTCCAGAGCCATGGAAGATGCACGGGTGGAAAACGGGGAGCCCACGGTGAAACTGCCGCTTGCAGTGCGTTTGAGATCGCGGTGCGCTGGCGAGGCACCAGCAGATTGCTTCGACTCCCCGTCAGCTGCAATGGACCGAAGTGCAACGTCAACTGCAACTGCACCAGCAGCACTCTCCAAGTCACCACGCAGCTTGTCTGGCAAATCAGCCTGTCGCCAAAATGTGCTCAGTGTTCCGGCTTCACGCCTCATGAACGCGTGTAGCGCCCGCCGCCGTCGCAGCAGCTGCCCCAGAGCAGCTGCCCCCTGGCCGTCTAACGGTTCAAGTGCAACTCTCAGTAACGCATCAAGCACATGCTTACGCTGCAACGAGTCCAGCTGTGCGCGTGAAAATCCACATGTGTCGGCAGAGCTGTCCTCAGGGACTGAGGCTGCCGTTACAGCTGGGTGAGTCAGCAGCCCCGGCAGCGCTGCCACGGCAAGTGTTCTCAGTTGCGACACGGAACCAAGCAGCTCTTGTGCAACCAGCAGCCCTGCAGCATCTGCACCCCGAGACAGGTCTTGTGGCGGCAGCTTCACGAACAGCGCACACGCAACGGCACTCAGCAGGGCAGCGTGAGCAGGGGGGGAGCTCACGGACGATAGAGGGGGGGCTGCCTGCACAGACACACAGTGCTCTGCAACCTGAACAAGCTGCACCCCACTGCCAGCTCCTGGCATGGTCACCAGACTGGTACTGCGTCCCGGCACACCACTCGTAGTGTTCCGCATCGACCCCCCCCCACGCAATGACTCCCCGCGAGAAAAGCTGGTGCCGCGGCTAATGCCACTGTTGCTTGCTGCAGAAGTATTTTGACCACGCAGGGCAACAACGATGTTCCCAGCACGTGCACTGTTCAGTCCCACAATGGACAGCCTGTGCTGCGGGAACAGCTTCGTGGCTTCCCGTGCTTCCGTGCCGTCACACCCCAGGATAAACCCGGACTGGGCAGTCACGAGCCCCAGCAAACCAGGGCCTGTGGACAGCACTGTTCCCACTCGTCCACCCGGAACAAGAACACTGGCACCGAGGCGCACGCTGCCAGCCCAGCTGCCCCCCCCGATCACAGACAGGGCGCCCACGGCTTGGAACAGTGCATCTCGCTCCAAAGCGTGTTCCTGCATGGCAAGTTGAATAGGCCCAAACTGCAGCGCAGATATTTCTTCAGAGACACTGCAGGACACTGCTGGCATAACCGCTTGCACCACCGTACCAGCGTTGTGCCACACAATGTCCCCCCAGCCGTCCTGACTCGCAAGATGCACACAGCAGTCAACACACTCACTGCTCAGTGCCGGCAGCACATCCAAGGCGTGCTCTGGTGACGCCACTGGGAACACTTCGCACATGTTCCGACCAGCAAGGCTGAAGCACCATTGCACGAACCCTGCAGCCGAGTGTTCCGGCAAGGGAAAGGGTGCAAGAACACTGGGCACACCATTGCTGGGTGAATCTGCAAAGCGTTTGCACAGCGCTGCAACGTGACTCTGCACAAAGCTACCCACAGCTTCGGCAGATTTCAGAAGCACTGCGTCAGCTGCGGCCGGCGATAGCACTCCCAGGGCCAAAGTGATACAGCGCAGAGCCAGGAGCTGACAGGCCCCTGGGACAGCCATACACAGCTGCCACACCACCATGCTGTCTGCCGTGACCAGCGCAGCTGCGACTTCGTGGCTTGCAGTCGCCAGCAGCCCCAGCTGGCGCCCCAGCAGCTCCTGCAGCTCGTTCTGCGTTTCAATGGGCTCCCGAAGAAACGCATGAGGGCGTGAGCTGCTGTCCGTGAGTTGCACCACTGCAGGCTGCAGCAAGGCACACAACTGCCCCCCCATCACCTGGTGTGCAGGGGGGGGTGAGTCGCTCCCTCCCAGCCTGCACGCCACCACCACGTCAGGGTGCAGTGCAGGCTGGGAGGATGGATTAGGGTGCCAAAGTCCGCTGGCCAGCAGCACCAGTGCTGCCTTGGCGGTGGCGTGCAGCTGTTCCGAGCTGTCTCTCCAGCCTCGGAACAGGGGCAGCAGGGCCTGGGCAGGGTTCAGCCCCCCTGCACCTCGTACGCTCAGCGCCCCCACACAGGCAAGGGCACAGTGCTCTTCCGCATCAGCGGCTGCTGCAGCAATACCCTGCAGCATCTCGACACTGGGAAGTTGCTTCACGAGCACGAAGCCAGTTTGTTGCCGGAGTGGCGGCAGCTCACGCAGGCTCTTCACGGCGGCAGCCATAGCTGCACTGGTGCCTTGGAAAACGCAGAGGGGACTGCCGCCCATTTCAGGGGGCATGCATCTGAATGGGACCCCCCCTGACAGGCACCGCCTTAACCACCGCATGCGTCCGTGGTCCTCAATGCCAGACGCCGAGCACACCAAGTGTTGCAGTTGTATCGCGCCTGCGCTGCCTGTTTTGAGCCTGGAGCACAACGCACGCACACCGGCGTCCTGCACCCCGGCGCAGTTTCCACTCACTTGTTCCGCGTTGACTAGTTGCAGTGCATCACCCAGCAGCTGCCCCAGTGCAGCAATGTCGTCTTCCTTCGGCACCGCACTGCTGCTGACGGCACTCAGAACACAGCTGACCAAGGCAACAACATGTGACAGGGCACCCCTTGCAGCACTTGGACTGGAGCCAGTTGCACTGCTGCACGCTGCACCCAGCAGAAACGCATCCGAAGAGGCCCCGCCAACCGCCACCGACGGCAGGGCTGGCAAGTCGGTTTCTTCGTCGTTTCCGCCCTCTTCCGACCCCGAGTCACTGGAGTCACCGCCTGCTCCTGACAAGTTTACAGTGTCTGCATCCAGAAAATGCGCGGTGTGTTCCAAGAATACAGTATCCTGTGTTCCAGACACAATGAGCGCGGCAGGCACAGTGCCCTGCTCCCCGCCAAACGCAGCCAGGGCAGCTGCCCGGAACACACGCAGAACATAGGCAAGTGGCAAGCACGCCATGAATGCCAGCTTTGTGTCTTGATGTGGGTGCTCCGGGTTGGCATTCGGTTCCTCGTGGCCACGTGGGGGCTTGTCGGAGACACTGGCAGACCACCGAACGCTTTCCCCAAATCCCGCACCGTACACCGCAGATGGCCGGCTGGCGATGGCTGCACCGTCTTCATCCCCGTGTTCTGCTTTGCTCTCCCCTACATCGTGTTCTTCCTTGCTCTCTCCTGCTCCGGCGGCTGCGGCAGCCGCAGCCCCAGCTGCCGAAGGATCCACCTCTGCGCCTGTGTCTCGCGTTGTAGTTGCACCAGAACGCGGTGCGGCACCTTCCTGCTGTTCTGAGGTGCGACCAGCTTCAACCATGCGCAACAGTGTCGCCACCGAGCTGCCATTGGTGTGCTGCAGCGCCAGCGGCACGGAGGAGTGCATCGGAACAAACCAAAACGCACCGCCAAGCGCGGGGTGCACCAGCTTCAACGCAGAATGCGCATCGTCCGGGGCCAACGCACAGTGTAAAGCACATTGCAGCAATGCGAATCCACTCGCACGACAAGTCTCGCGCAACTGTGCGTGTTGCATTGCAGTTGCAAGTTGCACTGGAGGGCACACAGGGGACGCTCCTCCTGCTGTTGTGCGCACGTCTTGCTGCGCAGCGGTGTTCCGGCTGGACTGCAGGCGCTTCAAGGCCGACAGTTGCCGCGCAAACTCAAGAGGCGAGGCACAGGCGGACCAAGGGGACTGCTCTTGACTGGCCCACTCCTCAAGCAGCGCTGCCATGGTTGCATCTGGGTCCATGTCTGCTTGTTCCAAGTTGTGTTCTTCCTGCAAGCCCTCCTTGCAGTACTCCCCAACAGAGTCTGCCGAGGCTTGGGCAAATTCCGCAACATGGTCTGCGAACACTTGCTGGGGCACTTGAAGGGCCGTGGGCAAGGGGGTGCCGGGGGGGCTCTCTGGAAATTCCGCAGTTGAGAACATGCTGCCCCATACCATTTTGCATACGGCACATGTGTTCTCAGGGGTCACGTCCCCGCCTTGGCAAGCCTGTGCGGTTTCTACTGCATGCACCAGTGTCTGGGCAGCGGCCTCTTGGCTTGAGGGCGAGGCAGCCTGGGCTGGGGACAAGTGAAGCGTAAAGATGGCGCGTCGGCTTACAGCGTCAGCTGCTGCAGCCAAGGCCCCGCGCTGCTTTCCGTGCACCGCGTGCAGCTTGGCGCGCACGTAGTCCACTGTTCCTGCAAGAACAAGCACCGCTGGCGACGGCTGCATCGCATGTAGTGCCGCCTCGCCGCCTTGCTGCAGCGCGGAAATGGCACCTGCCACTTCCGCTGCGACCGCAGGGCCCGCGTGCTTCACTAGAGCCAGGAACAGTGATCCGTCACAGGCGGCAGCAGGCCGCTTTCGCCTCATGATGCGGGACATCTTGATGCCCTGGCACGCCCATTCGGCAAGCTTAGCGCCCCACTGCACCTGTTGCCCCCAGGGTGCGTCCTGTGAGTCACCCGAGGTGTCTGCGCCCAAGGAGGCGCCTCGCCAGATCTTGGCAAGGCGTTGTGCAAATGCTGCCTGCCCTTCGTCCATGTCGGAACACGTATCGGAACGAGGGTGTTCTTCCACTGCTGCATGCACAACTCGCCACTCGTGATTCAATTCAGCATCGTGAGGCACACCACTGCCTGCGGCAGTGCCATCGAAAGTGTTCCCAGTGACCATGAGGGAGTCAAGCAATGCACCTGGCCCCTGCAACATTGCAGGCAGCCCTGCCGAAAATGGCTCTTGTTGCAGCCAGGTGGCCGCTGTGATTTCAGCGTGGGAGGGCACGGGACCAGAGAGCAGAACAGCAGCGCTGCGAGAACACAGCCAGTGGGCTGACTTATACAATGCATACCACAGCAAGTGATCGGACGCAACCCCACCTGGCCAGGAACACGGAACACCCCCCACAGTTTCGCTCCCCTGCAGCACAGAATCGTGCAGGGCGCTCTCAGCAGCCAGTGCAGACTCTCGCAGGCCAAAAGTGGCAGTTTGCAGTGTTCCGGTTGCAGTTGCAGACCATCCACTCAAGAGTGACGGCCGCAGTGCAGACAGCAGCAGAGTCAGGGATGGGCCCACCGTGGCTGCAAGCAGCGGGGATCTCCAAAACGCACGAGCAGAGTGCAACGCTACAAGTAGCATGTCTGCTGCGGCATCTACAAACCCAACTGCCAACGCGAGGGGGGGGCTTCCGGGAGGAGGGGGGGTGTGCATGTCGGGCTTGAATGTCACTGCCCCCCGCACAGAGTGTGCCAGCAGTACAATGACGTCACACAGCGCCACCAACAGCGCAAAGTGATCGGCGCTTCCATCACCTCCTTGTCCTGGCAAGCGGGCAGCAGCAAGGGTGCCCCGCTTGGCCGCTCGACGGAGGGCCCCCCTTGCACCCTGCGACCCCCCCCCTGACGCCACACTGCCCGCCCCCAGCACCGATGCGCCGTCACCCCCCTCAGCCCCCGAGGACGCTAGTAGCCCCAGGGCCTGCTGAGTGATCCGCCCCGTGTACAGCAGTAGCGCTTTGCGTACGGGGGGCCTAGTGGCTGGGGCGGGCCCCGCCAGCAGTGCCTGCAGCAGGGCGTGGGTGTTGCTCCGCAGCCCACCCTGCACCAGGTAAGCCCGTGAGGTCATGTGCACCCCGGGCGGAGCCAGGGCCAATTGCGACGTGCTGTCGTCCGCCAAGATGTCCAGCAGGGGCTGCAGACTGGGTACCAGCAGAGGCTGCGTCGCGCTGGCCAGCTCAAGGCGCCCAGCCAGACCCCCCCCAGCGCCGCCTCTGGACCCCCCCACCAGCATGTCAGCCACCGCAGCAGAGGACAGCATACTCAGGCCCCGCCCGTAAAGATATAGACACCTGCATGCCTCTGCAACGTGGGGCAGGTCGCCACTGCTCCCGTTTGCATCGCGAGCTAGTTTCAGCAGGGAGGTCGCTAGGCGACGTGCCGGCGTGTATTCTGACGGTTGCAGTGACTCACAGAAGGCCACGGTGCCACACGCAACGTCAGTTGCCAGTTGCACCAGTGCGCGTGTTCCGGGTGCAAGCACTTGTGCCTCTTTGGAACATGCGCGGGCGACATCTCCGCTGAGCGGAACAGAGCTGGGCGGAACTTTGCTGGTCTGCAGCAGGTGGCATAGACACCCCACCCACCGCAGCACGCCAGCGACACGACTGTGATCTTCGGTGACGTTAGCCCAAGCTAGCAACTGTTGCAGCAGAGCCGTACTGTCTGGGCTAATCTCCGCAAGAAATGGCAATTCTGTGACTCCTTGTAACGGGTGCAACTGGCTTGCTTCTGTTGTACCTGCAGGGTGTCCGCTGCTGCCTGCTGAGGCAGGAACAGGCGAGGGAACTGCAAGCAGAACAGCATCCACCAGCTGCAGGCATGTGATTTTGCTGCCGTGTCCGGGGGCCACTGCTGCTAGCACGCTGGGGGGGGTCGGTGTGCCTGCAGCCCCCCCCCCCACAACCTTGCTGGCTTTCAGAATTCCTTCCAGCAGCGCCAGCACAGTCCCTGCGGGCAGCTCGCAGTCTGGGTTGTACGCACAGGCAAAGCACAGCGCCTGTAAGCACGCAGCACTGCCAGTTGCGACACACATGTGCAAAAGGCCTTGAATCAGCCGTGCCAGAGGGCCGGGCTGGGAGGCGGCACAGTTCGCGGCAGCCTGAACAGCAAACGATGCCAAAACACCAGCAAGGGTGCGCACGGGAGCACAGCACACGCCAGTGGGGGCCTGCAGTGCTTGCAGTTGCACTGCGAACACCCCTGTGTTGCACCAGGCGGGCTGTTTGAAGGTCACTTGCACCAGGCGTGTTGTGACTGGGGCAGCAAACACAAGAGTGGCGGTGTGCCCGGGACAGGGTGCCCACTGCGTCACGTGGCTGTCGGGCAATGCGTCTTGTTGGAGCGTCTGCGGCGCATCTGGCGGGAATGCGCACGCTGACAACTGCAAGTCTGTTGGCTCTGCCGTGAAGCTGACAGTGACAGAGTGCAGTTGCACCGGCAGCGGCATTTGGAACACCAGGGTTGTCTCCGGTCCTTGGATGCCCACGTGTGTGAGTTGCCCTGCTGCGTCGGATAGGCCCTCCGGCTGCCCGTGCAGTATTCCATGGAAGGAGTGCGCCAACAAGCGAAGGGGCACTGTGGCCGGGACGGCCCGGCGGGGCGACCAAGATGCAAATTGAGACAGCCCCGCACCTGAAAAGGAACGTTTCATATGATCAGCCACATAGTCAATTCCCTGTGCTGAAAGCATTGACGGCTGTGAAAGCGCTGATTGCAGCACCGCCAGTGAGGCTGCACTGCTGGCCCAGCTTGCGCTGCTGTCGCCCGATAGGTTTGGCGTGGTGTGCAGTGGTGTGGAGAATGGCTGAATTTGCATGCCTTTTGAAAGATCATAACTATCCAAAAGTGTAGTGATGGTGCTGCTTGCATCTTGTTGTGCTTTCTGCACAAGAGAAACGGTGCGCACAACATGGCAGTGCGGAATATGAAGCCAACTCACACTGTCCACATCAGGCAGACCCAAGCGGCCCCCTGGCAACGACAGGCTCAGCTCCCTAGATAACTCCCCAAGCATAGTTGACACATCGTCTGGTGATGCGATGCCAGCCTTCAAAAGGGCTCGGAGCCCGGGCTGGTGCGCCATGAGAGTGCTGGCTAGCGATAAGCAATGGATGCGAAGTGCTGCTTAATTTCAAATTGCCAGAAAACAAACGAGGACGTTTGAGAATGCAAGTTTGAGACACAGTGATTCACGCAGTTCTTAGCCGGCACAACATGAAAATGGCTCGCAGTGGGTGCTGAGGTCTGAATGAGCGGAGACGCAGTTTCCCCCCGTTACGCAGGGGCCCGTAGGGGCCCGTAGGGGCCCAGCGCCCAGAGGCCCCAACACAACTGGAAGAGTGCCGAGAGCCCTGTGCTCGAGGCATCGTCATGAGGCAGTACTTTCCATTGGGAGTGCCTCGTGGCCCACTCCTTCCCATCGCCATGTATTAGTTTAGCAATTACCCACCCCCCCCCCCCCACGGGTGCTGTAGGGGCACCCGACGATTAATTGCCATTACTGTCCGAATGCGTGTCTCACACAGGTACGGAAGGGGGCTCTCTCCTTCTGCCTTCGAAGCAGCGGTTGCACCCATCCCCTGCAGAAGTTCCAACTGCACTGGTGTCAATTCACACACTCGAAACATTCAAAGCTCACTCGCGTGACCAGTTCCGGGTGCTCAGTGCTACATCAGCGGTATGGATGGATCCTCCAGAGAGAGACGTCGGGCGTACCACGCGCGACTGGAAGTTTTTGACGAGTCTGTCCATGCGTAGAAACTGCAAACTAATCCGCGGCTATCAGGATTTTGTGATTTATTTCGGAATCTATGTGCACAGTATGTTCCGCAAAGTGGCATCTGAGTGCTCCCAAGTTTGCTCGGGTACGTTGGAGACAAATCTTCTTGTCTTCTGGACTCAGGGTGGGCAGTGAAGCAGCGTTTGCTTGGCTTGACATGCCACTGCACCCGCTCACAGCATTTACATCGAGATACACCCTGAGTACGTTATTTCGATGTTTCCATCCGCGACTTGCTCGCATTACTTGCTGCTTGTCGACAGGCATGCCCTGCTGGGAACGGCGGCATCCCAGCAGGGCAAATCCCCCAGACAGGCACCACATGACAGCAGCAGCCCACGGGCATATCCGCTACACCGGTCAAGCACCGTGTAGGGAGCATGTCAGCACAGCCTGATCACGGGGGGAATGCCCCATAGGCCCCCCTCACCTGGTTTGCCCACACCCTTGCACCACACAGGTGACCCCCACAGGCACAGGACCGGTGGTGTGCTCGCATGGCAGCCCAGCTGTTCCGCCTGCAGGCAGAACGAGCGGCAAGCGCAGCTGCTCACCCCCCTCCGCCTGGCTGCGGGCTGTAAGGGGGGGTCCTAACGCCCCCCCCCACATACACCGCAGCCGGCGCTGGAGCACCCCCCCCCCACGCTGCATGGCGCAGGCACCTGTTCCGCTATTGTGGTGTTCGTGCTTATGCGGCGCTGGGAGGAACACGGGGAGTGCCAGTGCTTGGAGGACACGTCAGCTGTTTCGCCTGGGGCAACGCCAGTTGCCCAGCTGCTGCGTTTCACCTTGGAGGGTCGAGGGGCCCCGTCGCCACCCAGGGCATTTGGGGATGCCCCGTTGACACTTCCACTCAAAGTGGCACTTGCACCCATGGCAGGGCTGTGCATAGTTGCATCCACCCAAAGGTGCTGACTGGACACACGTGCATTGGCGGCGATTCCGCCCCTGCCACTGAATAGCGGCCGCAGTGCGCCAAATGGGCCCATATGTGGTGTCATATCTGGGGCCAGGGACGGGTCAGTTCCTTCAGTTGCGGACGGCAGGGAAGTGGTGTAGCCCTCTCCGCATGTGCTCAAGCTGCAGGAGGTCGCAACTGCCGAGGGGGCCTCCTGGGCGTGCCAAGCTGGCTTGGAACGGGCGCTGCTGCCGCTACTGCTGCCTGCAATGGATGCAGTACCACACCCCGCGTGAAAAACCACCGCCGCCGCCGCCCCCGGCTGCGCTGAAGTGGCGGCCGCGCCCAAGGGAGTGCGGTCCCTGGGCCCCTGGCGGTGGCTGGCGACCGCCGCAGCTGGTCGCACCTGCCGAGAATGCGACTGCTGTAACCTGCACGGCGCCTTCACCGAGGCTGTTCCCCCCTGCCTCCCATAATGGCGCTGAGGGGGGGGCACCCATCGGGGATTCTCAAACCACGGGTGACTCTTCACCTGCTGCATGGAGAAACGCTCCTGCGGGCGCACTGCCAGACACCCCCGCAGCAGGTGAATGAGGGCGGGGGAAAAGCCACGAGGCCAGGTCCAGGTCAGTATGTGTTCGGCACTGGGGGAGGAATACGACCGCCACGAGGTTGACCTCGCTGAGAAATCTGTCCCGGAAGGTCCGCCGCTCCCGCTGACCAGAGAACTGGCTCCAGAGTGCAATGAGGGTGTTCCGGGAACAGATATGCGGCCATGCAATGAACATGATCCCTCCGCATGCGCCGTGGCGTCTTCCTGTGACACCCCCCATAAAGGGCTCAAGGGGGCCAACACGAAGTCTTGCATTGTGTGGGGCTGCGTGACTGCAATGAAGCCCTGAAAGGTGCCGCTTTCAGCACTTGGGCAGCGCCAGGGAAGAATGCCGCTGCACACTGAGAACACAGTGCAACCAAAGCTCCACACATCGGTTTTGAACGGGTCATATCCCCGGCAGAGGGACTGCTGAAGCGCGGCTGCATCAGGCCACAGCTGCCGCGTCTGGCTCTGCAACAAGGAACACAGAATGATTCATGAACGCAGCGTGGATGCACGTGGCGCGCATGCTTACCGCGTCCCGAGCTGCCACAAATGCCTGGTACACCTCAGGCGCACAGTACATGGTGCTGCCTTTCCCAGAGGCCCCCCTGACAGCGCTAAGGTCCGCCCCCTCAGGAGCAATCAGAGCGCAGCCAAAATCACATAGGCGAACGATGTAATCCCTAAGGCCTGCTGCAGCGACCGCAGCATTGGTACTCCCCCTAGTCAGCCCCTCCGCAAGGGAGCGGGCGTGTTGTCGAGCGGCTGCCACTACGGCCAGGCCCTGACTGCCTGAGGGGGGGGTGGCAGTCAGCGCCAGGGGTGTCAACAGAATATTCTCGGGCTTCACTGCGAACAAACAGGCTTTGCTTTTTGGTTCCGCAGAGTGCTCAGCGCGTTGCTTGGGGGGGAGGCAACATGTAATCAGCAGCACAGGGTGCAGCCAATTGCGGTTACTCGAGCCTCTACTTCAAGTCAGAGCTGCTCATTGCACGGTACAGACATCGGAAGGGGGGTATAATGGAGACGTACCATCCCTGTGTGCGACGCCGTGCTCGTGTGCAAAGTGCAACCCGTGTGCAAGTTGCAGCATCCACTCTCGGCAGAAGCTTCGTTCTCCAAAACTACAACATCAACAAGACGTGAGCGTATAAGCACAGGCAAGCATCAGCGCTTGCTGCTCGCATGGCGTGTGTAAGACCAGCTCAGCCACACACTTCGGCGCAAACAAGCGTCAGCGTAAGCGTTGTGCCTTCTGAGGCATGCTCCGTCACACTCACCGGGTGCCCGCTGCGTATGAGCTGAGTTGCTGGATATCGCACGAAGCTTGCTCCATGGCGATTGTCCAGTTCCCATCGTCGTCACGCTGGTAAGAGTAGTAGCGCACAATATGTGCGTGCCCCGCTTTGCACAAGCGAGCTGCCTGTGGAGAAACGCAACTGGTGTTGATAATCGTGGTCACTGTCAGGTGGTTACAATGCGGATGCAATGGTTGACATGCAATGCTGCTTTAGCGAGCAACGTCGGTGCTTCGGCGCGTTTGTTTGGGAGCGAGGCCGGCCTGGCCTTTTTGGCGTGATGGGCTCTTGCAGTACATGAGCATGCCAGCACAGCATAAACAAAACATCAAAGCACGAGACAAAGGCAAGAATAAAAATATCGCAACATGGTGCGCGTGGATTTTGTGGTCGTGCGTATGACTTTGCGATTGCTGGATCTCACTGGGATCGAGCTGAATGCGGAAATTGCATGAGCTTCGCCTGTTAGTTACAGACAGACTCTCCCAGAGCCATGCGCAATTGTCAAAAACACAGCGCTCAGCACGCACACCACCCGGCACATTTTGCCCCCCCATGCACATTTGTGTCCACTCAGCACAGCATATGCATAGGGCGCTTGTGCAAATCACTTACTGCTGCCACTTCGGTGCGTGCGATTTTGTCATTCTCGCAGGCCAGGCGCTTCGCAGCGCAGACCCTCCCGTCTTTCCACAGACCCAAGAACACAGACCCCTGACCTCCAGCGCACAAGGGTTCCAAATTCGTTCCATCTGCAGTAATGGAAGTGGGTGTGCGCGCTGTGCCGTGGCGTGCAGTGTTGGCGCTGCAGCAAAAATACGAAGCTGATGGGTGATGCCGCTGGGAAGAGTCAGGCCGGCAGGCTCCACCCAACACAACAAAACAACTGGGAGATCACCGTTGAAACCTACCAATATTTGTGCATTGCTCACTGCTCATGGCTTTGCTTGCTCGAGCAGCAAGAGATTCCGACAGTGTCTCTGTGATGTCGATGTACGATCGTCGTTGTGCGACACGCATTGGCCAGCCCGAGAAACCCAAGACAATGCAAGGGGACTATGCAAATAATGACTTGTTTGAAGCCAACAAATTGGGGTTCTTTCACCCAGTATTGTTTGCTGTCAAAGCTTAGGGTGATGCCGAGCAGCCCCAGGTGCACTGCACCACAGCGGAATTTCAGTCTCGTAGACCCCCCCTGCACACGCCCCAGCATCGCACAGGGACGACTACTCCTGTGCTTGCTTGCCTCATTCAAACATGCATTCCATGTGTGCAGGGAGGATGTGAACCCGCGCTGTACGCGCAGATTCCATACGTGTAGTACGACGTAGAAATTCAACTGCCCTGCCTGCAGTCTCCCCTCGAGCTCCTGCTGCAGCACACCCCAAGGCCGGGCCTCTCGCTCAGGACACCCCACAGGGCGCAACGCACGAGGCTCGCTCACACCAGCGCCCCCTCCGGCTGCTGCTGCTGCTGGTGCGGCAGCTCACTTTGCTGGGGAGGCACCCATCGGGGGTTGGCAAACCACGGGTGACTCTTCACCTGCTGCATGGAGAAACGCTCCTGCGGGCGCACCGCCAGACACCCCCGCAGCAGGTGAATGAGGGCGGGGGAAAAGCTGCGGGGCCAGGTCCAGCCACCGCCGGTGGGCCGAGCAGGCCAGGCGATTGTGTCGGGCGCAAGCAGCTCGTCCCCAATGATGTGGGGCTGCGTGGCGCACACGAAAGCCCGAAATGTGCTGGAGTCAACGCTGGCCACTCGGAACGGCAGTCTGCCGGAACCGACCACGAACAGAGTCACCCCGAAGCTCCACACGTCAGCGGAACACGCGTCGTACCCGGCGTACATTTGGGCGAAAATGGCTTCAGACTGGGGCCAACACCTGTCAAACGACGCCCGACTTTTTCCTTGCAGGTACACCAGCGAGACCTCTGGGGCGCAATAGGATGTGCTGCCCTTGCCAGACTTTCCCAAGGGCCTTTGCCCCGGGGCAGGGGCGTGGATGGCGCACCCGAAGTCGCACAGCTTCGCAGTTAGGCTGCGCAGCGCCAAAGTCGCGCCGCGGTCCCCACTCGCGCACCGCTGCAGCAGCTGCATGAGCCCCACACCCTCCACTTGTGCATTGCTGCTGTCGGGGCCCTGGAACCGCTGCCGATAGCTTGTCTCCGCCGCTGTCATCTCCGCCTCGACCTGCCCCCAGCCCAGTGCAGGGGGTGTTAATTTCACAGGGGAGGAGGCTCCACGGTGTACAGCAGAGGCTGGGACACCGCCTACCAGCAGCCGTGCCCCCTGAAACTGCCCTGGAGTAGTTTGGTTGCGTCGCGGTTGACAGCTTCCTGCGCTGGCTTGTTCCCCGGGGTGGGGGTGTTGGGGGGGGGCTCCATCTGCTGTGGCCCCAGACGGAACGCCTGGGGAAAAGTGCAACTTGGGTGCAGGCGCCACCAAGCGGGGGAACATGCTATCGTTGTCGTCGTCCTCCATTGTTCCGGTTGCACTTACGACGCTGTGAGTACGCCCCCCCACACTGGGGCTGCCCCCCCCTCCGTAGCTTGCGACTGTTCCAGTACGAGCCCTGGACAGATGCCCGCTGATGGAGCGACCGTGACGCCTGTGCTCAGGGGTGAGACTTGACGAGCTCCTGGACACTGTGGGCGACAGATCAATGGGCGGAAGGGCACACTGGTCTTCAGGGATGGCGCCCGGGGCCAAAGTGAGTCGCCCCCGCTGCAGCTCATTCGGAACACCATGCTGTGCCTTGAGACTGCGCTGCATGGGTGAGGTGTTGACTGTGCTGGCCATTGAACGCGGAACAGCGAGGCCGCTCACGCTGAGGCTTGCTGCAGCATGCCGGCTTGCCGGATTTTCTCGCGGGAAGTCATGTTCCGCCATTTGAGCGCTGAGGTCACGATCGTAGCCCTCAGAGCCCCCCTGCCCCCCCCCTGCAGCAGCGGCAGACGCACTCGACGCAGATGGTGGCTCGTGAGAGTCGGAATGGTGTGTTCCATGTTGCGGCAGGCTGCTGTCAGTTGTTGTTCGCCTTCGGGAAGGTGCCACCCCCCCGTGCTGTGAAAGCTCCTCATGTGCCATTTTCTCGAAGGCAGCTTTGTCCATGCGTTTCAGGAGAATGTTCTCAGGTTTCACTGGGAGGAAGCGATACATGTGGAAACACCTTTTCATCATTTTGCTCGTTGCCCTCACCGTCTCTGTGGGCTATGCCCATGCCGTGCAGGCAGGTGGCTCAGTGCGTGAGCCAGCTGTAGCATCCACTCTCTCACTGGGTGCGATTCCACAAAGCTGCGAAGGAGGGAAGGGAATGAACAGAATGTTAGAAAGGCACACAGGGGGCTGGTTGGGTGGAATGGTGCCGCTGCGCTGTGGGCAGCCTGTGCTTCAAGGGACGGACTGGCCAGAGAACTGCAGCGCTAGTCGCAGCGACCGACTCAGCAAGGTGAGACACACGTCACTGCCAGCCGTACGTAGACACCAATCACAAACTCAGCCAAGCATAATTGTGCCCGTCTAGACTGCAAGTGCGTTATTTACTTCTCGGGCATCAGCGTGCAAACACCACGGCACACCCAGCCGCACTGAGCACAGACCAACTGCGCCTCGTGTGCAGTTGGGCTTTGTAGACGTGTGTGCAGGTTAGATGCACCCAGGCCAGGCCTGGCCCCAGGCGGCGCAGAAAACACGCGAAAACCAACATCGGGCACAAACACGGGCACAAACACAATCGCACATGAGCACAAAATGATATACTTGGCAGCTTTTTATAGTGCCCAAGTGTGCTGGCCGCCTGCACTCACCGCAGACTTCTCCCCAAATAACAGGCGTGCAGCAAATCGAATTGAGCCAACTCAAGGTACATCTTCCCGGGGGCGTCACTTGTGGGGCGGGAATAACCAAATGCAGCTACTATGTGGGCATGTGGACATTGATTCAACCTAAGAGCCTGTAAAGAGCGTTCGCAGTGGTGCATTTGTGGAAAAATGTGCCAGCAGGCACAGCCGGCTATCAAACAGGCTGCTGCGCCGGTACTGCAGTGTCACACGGCACGTACAGTGGCGATTTCGACCCCAGCTGCTGCAGCGTGCGTCACATGCACAGTTTTGATTGCACAGGGCGTGTTTCCCCATGTTCCAAGCGTCACCACGCCCTGGCCGCCCCGGTTTAGCTCTGGGGCAGCCGGCGCGGTAAGCTGCCCGTCGCTGCCGCCGCTCGGCTCTTCGCACTGCTTTTCGACACCAGGGGCCGCAGGAGTGCTGAAAGTCAACTTCATGACTATCTTTTGTGTGGTTTGTTGCTGTGGTGTGTGCAAATCAAGCACAGATCAGTTGCCGCGCGTGATTTGCGTTGTCGTGTGGTGAAGCAGACTGTGACGGATAAAGTTACTGCCGCAGGTTTGTTTTTGCAAAAACTGCACGCAGAGGCCCAAAATAAGTGAATACAGTGCACAGCAGCTGCATTGAACTTGTGTTTTTGTCTAGCAAAATGGATTTACAGCCAGTTTGGGGGCTGGGCGTTCATTGTGTGCGGCTGCGAGCCTCTCACTGCCCCCTTCTTACTTCGATTCGAAAAAAGGAACAGGCACAGACAGATGCATTGGGCTGCACGCAGCTGCGCAGAAATCAGCTGAGCGCGGCTTCGGTGGGAGCCATTCCGCAAAAGCCCAGCAGCGCTCGAGACAGAAATTACACTGCAGAATGTACCCTCCCCCACACACTTTGTAGAGTCCAAGTGCTGTGAGGGGCAACAATCGCAGCGCCCAGCTTCGAGGTGTGCCGCCCAACAAGCAAAGGTACACTGCCCCCCCCTGGCCTGGCAGGGGGGGGGCAAAGGCACCCCCCCTCCATGCAAACACAACAGCTGACGAACGATACCTGAGCAGACGTGACGAAGAAGCCCCCCTAGACCCCCCCTTCACAGCGTGGGGTTGTCCGCCGCCGAAGGACTGCTGCGGGCACTGGGTGAAGGGGGGCTGTTGCTGCGGGATGACCCCCCCCCCTCCTGCGCCTTGGAGTCCCCAAGGGGCAGCCAGGCACTGGATGCACTCGTGGTCTGTCCAAATGCTCCGCCAATCAGCTTGTGTTCCTCGTCAAGCGGAACTAGCAGGGGCAACGGGCCCCCCCGTGCGGACGCAGGGGGGTGCGTTGGAGCCAGAAGTACGCCCTGCCTGCCAGAGGCAAGTGGCCCTGACGCTTGCAGATCAGGTTGTGTTCCGCTTGCAGCAGGCTGGTCCTCAGGGATGAACGAGAACACCATCCCTTTTCGGGGTGCAAGGGGCCCTTGAGAGGACTCTGTCCCCCCTTGAGTGAAGGTCGTGACATACCCAAGCCCAAGACGAGGCAAGGGGGTGGTGAGGGGCTTTGGGATGTTTGGACCCCCCCCCCCTGCACTCCCTCCCCCAGGGCCAGGGGACAGCAGGGGCCCGTGCACAGACACCGCTACCGCGCGCCGCCGAGTGGACATGCCCAGGCCCTGCAGCGCGTGCCGTGTGGCGCAACCGGTGACAGAAAGGGCGACACCTGGGCTCAGGGGGTAAGACCCCCCCCCTTCACCCCCTTCGCTGCCCGTGCCGCTGCCACTGAGCACCAGCCCCCCCCGCAGCAGGGAGCCGCTGCCCCCCTCCAAAGGAAATTTGTCCCCCCCTGGCTGCCGCTGCGGTAGCTTTGGGAGACTGGACTCGCCATCCAGTGTTCGCTCTTCAGTCGGAACACCGAGTTGCCCGTCAGAGGACTGGATGTTCAGCGGAGCGAGCGTGACACGCAGGCGTCCTGACCGACGAGGGCTGGAAGTTGTTCCCTGTGCTTGCTCCGTCGCTGCAGGCAGTGACTCTGTTGTGGTGGACATGACAGTTGCGCCGGCACTGGAGCTCGAGTCCTCTGCAGAAGCCGAGAGAGATTGGCTGGAGTTGCCAGCGGCGGCGGCGGGGCATGCACCAGTGCTGCCATGGACTGAAACTGTTATGGTTGAATCTTGAGATGCAGCTGAGAACAGCGCCGTACAGTGTGCCTCTGGGGCCAGCTGTCCAGCTGCGTCAGCGTCGGCAGCAGCGGCGGCGGCGGATCCTTGACCCCCCCCTGCTGCTGTGCTGCAAGTTGCAGTTGCAGCTGCAGCTGCACCGCCAACAGTTGCACTTTGAGATGTAGGCACCCACCGGGGGTCCCCAAACCACGGGTGACTCTTCACCTGCTGCATGGAGAAACGCTCCTGCGGGCGCACCGCCAGACACCCCCGCAGCAGGTGAATGAGGGCTGGGGAAAAGCCACGCGGCCAGGCCCAGGGGGGGTCAGCCCCCCCCCCTCTCGAGGAGTCACCGTCTGCATGTGCACCAAGAACATCGGAACAGCCCCATTCCTCTGCTTGCGGTGCAATGAGCACCTCGTGTTCCGCCAGAACATGGGGCTGTGTAGCGCGCACAAAGCTGCGGAAAGTTTTGCTGATTGGAGATGCAGCTCGGAAAGGAATCTTGCCTGTAGCAAGAACAAGCAGGGAAATGCCGTAGCTCCACACATCTGCAGTGCAGGCATCGTACCCCCCCTCCAGGACATTTCGGGGGGCCCCCTTGGTGGGCCACATCTTGTGAGCGAGCTGCGCATCCCGAACATGAATGTAAGGCAGGAACACTTCAGGTGCAGCGTAAAGAACACTCCCCTTGCCAGACACCCCTCTCAGTGGTGTTCCGGGTTCGCCCACCACTGCACACCCAAAGTCACACAGCTTTGCCACGTGGCCGTGCATCAGGTCCACTGCCGCACTGACGCCGGGGGGAAGATCTGTGTGCAGGGGGGCAACACTATGGATGGCATCGAGGAATGCGCGGGTGTGTTCTGACTGCTGCGCCAGAACACTGCTGTCTTTGAGCCCTGGGTGGCTGCTGGTGCCTGCTACAAGCCTTGCCCCAACCGGAACAACAGCCCCCTCAGCAGGAACAACATGAGTTGGTGATAGCGACTGTACATTGCTGGTGTTGGGGCCTTCGTTGCTTGTGGATGTTTGCTGAGCCCAGGAAGAAGAATTCACTGGTGTGCTTGCGGGGGAGCCCCCGCTTCCACTGTTCTGGCTTGCGTATGCTGGGCTGACTGCGCCTGGGTTCAATGCGGTGCTTGGCAAAGAAGGCCCCCGAAACAGCAGCACATTCTCAGGTTTGACTGCGAAGCACAGCGATTGCGGCAGTTCCCGAGAAATGCATGAGCGATGTGCAGACGCAGCACAATTTGGAGCAAGGCTCTACAAGATACACGTACCATCTCGGTGAGCAACTCCATGGGAATGACAATGTAGCAGAGCGTGTGCCAACTGAAGCATCCACTCTCGAAGGTACGATGCCTCGCCCAGTCTGCACAAGGCAGGTACAGTGTTTCTAGTGCGCGCGCTGGGCTGGTTTTGTCAACAAGACCTCGCGACAAGGGACATATATACACAAACAATATAAAAGGTAGCACATCGTAGCATGCTCTGTTGGTGCTTCACACACCTGCAGACGCATCACATGTACAGCATCAAAGGGCTGCCCGTCATTTCCAGTTTACGAAGCCGCTCTGCGGATGCCGACAGCCGCACCTCCAGGCTGGGAACTGCAGTTTGGCGCCGCAGACCAGACTAGCACCAGAGAACACAGCAGAAACACACTCAGCGCAAACGAAGACTGGAAAACATAGAAACTCACCGCTTTACCGCTGCGCGGGAACCTGCCTGCTGCAGGTCGCACACGCCGAGCTCTGTGTACAGCAGAGCATTGCCAAACGAGTCTCGGCTGTGAGCCAGGTAGGATACGATGTGGGGGTGTGCTGCCTGTGCAAGCCGCTCAGCCTGCGATGCAGAACAGATTGTGTGTGTATAGAGTGGTGGCGGCGAGTGTCACCCTTGTGGACTGCACAGAAGCTGCTTGCTGCGGAGCCGGTGCCGCAACAAAACACCCTGCATAGCTTGGGCACAGCGTACTTACCGCCGCAGTCTCGCACTGTGCGGCGCGCTTGGAGGCAAGAGGCAGTCGCTTGACAGCCACTGGAGTGCCTTTCAGTGTTCCGCGGAACACAGTGCCTTGCCCGCCCTTGAACAGCAGCTCCATTCCGTTGTCTGCGAAGCAATCGAAGATGAGTGCAGGCAGGGAATGCACTGCTTGCCCTCTGCGAATGCCCCGTCGCGCCAATGTAAATCATTGCAGGCGACACACTTGACAGCTATGGGTGCGCATGCAATCACATTGAGCCAGCGGTAAGAAAAGCTCGCTCAGTTTGACAGGCTACCAGCCCAGCAAGCTGCAGCCTCGAAAAAACGCCAGGGCCAGGCTGCAAACACACGGCCGCACCGATTGCGGCACATGCACAATCAGAGCCGAATGGAAAGCTATAACGCCCACAGCCTAACATCAGCACCCGTGCCAGCTGTTTCATCCACGAAAAACAAACCCTGGAGTTCACCGGCCGGCTGTCGGCTGGTTTGAGCGCGAGGCGTTCACCTTCGATTTTGCGCACACTTGACAAGACATCAACCAAGGAAGCAACCCAAAAGCAGCCAGCATGCAGCTAGATGCTGCTTTACTTACGTGTGCTGTGTGATGGGACTGCCAAGTCAGATGCCATGTTCGAAAGCAGCTGCTGATGATGATGGCACCGAAGCTTGCTTTGGCCAGGCCGGTCACCTGAGCTGCACACACCGAGCAGAAACTCCGCCCAAACTGCAGTTTGCAAGCCGAACAGGAATACCACGCTGGCTCACGGTGGCTGTCGGTGTGGAGAGCGCTCGCTGGCACGGGTATGGGCTGCGAAGTTGCGGAAAACGGCCAGTCGCTGCGACTGGCTCAGGCAAAAGCGCACGTAGTCCCTGGCTACGTGGTTGCATTTGACCTCCTGTGCAAGCAGCCACTCGCAGTATGATTACAGTAGGGGCGTCTACTTATGATTTGTCTGCTTTGGGGTGGCTTATGGCATGCGCGAGATTGTGCAGAGCAGCACAGGAGACCCGGAGAGCCCTCCTCCACCGTACAGGACTGCAGATGACCGCCGTCCGCAATGCAGTGCCACAAACCCCATAATACTGAATAAAAGCACACAATGCGCTTGCACGCAACAGTTTCAACTCCAACTGTTTGAGTGGTGCGTTTGCCATCTCAACCCCAGAGCGCAAAACAAGTCTGCTGTGCAGTGAGGGTACAGAACTTGCCAGCTCAGTGGATGTCACTTGGTGTGCGATGCACACCACTGCGTACAACAATGTCCAATGTTTTGTCCAGTCTGCTGTGGCCACTTCCCTGTGCACAGGTGCACGCTGGTGTCATGACACCGGCAGCTCTTGGCTCTTGGGGCAGAATTGTCGTTGGAGCTTCTTTGGCTGCTCCGCTCAGCTTTTTGAAAAAAATATCTGTACAAACCATTCGAAACATCTGTTGGTCATAAACCGCTTTCTGCTGTTGCATTTGCTCTCATTCAGCAACAGTGCCAGCTATTCTGTCTTGGGTGTCAGATTTCTGCGTCGTGTTTTTGCAGGGCTTCTTTGTTGGCTTTCACTGAAGGCTTGATGTAATGCGAAACCAAGAGCTAACACACAAGGAGGTGGTTAGGCTAAATTATGTGTGCGTTGCAGGGTTTGTTCTTGATGCTGCAGGCAAGGGATAGCGTGGAACTGCGAGCATCAATGACAGAAATGTCTTGAATTGCCAGTCAGCTGCTGATGAGGTGCCAACCTCGCAGAACAAGCTGTGTCCACATCTGGCAGAATACAATAGCTTTTGACAGTGATTAACATCATTCCATCATACAGCAGCCATCTCACATGCAGCTCAGCACGAGTTGGACCGTTGGCTTTCGCAAGTATAATATGACCAAAGGGCCAGAGGCTGAGGCAGCCCAGCAGCAGACCACAGTCACCGTGGCAATGTGCATCGGAGTACTGCTTTATGGGCAGCATGATGGCTCTGCGGAGATGCTTGTACAGGGGGGCCAGGGGGGGGGCTGAGCAGCAGGAGCTATGCATTGAAT
>Ga0307982_1000549_pt1 | contig 29643 bp, 7 predicted proteins | sample OrgLakmetagen989_FD_201847 | JGI IMG/M metagenome (GOLD analysis project Ga0307982, IMG submission 201847) | Saline water microbial communities from Organic Lake, Antarctica - #989 | ecosystem: Environmental > Aquatic > Non-marine Saline and Alkaline > Saline | place: Antarctica: Organic Lake...
GTGGTGTGTGGCCAGCTGTGGTGCCCTGTGCAGCGAAGCCTGCCTGACCCCCCCCACGAGACGGGTGTGGTGTGTGGCCAGCTGTGGTGCCCTGTGCAGCGAAGCCTGCCTGACCCCCCCCACGAGACGGGTGTGGTGTGTGGCCAGCTGTGGTGCCCTGTGCAGCGAAGCCTGCCTGACCCCCCCCACGAGACGGGTGTGGTGTGTGGCCAGCTGTGGTGCCCTGTGCAGCGAAGCCTGCCTGACCCCCCCCACGAGATGGGTGTGGTGTGTGGCCAGCGCTCGGTGAGTAGGGCATATCAGCCTGTGGCGGCGCTACATACGCCTGTCTTTCCTGACCAGCACTGTCTGGTGGCTCTTGAAAGTCCAGAGTGCCCTGGGGCAAAGCTCGAGCGTGGGGGGTGGCGCCTGCTGCGAACGTCCTTGATTGAGCTTGGAGGTTGAAGCGGGGTGTGTGCCCAGCAGCAGCTCGGGGTGCAGCCCCTGGTGTCATGGCATGTGTGTGTGCAGGGTAGCTGTGCACCTCTGCGCCGCCTGACACGAATTGCACCGTCATGCCGGGTGGCGATGACTGGGGCTGGCTGGTCTGGGGCGAGTCTGGTGCCAGTGCAGCTGCCGAGGCTTGCACAGCCCAAGCACGTGCAGTTTGTTCATCAGGGGGCATGGTGTGTGCTGGAGTGGGTACGTGGCGAGTAGCGGGCGCAAAACCTCCCGCGCCACCCCGAGGCGTGGCGCCATTGGGGGAGGAGATGCTGAGGGGCTGTAGCCCCCCAGCTGCGATGGGCGCCACATTGGGCGGAGGGGGCGGGGGCCTGCCATGTGGTGAACCAGCGCTCTCCCCCGCAAACGTGACACCCCATGCCACGTGCCCCCCCGGCGGCGGGGTAGCTGGGAACGTGCCCTGGGTGCTGCCCTGACCCCGGGTGTCCCCTGCGAAGGCGATGTGAGTGCGTGCAGCATCTGGGCTGGCTTCTCCAGCGCTGCTTGGCTGGGGTGGCGACGAGAATCGCAGGTTGCGCCTGGGGGCGTCCTCTGGGGTGGGTAGGCCATCATTGCTGGCCAGGCCCTCCGAGCCTGTAGCAGTGGCTGCCACTGAGGCAGGGGAGGCAGTCAACAGCTGGGCAACATCCGCGGCGTACTTGGCATAGGCGGCGCCCACAGGCGGCTCTGCAGCAGGTGCTACTGCTGCAGTTATCATGCCTTTCCGCTGTGCGTCCTGCAAATACGCCATACCAGACCCAGCAGTTCCGGGCTCCGGCAGAGTGCTTTGGTCCCTTGCACCCCCCTTGGCGTAGCGTGCGTACCCTCCCTTACTAGAGGCTGGGACGGGCCTGCTGCTGACTCGGGCCTGCGCTGTGCCCTGTGCCCGCTTAGCCCCCCCCTGACCTGTCTCACGACTGCGTCTGCGGGAGGACAGATTGAACTCCCGGGGCACTGTTGTCTTGCCGGTGTACTTGGAGCCCGGCTTGGGCAGCTTCTCTTTATCCTTAGCTGCCTCCCTTGCCTTCTGCATGCGCTGTGCAAACGCCTCCACGTCGCTTTGCTGTCTTGCCCTGATCGCATGCAGCTCCTCTGAAGGCAGCTTGCGGCTGTTGAGATTGGGGCCTCCCCCGTCAGAGAGAGCAGAGGCATCGCCATCTATGCCAGCAGTGGATGGTGGGGGCGCTTTACCGGGGCCATATTTGAGTGTTTCCTTGTTTTTGCGCGTGTCAGGCTTGAAGGTGAGCTCGGGGTCAGCGGCCAAGTCCGCAGCCTTGCGCTGCTTTTCTGCCAAACGGGCTTCCCGCTCATGCTGCCACTTGTACATGCGGTCCACAGCCCGCCCCTGCACCTGCCTGCGGCGTGTCCCAGGGGCAAGCTTGGGCCTGAAGCCGTGCTGCTCCTCCTGGCTCTCCTGGCGCTGCTTCTCCGCTCTCATATCCTGAAGCTTCTCGTGCTTGCGACGCTGCCATGACTCAATGTGAGAGTACCAGCCTTCATCCACCCGGGGAACATGTGAATCAAAGCCTTTTGAGCTGTCACCTTGTTGGGAACCTCCGTTGGTGCTCATGTGCTCGTCATACAGGCCCGGCCGTGAATCCATGCTGTCGCGGCGACCGCCCGTGCTTGGACTGCTGGTCAAGGCTGGAGCGGGCCGAGCTGTTTGTTTCTGTTGAAGCCGCTCACGCTCCCTGGGAGAGGGAAGATATGTGGGCGTCGTTGAAGCTCGACGCTGCACCTCCCGCAGGGATTGGCGAGCATCTGTAGGAGCTCCGGCTGCACCGTTAGACTCCAGATTCTGCATCTGCGGCTGGACACGCTGAGAGGCACTGCCGTCGGAGATTCGACCATCCTGTGAAAATTGGTTGGGAGAGCGGATCTGAGCAGCACCTCCATCCGACGCTGTTGGGTCTGTGTTTGCAGTAGGGCCAGTCAGCAGGTTTTCAGGTAGTTGGCCAGTTTTTTGCAGCGCCTCCAGCCACTCTGTTGGCAATTTGCCGTTTGCAAGTGCCGACAAATCTACTTCAAATTCTTCTTCAGTATCCAAGCTTGGATCGTGCTGAACGTCAGCCATACCACAAAAAGCAGGCGATACAATTCACTCCTGCCGTGCTGTGCTTGACACGCTTTCCTGAGCTCTGACGGTCAACGCGAAGTCCTGAGCAAGCTTATCCAGCTGCACCGAAAAGAGTACATAAATTATTGGTCAGCAACTCATCACGTGTAGTGCATATTCACGGGGGGTGCTGGGTAGAAATGGGTTGGGCAGGGGGGCGCCGCAGTGTTGCAAAGCCGAGTTTTGCACAGGCAAACACCCAACCCTCGATAATGGGATCCCCAACGTTGGCGCCCTGTGCAAACGATGAGGGTTTCCCAGGCGCCATAGTATGATTTGAGGTTGTTCAGGTTGCCGAGATGGCATATCAATAAACTCTGCACTTGCTCCATCACTGGCCCCTTGCTACCTGCCAATGCCATAGCCAGTGAAAAGAACACTACTCCACATTGCCTCAAACACAGCAGCACACAAGGAGCAGCGACTGCACATCCATTGACACCATCTGCAGTGCCTTCGTGGCGCAGGTGCTGTGCACTGGCAGCACAGTCAGCCAGGCTCTCCGGCCAGAGCCCCCTCGTCTGGGGAAGCTGACCGAGCAGCGGAGCCCGTTGAGGTACGGCCCGAAGGTGCTGCGTGCTGCACTTGCGCGGGTTGTGGCGAGGCTTTGGCCTTGGTTTGCTTCCTGCCCTTGGAGTGTGTCTTTGGCTGAAAGCAGTGCTTCGCTGCGTCGGGTGCCTCTAACATTGGTGTCCCGCTGGGCCGATGAACTGTGCTAAACATCAATCGACTTGGGGCTGGCGGTGCGATCTTCTGCGGAAAATCATGCACTACATGTCGCACAAGGAGTGCGAGAAATCGTTGCTGCACGTACAGCAGCTATGGCCATGGTGTTTGCTGTTTGTTGAAGCTGATGCTTTTGCTCAATGACATCACCGGAAAGTGTTACAGGAAGTCTTGAAGGAAAGCCGTTGGGTCCATGAATAGCCTGTACATCATGCAGCTTGCCAAGCCGCGTCATCCGGTCTTCCAATCGCTCCATTAGCCTGCACGCCTTGTCATGTACACACATCGAGTCCCAAGATGAGGTTTGCCACTCACAGCACAGCATCTGCCATTCGGCCAACATTAATGTTTTCTGAGATTGCATGCGTTAGCTCATCCGCCTCGCGAAGAAGCTGCACAACAATGGAGTTTCGATCTGAAACTCCCCGGATTCAAAAGCAAAATATGTCTTACAGAATCGATGAATTTGGTGCAAGTGGGAGGCGGCTGCAGCCGCCAGTCACAAGATCCCGGAGTCCAGTCAGCCATTGTCGTCGGGTGATGCATGCCACAAACGAGCAGTCTAAACTTGGTACTTGGGAAGCTGCTATGCTACAGGCTACAGATTGCCCTGGCACGCTGTTTTGGAGGCCCCCTTGCAACCATTGCCATGCCACATGCATCAGTCCAGGCACGTGGCAATGCTTTGCCAAGCATCCTGTAGGTTGCTGCTTCCTGCATTTTTGCATGTGCTGGTGTTGACAGCAAAGGCTGTAGAGATTTGGCCTTTGCTGCGTCCCTCTGGGCGATTCTCAACATTCAGCCTGCCATTCAGCTGCCGTGCTGGAAGTTTCTGGGATTCTGTGCGATCCATTCCTCGGCGTCATTTTGCGCGAAACCTTGCGAAGAGCATTGTAGGGTGACAAAATCAGGTTAGTGTTGCTTTTATTTTTTGTTGTAGTGCTGCGTTCCCTCTGGCTGCTGCTCCGTTGGACTATTGGGTAGTTGCTTTGGTTGCCTCTACGATGACGACTGGCACGTCGCAAATGGTGGCAGCATGTGCTATGGTTGGTAGCCAAATGAAGGAAATACTTCATGTGGGAACAACACCACTTTTGTGGTTTGTGGCGTGCGCTTGAAGTCAGCTCGATGGAGACTGCTGGCCTGGTCAGCGCTCAGAGATGCACTTGGCAGCAAGCTCCGCATAAAGGGCTGCTGCACCAGCATCATGGGAATATGGCGCAGTTCCATTGCGTCTGTCGGCTGCTGGGCGGTGTCATAAGGCTGCTCCCGGCAGCTCTTGCCAAATGAGCATCTCGCTGTCCTGCGGTCGCGCATGAATGAGAGTCGTCTCGTCCTGGCAGCCCTTGATTACATGCTGGGTGTGATTATTTTGGGCGTGGTATCACTGGCTGGCTGCACGCCTCAACAGAGCCTGAAATCACTCCTGGCTTGGCTGGCGCTGCACACCATCGCCTGCTGACAGGCCGTCGGAAACTTGATTTTGGCTGCATGCTCTACGCCATCCCATTTGGCTGATACCAGCATCAAAATCAAACTTCATAGCCGATTTGGTGCTTTTTGGGGCCCTGGCAGCTTCATTCACCAACTCTCTGTCCGAAACACGAAGTGCAGTGCAGTACGCACGTTTCCGCAGTTGGCCGAATCAGTTTTCCGTTCAGCTGCGACTTTGCTTTACATAACACAAGACAATACTAACGCTAAACCCCCACGGTTTTGACTTTTGCAGATTTTTTTGGCTGGCATTTTACGTTCACGGTCACCACTGACTCATGGCAACTACTTCGCCGAGTGGCACGCAGCTGATGAGGATGCCGTGGAGCCAGCGGGAGGAGGAGGCTTTGGTGCAGCTGATGACCAACAGGCAAAAGTTTGCAGATGCTTATCCAAAATTTCAACACAAGTTCCACGAATCGCGCACGACGAAGGCGCTCCGAACCCACTACTACAGGTTGAGCAAGCAGGGGCGAATCGATGGCCTCATCCGCTCCGCCAGAACCGGTGGAGCCTCAGGGGCAAGCTCGCCTGCTGGTGGCAGCAGTCGTGGAGTGAAGCGGCCACGCAGCGGCTCCATGGCGAGCTATGCGCGCTCTCTGGCGCGGGGCCTGCCTCCCATTGACTCCCTTTCGCCCCTCGACGCCTTCACCCTGCGGGCTTTGCTGACTCACGTGAAGGCCACCAGGCAAGAGACGTTTGTGAAGCGGTACCGGCCGTTGCTGCTGCGCATGCTGGAGCACAGTAGCAACGGCGGGGTCTTCAACGCCCCCGTGGATGCAGTTGCGCTGCGCCTTCCTGACTACGACAAAATCGTGGTCAGGCCCATGGATCTTGGGACTGTCAGACAAAAGCTTGAGACTGGCCAGTATGCAGTTGTGGGCAAGTTCTCCAAGGACGTTGTGCAGGTGTTCCAGAATGCCATCTCGTACAACCCCAAGGGACACCCGGTCCACACAGCAGCCACGCGCCTGAAGGAGGAGTTTGGAACATCATTGAAGCGCCTGCATGCCCGGGTGGAAGCAGAGGACGAGCGCAAGCGCAGTCACTCGTGTTCATTCTGCCAGGGCCAAGCGTGTGTGATCTGCGGCTCCAAATGCTTGCGCTACGACCCACCCGTCCTGCACTGTGACTGCTGCGGGGACAAGGTGAAGCGCAGCAACACGTACTACAGGAATGCTTCTGGTCAGCGCTGGTGTGTCCGGTGTGTGTCTACGGGGGGCATTCAGCACGCTGGCCCCGGCGCAGTATTGCCGCCGACGGCTGCCATTTTCTCAGCGCTGAATCAGCGCGCACTTCGTGTTCTTAGTGATAGTGTATGGGGCATGGTCATGGGCGTTCGTTCGCCGACCATCCTCCCGAGGCACCCTGTGCGGGGCGTGTCCAATGCAGACAGCACAGCTGCAGCGGCTGGTCTGCTGACACAGTGTGGCGTAGCCGCTGGCGGCAGCAAACCAGGCTCTGATGGGTCTGGCTCCATGATGGCCCCCCCACTGTTAGACTCTGGTAAGACTCACAACCGCAGCAGCAGTCCCGCCAAGGAGCGCAGCAAGCGACCCCGGGTGAGCACTGTGAACCCAGCTGTGCAAGCAGCCCTCAAGGCGGCAAAGAACGCAGCCACGTCAGCGCTGCGGGCGCAGCTATCTGCAGTCACAAAGTCGGCCCAGACACAGGCCCAGACTGTTACGGTGTCTGTGCTCAACTCAGTTGGGCGCATGCCCTTGTCTGAGGTGGCGAAGATGATGCCCCCCGACACCCCCTTTGTGTCCGGCACCATGGTCACCAAGGCCCTTGGCTTGCCTCGCAGCATGAAAATGCCCAGTGTATCCCCGCTCCTTCGTACCTTGGGAGACGCAGTCACGCTGAAAGTTATGTTGAGTGACCCCAGCATGTCTGGCTTTGAGCCACAGTCTTGGGGTGCCGCCCTCTGCATGGCCTGCGTGCAGCACAAGAAGAACTTCATTTCGCTCATCGCCGGCATGCTGCGAGCAGTTGGTCTTGAAAAACGCAAGAATGATGACGTGGTGGCTGAACCCTGGGTGCAGTGCGATCGGTGTGAGGCTTGGTGTCACCAAATCTGCGCCCTGTTCAACGCCCGCAAAAACGCCCTGCTTCCTGCCGAGCACGAAGAAGCCGTCGTGTTCAATTGTCCGGCCTGCCAGTACCTTGCCGAAACAGAGAGCGCCGAGGAGGGCATGTCTGCAGCCAGCGACGGTTCCGGCAGTCCGCTGGGGGCATTGACAGCCCCCCCGAAGGCTCTGGATGTGTTCCCGCTAAACGCAGACATGGACCAGCTGCTGCAAGAAGCTGCAGAGGCTGCCCAAGCCACGCGCTCGGCTTCGGACGGCGCCTCTGAGTGCAGCCAGCGCAGCACACCTGAGCTCAAGGGCCTCACAGACTTGGCCTGTGATAGCGGTGATGTGGCTGCTGCACCTGACACTTCGCCCACTGCTGCCAGCAATGTAGGGCGCGAGGCGTGGTCGCTCGCGACACTACAGACGCCCAGCTCAGTGGCTGCTGGAATAGTGAATTCGAGGCCCGCCGGTGACTCCAACTCAGCCCCCCCGCTTGCACTCACCGCTCCACCTGTGCTTGTGTCCATGTCTGCGCCGCTATTGGCTGCAGGGGGTGTACCAAGCACACCAGGAGCAACTGGGAGTCACACGGTGTCAGCACTTGTGACGGCGCACGGAGCCACTGCACGTAAAGTTGTGATGGCTGTGCGCTCTGACGGCTTGGCCCCAGCCTACGGCCTGAACACCACACAGGACGTGACGCTGGTGCCGACAGACACCCTGGGCGTGGGCCCGGCTGACGAGCCAGTGGGAGGTGCCTCAGACACAGCAGAGGACGCAGTAGGCCTTACGTGCACCTCCCCCAAGGAGGATGGCGCTTCAGGCACTGGCACACGCTTCCGCCCAGCAGCGGCGCTGCCAGCCACACCCCTCTCGTCCATCATGCAGCAGCGTGTGCGTGAGCGCTTGAGGAAGCTGACCAATTCGGAGCTGCTTGCGTCCAGCGTCGTTGTGCGTGAAGTCTCCAATATGCCCCAGAAGCTCACAGTGCCAGACGAAGTGCGTCAATTGTACCGGTACCCACCGCCCCCGCCCAGCACAGTAAAGAGGGCCTTATTGGTACGGGGCACTGGCGAAAGCGCTTCGTTTGTGGCTGCAGCCGAAGATGCTGCGCTGCACATGGCCGATGCCCAATTGGTGCAGAACGCCAGCCAGCCACGCTCTGCCAATGTGGAGATGGCTACGCTGCTCAAGGCGTCTGTGCAGTGTGCAAGAAGCATCCGTCAGCTGTCCAAGGATGCCACAGAGGCTGCTGTGAAAGCACACGTGGGGGACGGCAGCTGCAGTGACTCAGAGCGCCCAGGAGCCACAGATGCAAGCAGCCAGCACTCCAGCTCGTGGCAGTCAGAGCACGTATATGCAACGGAGTACAACTACAACCAACGCGTTATCTTAATGTTCCAACGCGTGGATTCAGTGGATGTGCTCGTGTTTGCGCTCTATGTGCAGGAGTACGGCCCAGACGCCCCCCCTCCGAACACCAACGTAGCGTACATCGCGTACCTGGACAGCGTGCGCTACCTGCGCCCGAACAGGGCACGTACCCCCGTGTACCATGAGCTGCTCATCGCGTACTTGGCAGATGTGCGCCGGCGCGGCTTTGACAAGGCGTACATCTGGGCCTGCCCCCCCCAGCGTGGAGAGGGCTACATTTTCCACAGACACCCACCCTCCCAGCGAACACCAGGAAAGGAACGCCTGAGAGAGTGGTATGAGACCATGCTCGGCAGCGCGTGTCGGGAGGGGGTTGTCGCTGGCATCAACTCCCTGCACGAGGAGCACTTCACAGAGGAGGGCTCACTGCACCCGCTGCGAGGCCTGCCGCCGTTCTTGGCAGGAGACTTCTGGGCCACAGAATCCGAGCGCATGGTGCGCGACGTGAGCAAAAAGGGCATCAAGAAGTCCGCCTCCAAGAAAGCGGCTGCCAAGAAAAGCGACGCTTCCAAGGGCAAAGCCAAGGGGAGAGGAAAGCCAACAGGGCGTGGTCGGGGGCGGGGCCGTGGCAGAGGTCGTGGTGCTGGTGGGGGTGCTGGGCGAGGAGCTGCCCGCGCCAATGGCACGGCACCTGTGCCAGCGCCTGCACGCACCCCAGGCAAGCTGGCTGGGTCAGCCGGCCCACCAGTCCCACAAGGCGCCCCACCAGCTGGTATGCGCACCCCCACCACTCGCGAGGGGGGGGTCAAGCGCCCGCGCTCCCTGTCAGCCCTGGAGCGCATGTCCACTCGAAGTGCTGGCCCCGCGCCGGATTTGCCCAAGTCTCTAGCGGACAAACCCGAGACTGTAGCACGCAAGAACCAGGCTGCTGCGGCCATGTCCGGGGATGATATCACCCCCCCTGCGCCCTCCGGCAGCCCCTTAATTGCGGCCTTGTCCAAGACGCCCCTGGGCAGCATGCTGAATGGCCTCATGGGCTGGGGGGCGGCTGCAGAGCAGCAAGCAGCATCGCCGGGAGGGGAATCCTCTGGGCCCAAGCAGGCCACCCGGGTGCCCATCAGCACGATTGGACAGTCGCCGCCACGCTCCAAGGCCCGCACCAGCACGCCTCGACGACGCAGTCGCAGCAGCAGTATCATCAGCACCAGCGATGCCTCAGACTGCCAAGTCACACCAGAGGCAGAGGCAGTCCACACGGGCGCGGACGCAACTGCAGTTGCACTGGCAAACACAGCTCTGGGCGGAATCGGGGGCTTGAATGTGCCCAGCGGCGCTGCTGCCAACGAGGTCGCTTCGATCGCTGCCAAGCTCACCGACCACCGTAGTTTGGACACTGTGGTGGACGCCACCACTGCCGAGATGGTGCGCGTGCGCGTGGACAAGGTGCTATCGGAGTGGCATGCGGCCACGCGCAAAGCCTCCTCATCAACATCACACCGCAAGGTGGAAGCCATGCCCTCGCCCGGCGGCGAGGAGGAGGACGCCCGCAGCGACTCACACAAATCCCGCAGCAGGGCCACCTCACCTGGCAGCGAAGCGCCCCGTAAGTCCGTCCGGGAGCTGCGCAAGCACCTGGAAAAAGTCATGCGCGTGCTGCCTCGCCCTCTGCTCCTGCAAGGGGTCTCTGCTGCCCTCCTGGAGAGCGCCAACCAGATTCGCCGCACTGGCGGCCTGCCCAAGCCTGCCTCCGAGATCTCCTCCGATAGCGAAAGTGATGGGGCAGCTGGGGGTAGCCCCCTGCCGGGCAGCGCACACAGTGCCGCTCAGGACGGCAGCTGCCCAGACGCCAAGCCCAAGCGGGACGGTGACGTCCCAGACCTGCTCAACATGATGTGGGACCGTGTCAAGGACATGGCCAAGGAAATGTTTGTGGTGCACCTCTCCAAACCCCCCAGCTCACCGTCAGCGGTGCACACACAATTCCCCACCCGCATCATGGAGCCAGTGGAGCCCCAGCCCAGCACTGAGGCTGGCCCAGCGCCCCCCAGCGCCCCGGCAAGCCGCCGGGCACGCAGCTGCAGCCCCCTGTCTGAGGACAGCAGCGATGTGGACTTGCCGGCTTCGCTGCATCGCACGCACAGTGCCGGCGAGGCGGCCGCGGCAAACCCAGATAAGCTGTCATGCGACTTTTTCAACACGCGGCAAGGCTTCATTCGCTTCTGCCAGGGACACAACTTCCAGTTTGACTCACTACGCAGAGCCAAGCACAGTAGCATGATGATCCTGTGGCATCTACACAACCCAGGCATCCCAGCATACGAGCGTGTGCCCTGGGCCAGCGATGCAGGCGAAGGCCAGGGGTCGTAGCTAGTACAAACAGCGAAAGGTGCAGCGGACTCGAAACACTTCACAATTTATTTTGCCGTAATTCACTCTAAATGGTGGTCGCTCAAGGCTTCTCGGAAGCAAAGGTCTCGAATTTAGCGCCGTCAGGCTGGTGGCCATTAGCTTGCACTGTCTTCATCTGCTGGCATGACCGGCAACGTGAGCTCAGCAGATCCGTCGCCACTGGTCAGACCATCGCCCTCGTCATTGCCAGCAGCTTGTGTGAGCAGTGCGCCTGTGTGGCTAGGGTGTGGTGGTAGCTGCCCAATCCCAGAGTGCCCCTGCGCTGGCGCAAAGCCAGTCAAGTGGGTCAGCGCCATTCCTTGGGAGCTTGCAAAGGTGGAGCCAGTGAGGCGACCGGTGCTGCGGGCGCCAGCGAGCTTCCCAGGGGGGCTCTGGTGGCCTGCTCCCGAATTGGGTGACGTGGACGGCTGCAGATCTGCCATGCTGATGCGCTGCATGCTGGTAAGCGCTGCAGCGGCCCCCTCCACACTACCGGCAGGGGTGATGCCCCCACCCAGGCCTGCGTTCTGCATGCTGTTGGGCATTTGCAAGGACAGCGTCGCCACCCCCGGCGCAGCTGATGCACTGGCGACGGTGCGAGGGAGCTCGATGTCTGGCGTGCCGCCGCCATTGTCTCTCCCTGGGGTGGACCCTGACAGCATGTCGTCACGCCGCCGCTTACTGGGAGACGCCATGGCGTAGGCGCCTGCCTTTGAGGCGCCACCACCCGTCACTGCCGCAGGCAGGGCACTAGACATGGCTGGAGGCTGCACGCTTGCAGCAGTGGCGCCCAGCTCAGTGGAGGAGGGCATGGGAGGAAGCTCCCCAGTCTCCATGCCGTCGTCCCCGTCCACGGTTGTGTCCAGGCCGCCATTAGACGCTGTGCTGTTCTGCACACTCTGCGAGCTGTGTCTGATGGAGGGCATGGGGTATTCTTGCGCCGAGTTGGGTACCGACATGGCATCAGACATCATGCTGGCTGATCGAGCTGGGGGGACACTCTGCAGCATTCCGCCGAACTGCGCAGCTGCGCTGGAAGGTATCGAGAACCCCGCGCCGAATTGAATATCACCCGAGCCATACATGGTGCTGCCGATGGCAGAGGGCCCTCGGCTCATGCCCATGGGGTGTGACACAGGCAGGTTCATGGGGGTGTTGCTGTACAACCCATGCGACATTCCACCACCAGCCATGCCCATCGAACGAGAACCAGCACTGCTCTGTGCAGCGCCAGCACTGTTTGTATCATAGAAGCCATGTCCAACACTAGGGATGCCGGCGCCTGTAAGAATGCTGTTCAGCGGCAAGTGCAACGTGGAACCTCCAGTGGAGATGGTCACTGGGTGCCCCTGGGAGTAGTTGATGCCGGGCACAGGGCTCATGCTGACGCCCATCATGCCTGACGGCAGGGTGGCTGGGAAGGCTGAGTCCATGCTGTACTCGTCGTCCAAGGAGCGAGGTCGCTTGGCTCCCCTTGCCCCGCGTGCCTTGCCCCCACGGCCACGCCCCTTGGCCGCGCCCTCTCGCTTTCGAGCAGGGGCAGACTTGTTGGTGACAGCTTTGCTTTCTTTGGCAGCTGTTGTGTCCAGTACTTGCACCAGCATAAGCCCCGTGAGGTAGCCTCTGTCGTCACTATTCTTGTCGATGTTGGAGAAATCCTCCAGACGAGTACTCTTGTCGATCACGAATGTGCCGTGCAATGCCCATGCCTTCTCACCCCCAACGCGGCCACTTCCATTGAAGTAAAGAATGAGAGGCTTCTCGGGGCGATTGTGCATTGCTTTGGGCACGGCTGTGGGCCGGCCTCCTGTCTGCTTCCAGTTCACATTCTTCTCAAATGTTTGCCTGTAACACGAAGAGCGAGGGTGCACCAGAAAAGCGCAAAAAACATTATTTGCGCAAAGAGTGCATGTGGTGTGAGGCATGTCTACAGTCCAGGCTCAGATCAGGCTTCACAGAATACTCGGCGTGGCTGCCACCAAAAGCCGCATTGCACGGGAGTGCGCGAAGCAAGCTTCTAGCGCAGCGAAACAGCCGAGAAAGGCGAATCAAAGGCACAATACGTACCTTGGAAACTCAAGTGCATTGCACTTGATGAAGTAGACGCATGCAACAGGGTCAAGGTAAATGAACTTGGGCTGAGTGTCATAAATCGAGAAGTGGGCAGCGTACGTGAACAAAGTCAAGTACTCCTCGGGTTTTAGCCATCGGATCCTGCAAGAAAATAGAAATATTACATAAAGCTGTGTGTCACTCAATACGTGCAGTGGCATACCTGGCATCTGCCAGAATTTGAGACACATGAGCAGGCAACTGCGGAGGCTCCACAATCGGTGGCTCATCTGGATGGCTTGCTCGTGCTGTTACAAGAATTTGCTGCATTGATGCAGCGGCTGCACAGAAACAGTTTGCCTTGCGCATTTTTTTGGCAACAAGATGATTCTTGGCGTGGTGGTTTGGCGTGTCAATGGTCAAGGCGTGGTGAGCGCAAGCTTACCTTGATCTCTCAACTCAAGTGCATCCATGATTGCAAAAGTACCAGGTAATTTACTGGCCATATGCCTAGAGCTTCTGCCCAAGGCTGTGCGTTGCCTGGGGTTCTGCGGGCTGCTGATTGGCCAGCAAAAGCCAGCTTTCCCAGCTGTGAACGGATTTTCAGCTTTGAGCGGCAAGCTTTGGTTCGAGAAACCAGGGCTGCGGGCTCAACGGAGGGGGTCTCATTCAATTTGAAACAACCCCCAAATTCAAATCCAAGTTGTTTGTCTGCGTGGAGCTTTTCATCAGGCAGGTGGGGGGTCCCATGCAGCAAATCATCCGTTCTTCCGCTCCACTGGCCGTTCGAAAGTCAGCGACAATTAGAGTAAATTTCAACGACCTGAACGCTGTGCTTTCGCTTTGGCCACTTCTTCGATGGCACTGATCGTGCCAGGCGGCTGAGAGTTGCTTGGTTCCCTTCCTTGGTCAACCCTGTTCTGCCACAGCTGCTGCAGCAAGTTCACGTACTCGATGGGGTCCCGACTGCATGTGTACACAGTGGCCAGGCGCTCTCTGTACTTGACCATGCGGTCGTGCGCATCTCGCAGCTGCGACGCTGTTGCAGGGGGCATTGACGATAATTTTTGCCTCAGCTCAGCGCTGTAATTTGGAAACTGCTCAGGCGCGTATAACGACGGGACAGGGCGCAGCGCGAAATCAGACGTGTTGATGCCCATATTTTGCAGCTGCACAACAGTTGTGGAAAGCTGTTGGTGCAGCATGTCCCCTCGCTCCCGCAGCATCTGACGGGCTACCCTGAGGGCCACCCATCCTGTGTTTTGTGGGTGCGGCACAACCCACTCGTCACGCAACTGGATAGGCTGCCCTGCAGCAGCAGCGCTGGAGCGAGCAGTGCCATGGCTCGAGCTGTGGCTGCTTGAAGAGCTGGCTGTCGTAGCTGCCGGGTGTGCTGGTGCCCTGGGGGGGGGCTGCGACAATGGTGCTCCCTGTGGAGGGGGGTTGGGTCCAGCAGCTGACGAATCGCTCCGCGCTGCAGCCTGACTGGTGATGGTGGACGTGCGTGAAGCAGACTGCCTGGCTGCAGCTGAGACGGGCTGCGTGTGCAGGCCAACCACCGGGATGGAGACGGCCGGCTGAGGCGTCACTGCGCTGGCCGGCGCCGCTGAGGGCTGGTTGGGAATGCTGCCAGAGAGAGTCAGCGCATGTACAACACTCAGGCATGCCTCACATGAAGACGCGAGATTCGACCAGAGGCATGCAAATACGCGTGCAGGCATGCTTCTGTAGGCGCAATCCAGCAGCACCTGGGACTGGAGGGGCACCAGTGCGCTGGCTGTCCCGGGTACAGGGGGCTCCCCCAGACTGACCAAGCTTTCGGCTCCCGAGCTTACACGAGCGGAGGTAGGTGGGGCGGGCACGGGGTTGCTTGGCCTCCAACCCAGCCCCAATACAGGGTCGTACAGCACCCTGTGCCAGGCGCCGGCGCCGTACTGTGCCACGCCAAGCAGCAGCCACAGGTCGCCAGGGTACAACAGCTCAGAGCCATCGGCCAATGTCAGCATGCTGGGTGTAATGCCGTCGCCCAGCCACACCCCGCCTGCATCTTGCAGCTGCTGGCGCAGCAGTGCTTGGCGGGCTGACCAGCCCACTGCAGAGCTCCCAGACTCGTCGCCGCCACAGGCTGCTGAAAACAGGGGGAGCACATCCCGCTGCAATGCTTCAAATACCAGTCGGCGCCGGGTGTGAATCACGTCCAGGGGCGCAGTGGCGGACACTCCCCCGTCTGAATACGCAGCTGCCACAGCCGAATGCAGCGTGGTGCACACAGAGTACAGCGCTGCCAAGCGCTGCGTCATTTGCCATGAGGCCCACTGCACAGCACTCCTGACATCCTCTGCACTGCCAATGTTTGCAAGGAAAGACAGCTTGTTCTCTGTCCGCACTACGCGTGTGCTGGTTGCAGCCTTGAGCTCCACTGCGTGAGCAGTCTGGTTCCACACAGCCCCCCCCACGACTCGCCCGTGGACATCCCTGCGTGAGGCAGCTAGGCACTGCACACCTTGCAGCCCCATGCATGCTAGGTCTACCGCAGCCTCCCAGTTTTGCATCACCAACGAGTATGAGAGCTTGGATTGTTGCCCATTGCGGCTGGCAGCCCAATTGTCGGCCTCGATTGCCCGTGCCATTTTAGCCCTGAGACCATCCCAGCTGCTGGCGTCTAATCCAAAGCACATGAGTGCATCACACATAATGCAGCCGTACTGCAAAGGGTCTGTCAGCGGCTCATTGGGCATGGCAGCCACAAGTGCAGCCTTGATGCCCTCCCACCAGGACACGGGCAGCAAAGGGTGCACGAGCAGCAAAGCACCTTGGTACATGGGGTCATTCAGCAGTGCTACAAGTTCTGGGTTTGGCCTTGCAGCCTTAACCTCTTTGAAAACTTCGGCAGTGTGCAGCAGCGGCTCTCGGACTCCGCATGGAGCGTTCAGCGGATTGACTTGCAGCATGCACATGGCCAGACCAAGAGGGTGGGTTGCCGCGAATCCTTGAAGTGACAAGAAGTGTCGGTCATAGGCAGTGCTTGCACGCAGGGCCTTTTCTGGAACGCTTGCCGCAGTTGCTGCAGTCGGGTTTGACGCTTGCAATTCAACGAATGTGGCACGCTCTGGGACAGGTGAAGGTTTCAGCACAGGGGTAGCAGAGGGAGAGCTCGAAGCACTACTTCCAGCAGAGTGTTGAGTTACCGTTGGTGTCGCCGTCGCAGCAGATGTCGTGCTAGATGCCTCCATCTGCAAATGGAGTGTTGCAACGCAAGACGCCATTTCAGTAGAATCTAGCGCGCTCATGATTGGAACTCCCGATTTAGCACCAAGCACGAGGTCCAGCTTTGTGTCCAATGATGTGTGTAGCTTCACTGCAGCCCTTTGTACAGTGCCGTCTGACGTAACTTCCGGGTTTGAAGCACGCCTGGCCAGCTGCAAGAAGTGGAAAAGCGCCGAATAGTTCACAGGATCACCACCACCGGCGAGCACTGTGGAATGCGACCTGTGGCGCTTTCGGGTTTCAGTTGCAGCTTCTGCGCTCTTTTGTGATGCCGGTTGGGCAGTGCTGCGACGGCTGCGTGCACTTCCGCCGTTGAAGTGATTTGAGGATGATGGCGCAGATCCTTGCATTGAGACAGCGAGGGATGCAGAAAGGGAAGGTGTTGTCGCACTTCTGCCCATTAAGCCATTGCGGGAATCCATTTGGGCAGCTGTTCGCCGTCCTGATACAGAGACGTCCTCTGAGCTGTGAGCAGCAGTGTCCACGGCCGCCAGAACTTCAGATCGATACCATGCCTCCTCGGCTTCGGCCAGGTGGTGCATGAAACGCACAGTGCAGTCAAATGATTTCATGTTGAATCTGGGCAGCTATTGGCTATTTCAGCCGTGTCTAGATGTAAAGCGTAGGCACTATCACGCTGTGCGGATTTTGAAAATTGCTTCAAAAGGCTTGCTGGCTGCGTTGACAAGCTACAGCACCAAGAGAGAGCGACGAAAAGCATTTATGTGTACACAATTTGTGAATTTGACACTTTCATCACGCCGTTACCGCGCAAAGTGAACAAATCCGTCGCGTGAATCGACCAGATTCAAAAGGGTTGGGCGCCCCCCCGTGCACCCGTGAGCAGCGCCACTGCCTGGCATGGCCTTGACTGCTATCCAGCACCTGTCGTGTACACTGAAACATGCAGTGTGACTCGTTCTCTCAGTGCCACACCTGTTGAAATTCTGCCAACGAAGGAGCTTCTCACAGTCATGCCCATGCGTACGGCAGCATCACTCGTCGTCATCCTCATCCTCGGGGGCATCGCTGGTTTCGGCATCCTCCAGAGGAATGGGCACAGCCTCAAGCAAAGCCTCTGCCAAAAACTCATCTGCCTGCAGCGCCTCCATGAAGGAGTCAATCATGACACGTGTCTCCACAGGGCCCTCCTCCACAGGCTCTACAGCCTTGTCCTCCCCGCCTTCCTCGTCATCTTCATCAACCTTCTCCTCTTCCTCCTCGTCAGCAGCGCCGAACTTCTCGGCGCTGCGCCAGGCTCGGCGTACCTGTGACAGCTGCTGTGCATTCAGCTCCTTGGGCACTGCCAACTGCAGTGCAGCCCAAACAGCTGCCTCAGTGACAGCTAGCTCCCCCTTGGCGTCGTATGCCCCCAGGGTGAACCGCAGGGCCTCCTCGCCGTACCCAGACTTGAACAAAGAAATGGAGGAGACGACGTGAGGGAGCGACACGGTGCCGCTGCCGCTGCCGCTGCCCTCAAACAACTCAAACAGCGCCATGCTCTTGCGTGTGTATTCCTTGGGCTTCTCGGGCTCTGCCTCCTTGCCCTCCTGCTCCCCTTCGCCGTCGTCATCGGAGTCATCGTCGCCCTTGGCTTCGTCCTCTTCCTCCTCCTCCTCTTCCTCCTCCTCCTCCTCAGCACCATCTTTGCTCTCGGGCTTCTCTGGTTCAGGGGGGGCAACTTCCTCCTCGACGCCTAGCTCTGTGGCGGATTTGAGTGTGAGGGCATGGTGTGAAGGTGCTGTCACAATGCCTTGGTGAAGCTGCGCCACCCTGAGCTACACTGTAGCAGACTCAAAACTCACCCACAAAAACCTTCTGGAACTCTTCAAACGTGACTTCCTGTTTACCAGTTGACTGGACAGCTGCTTTGGCAGCAGCACTGAGAGCTTCGACGTCGACTGAAGTGCAAGAGATCGTGGAGTGCAAATTCCGCAACATCCCAAACACAGGGTGCAGCTGGTCTATGGAGACCACAGCAAAAACGTACATTCTTCACCAATGAATGGGAGTCGAATGACTGACTTGGCTAAGGTGATTGTTGCTTCACTCGCCATTGTGAATCACTGTCCTGAGAAGAAATGTTGGCACGCCAAAAGATAGGTTTCAATTCCCAACAGCCTTTCGTGCCCAGACTGCGAAAATGCAGACTATGTTATTGAGTGCACACTGTTTGATTTACGCCAGCCCTCCGGTGTAGCGTGCATGACACACGGCTGTTAAATTATATGGCATTTCACCCCCCCCATCTCTATTTGCAAGCCCATCAAGACTGACTTGGTTGGACTGCCCTGCAGCTGCTCTGTGGCAACAAAACCCAAAGCTATAGAAACGCTGCAATTGTGAGGTAGGAATCTGCCAATTTCTACACTGTTTTCAGAAGTTTGTCCCTCTCGCACACTCTTTTGCTTGTTTGACTCCACGAAGTTTTGTCATGAAGCTTGCGCTGTCGCTGATCTTGGCTGCAGCTGTTTGCTTCTCTGCGAAAGCTCAAACACCAATTCCGGCGAGACCCGATGGCTGGAAAATTGGCTCTCCAGGTGCACCAATCGTGGTTGAAGCCTTCTTTGATTTGATGGTATGTGTCGCAGCGCGTGCACGGATTCCGCAGAACCTTGGAGCGCCTTGCTCAACGTAACCCTCGATGTGCAGTGCCCCGACTGCAAGGCGGCCAACCCCACAATGGCAGCAGTGAGTTTATCAGCAGCTTTCTTGTGCACTTGACATTGACAACATTTTCCGCACACCCTTCCGTGCCCTGCAGCTTCGTGCCCACTATGGACCGAGCACTCTGTACTACGTGCAGCACGTGTTTCCGCTCCCGTACCACCTGACCGCCGCCTGGGTTGCGGCTGAAGGAGTGCAGATTGTGAACTCCTTCAACAAGGATGCGTTCACCTGGATGGACGCTGTATTCGAGGCACAGGATTCCTTCGGGTATGCAGACACCGTCAACAAGACTCGCACTGAGATCATTGCCCAGTTCGGACAGCTGGCAGAGAAGAGTGTGGGCGTATCAGCCCAGGAATTTGCTTCTGCTTACGCCGACCAGAATCTGAACACTGCAGCGCGCATCTCGTGGAAGTACGGGTGCTCCCGCGGTGTGTCCGGCACCCCGTTCTTCTTTGTGAACGGCGTGCTTGCACCAGCAGATGCCACGTGGAACCTGCAGCAATGGCAAGCTCTGCTGGACCCCCTCATCAATGACTCAGCGTTTGCTGCCAAGGCGCTGAACAAGCGTGGCTTCGAAGCCCACTCCCCACTGGACGAGGTGTACGGTGCGGCACAATCATAGACAACCAGATTGTGATTATAATATTGCGAATAAAACCCACATAGGATGCATGGCGTTGGTGCTTTTTTGGTTTTACACCAGGGCGAACCCTGAGTGTCATGCCCTTCGGCTTGGTCACAGACAAAGCTGGCATATTTCTGGACCCCCCAGACCCTGGCCAATTTGGTCTCAAACATCTTCGTGCGAAACGGGTTCAACCAGCCCCCATTCTACACAAGAGCGAGATATTTGCGGCTGTGGCTCTCGCAGATGATTGAGCCCATGAGCCGTGCTGCTGATGTTTGCTGAATTTCATATTCCGCATTTTGCTTGCGGCAACTGACGCACTTGACAACACCTCGACCTCAGTCGCAAGAGATAGTGACTGAATATGGCTGCTGTTCGTCAACTTTTCGCTGGGCGGATGGCTCGTCCGCGTGCTTTGGTTCATGATGTGCGTGCATTTCGCATGACATCATCCTTGGCTGGCGTTGCGGCTTCCCCAGCGGCGGCCGTGGATGTCCCTGATGGCCAAGATTACCTGGAGCCCCCACCCGCCCTCGAGACATCATCTGCCCCGCCAGTCAAACACCCTCTGCTTGGACAGTACGAGTACGATGTAGCTGGCGATGCGCCGTACCCCATTTGGCTTCTGGACCCTGAAGGGGAGTGGTATCAGACCATCCTATCGGCAGCACAAGGATCCGCAGACGTTCTTGAGGCCATACACTCCACCACTGGCATGCCATGGTGGGCCACAATCATGGCTGGCACCTTCCTGCTGCGCGGCGCTGTGCTGCCCATCTCCATTTACGCCCTCCGGAATGCCAGCAAAGCCTTCGACGCACAGGGCGACATCCGGGCCCTCATGCGCAGCTACAATACAGCAAGCACCCGGCTAGGCAGCGATGCATCCGCCATGGCCAAGGTGGGCCTCACTCGTTCCCTCATGCGCGGTGTGCGGGCTGCCCTGCACAAGGCTGGGTGCTACCCCTGGCGAACGTTTGCCACCCCCTTTGTGCATGCCCCTCTGCTGCTGCTGGGGGGGCTTGGTGGACGGCACCTGGTGCTCATGGGCGACGAGAGCTTTGAGACGGGTGGACTGGCTTGGTTCAGCGACCTGACCATGGCGGACCCCACTTACATGCTGCCGGCAATGGCTTACGTGTCTTCCTATGCATTCATGGAGTATGCGTACCAGACCCCAGGGGGGGGTAAAAAAACTGCAGGGGCCCCTGCCATCATGGGTGGGCGCCTGGTGTCTGGCCTGCGCAACACATTTCAGCTGTGGCTGCTGCTCACCATCCCGTTCACCTACCAGTTGCCAGCTGGACTGTACCTGGGCTGGGTGGCAGGCACGGCCTGGGCCGGCATGTGGGTGACATTCATTCGCACTGATGCGGCCCACAGACTACTGACTGGTCGCCGTGCGCCGCGTCATGTGGCAGCAGAAGCCGACCCCTTCAATGTGGCAGACATCCCGGACGTGCTCACTGTGCAGGTGGACAAGGCGGACCTGCCGCCCATCCAGCGGGCAATGGCACGGTATGACGCCGCAGCGGAGCGTGTTGCTAGTGCTGTTGTGTCTGCGCTGCAGGCGGTGGGCGTGGGCGCTTCCCAGCGGCGTTGCGCAGCAGATTGGGACCAGCAGCAATTCACGTCTGAGGCAGACAGGGTAGCCATGCAGCTGCGGCTGAAAGCAGACAACAGCAGCGCTGAACAGGACGTCACAGCCACGATGGGGGCAGTGGCAGCCACTGGCGAGCGCCCGCGGGCAGCACCAGCTGCAGCGCACTTGGGGGGCCCGGCTGGGGTACCCCCCCTGCCCCCCCTTCCCAAAGCTGGGGCTGCAGACAAAGGGGGGTCGGACGGCTCTGCACCCGCCTGGTTTGAAGATAGTGCCCAGGGCGCTGGCGGCAACGATGGCGATGGAAACGATAGTGATGGAAGGGGGGGCAAGGGGGGCTCTGGCGCTGCCGCGGCCCAGTCCAGCAGCTCCTCCGGGGGGGGCACGCCAGGTGCAGGTGGTGCCACTGCTACGTCTGGGCAAGCTTGGGAAGAGAACAACAAGCAGCGCATGGTGGATTTGGATGCAGCATTTGCCGCTGCGTACACCTCTGCCACCGCTGGCGTGTGGCCTATCCCGTACCTGCTGCAGGCCGCCACAGCTGCACCCCGCATGCACCCAGAGCTGCCGCAGACACTGGCATCGCCAGCAGCCACCGACGGTGTCAGCGGGTTTGGCTCCGATGCGGACAGACACGATTTTCCTGTGAACTCTTTTGCGACGCGTGCCGCCCGCCGGGCAGCACGCAACGCCACAGAGGCCAAGACCCCTCTCCACCGAGCCCAGTTTGGACAGACAAATTCAGCCATGGAACACGCACAGATCAATCCAGCATCGCAGAAGAGCTCTGCTGGTGCCCAACCAGCTGACTTGAGCTCGTCCACTCAGGGCCATGTGCACAACACGCCTGCAGATCTGGGCGCAACTGCACTCAGCGGAGCATTTCAAGCACTGCGCGTTGCCGCAGAGGGTGTACGGTCTGCACTTGGTCGGGCTTCAGACAATGCGTTTGCACGTATGTCCAAGCTTGCCTCGGGGCAGGGCGCATCCACTGGGGGGGCGAAGCCCCCTGCTCGACGGGAGGTGACTGCTGAGCAGCGTCAAGCCTTGGCAGCACGCGTACAAGCCCTGCTGCAGGAAGCCAACTCTGCTGATAACGTTGGCGCCGCTGGCCCTGCAACTCCCACTGACGAGCGCACAGACACAGGAGGCAGCGGAGGCGAGGAGCCTGTGCCCATGCTCAAGTACCCGGCACCACAGGCCCCTGCGCCCTTCCTGGGGTTTGGGAAGAACGGTGCAGGCTGGAGCAGCGCTGCAGAGCACATAGCGCGCTCGCGTGCTGCATCTGAGGCCTCACTACTCCAGGTCATCACCAGTGCTCTGCTGCACGGCACACCCAGCAGCACAGCTGCCAGCGCCGCCCCCCGGAAGGCAGACGCCAAAGCCACATACGCTGACACAGCAGCAGATACAGCGCCTGCGCCTTCTGTGCAGGGCCCCATGGCGGCCGCAGCTGCCGCCACCAAGCAGCCCTTCCTGCACCCAGGGCGTGTATACCGCGAGGCGTTGCTGCTCACCCGGCATGTGCTGGCGCTGGAGGCCCCAGTGCCCGACGCCCCCACACAGGCGCAGGTTGAGCGGGCTGCAGGCGAAGCAGAGCATGCTCCCGCATCTAGCCCCCAAGACTTGATGGAGTCCCTTGCTCCACACGTGGATGTGCATGCCCTGGCCAGCCCTGCCGCCCAGCGCAGAGCCCTGGAGAGACTGCGCGTGCTGCGTGCGGTGGTGCGTGCCACAGCTGAGCAAACGGGAGTCGAACCGCCGCCCGTGGAGGAGGCTGCCCTGTATGCCCGGGGTATGGTGGAGTCTGTGTCGTGGGCTGCCGAGCCCAGCGCTGGCGGCAGCGGCGGGCTCGGCAGCAGCACACAGGGCGCTGGCAGCTCCTCGGTGTTTCTGCCAGCGCCCAAATCAGAGACCAGCGCAAGCAGTGACGCTGCGCAGCGCGAAGACAGTGCTGTACGACACAGCATGACCGTCACCCTTGCTGCTGTGGATATGGCCATGTCAGCTCTACAGGCTGCCAGACGCCAAACAGCATTTGCGTCGGCCACAGACGCTGCAGCACAGTTGCAGTCCGTGCAGTACGCTGCAGCGGACAGCGCCCTCCCAGTGGCCCCCACTGCCCTGCCTGACACCGTGCCTACACCCCCAAACATTTCTGCGCAGCCTGCTGCCTCCAAGCCGGCCTTTGCCTCAAGACGCCGCCAACGTGCCAGCAGAGCTCAACAAACAAGCGCTGTGCAGCAGCCAGCTGTGCGCGAAGAGCTGCTTGTGGACTCTGCGCCGTTGACGGAGGAGGGCCTCCGCGACTTGTCGCATGCCGACGCCATGCAAGCGCTGTACGCCAGTGACGGCTCCGAGAAGGCAAGCAGTGCTGGCGAGAAATCTGGGTCACTAGTGCCGCCGCGGGTGCAGCGGCCCGCTCCATGGCGCTCTGGAGGGCGCGCCCCCCTCCCGGCGTCAGCGTATCACACCGAGCCTGCTGTCGATCACAGCCAGAAGCAGAACAAGGGAGACAAACACGGGGAGCCTGTGGTGCCCAGCGAGGGATTTGTCACTGCCCAGCTGCCCAAGCTGTACAGCAGTGAAGACGAGGGTGACCGGCAGCAGGCCTGGGAGGCCGCCAAGCGGCGGGCCAACGGCAGCAGCTCTGACAACGAGCAGGACTGGGTGGCGTCCTGGCAGCAGGCTGTGCAGCAAGACAAGCAAGACGCGCAGGGGAGGTTTCTGGCAGATGATGCTGATGAGGAGGACGAGGAGCGACGAGCTGCAGCTGCCGCTTCGCGCCGCCGTCGCCACAGCGGTGTTGGCGTGCCCCCCTCGTCAGCCTCTGAGCTGCCCACAGCTGCGCGCAAGTATGCCCTGCCTGGCCATGCCCCAGCGATGCTGATGCCAGGCATGCTGCTGGGTGAGCGAGAGCTGGCTGTGGCCTCAGCCCTCACCAAGCAAGGGCTGGCGTCCCGAATTTCCACTGCCCTGCTGCAGGGCTTGGAGCGTGCCTACGGGGGGCTCCAGGTGAAATCAGGGCGGGGGTCGTCTTCATCCGGTGCATCATCAGCAAGCAGAGCATCTGGCTCCGGAGCTGCTGCAGGGGGTGAAGGGGGGGGTGGCGATGGTAAAGGGGGGGACAAACCGTGGTGGGGTCGCTGGTCAGGGGAGCCTAGCTCAGACGGCGAAAGCGGGGCAGACAGCACTGCATCAAAAGCCGATGCACCACTTGACATTGAAGACGTTGATGGTGCTGAATCTGCGCCAGCCCGTGAAGTCATGGATGCCCACGTGGAGTGCTGGGAGGACAGTGATGACGAACGATACCCCGCGGAGGGGGGGGGCGGCCCCCCACAGGAGGGCTCTCGCGGTGCCTCTGGGCGCACCATGATCTACGTCACACAGGACGGCCAAGAAGTCATGGAGGACGGCATGGAGGAGCATGACGAAGCCACCGCCATGCACTCAGCGCGGGCTGCGGAGCCGGAGGTGGACCAGTGGGCCCTGCTGCAGGAGGAGCTGCATGGCAGCACAGCCAAGGGTGCCGCAGTCCCTAGCCACAAAGAGCGCATCAGCGAGCTGCTGTCTGACGACTTACCGGGAGTGGACATGCAGCAGGCCAGGGAGCGGGCTGCAGCAGAGGAGGCGGATGAGGTGCGGCTGCGCTCAGCTGTGAACCCCTTGGCTGCACTGTACGGCACAGGGGAGTACGAGAGCCTGGATAAAGCGCAAGATGCTTGGCGGGGCGGCAACAGTACGCCAGGGGGGGTGCAGCAGGCGGCTCCACCTACCCCTGCAGTGTCTGAGGTGCGTGAGGTTGACATCGCCTCGGAGCTCACCAGCATTGCCCTGGACGGCACTGATGAGGAGGACGAGGTGTTCCAGCAGTGGAAAACTGCCGGCAGCGACCCGCATGATACGCCCACGGGTGTGCAAGCTGAAGACTTGACCGCCCTCATGGGCCCAGGCGCCGCAGCGGACGCTGACGTGGCGAGGAGTCACCCGCACACGAAGCGGGTTGTGAACTCGCTGTGGCGCACTGTGCTGCCCGCGCTGCGCAGCGGAATGGGCGCCAACTTGATCATGCCTGTGCCTGGCAGCGTGCAGCGCCACCTGGAGGGGGCACAGGGCCGGGGCAAGCTCGGCAAGTGGGAGGGCCCCGAGCCCGAGGCCGATGAGCGCACCGACCTGCTGAAAGGGATCCTGGATGACGACGCAGACAACGACTGGGATGGTAGTCATGGTGAAGGCGGAAGCAAAAAGTAGAGCGGTGGATGGGGGCTGGCGTAAGGGTGTGTTGGGGGGCTCCAACAGCCACATGGGTACACGCGACGGCGAAGTCGAAATTCCCTGTCTCAGTAAATCAAATTCAAACAATTTCCTCTTACAGTGCTGCCAGCTGTACCCACACTTTATCACTAAGTGTTCAAGGTGTCCACTGGTCTCCTGTGGCGAGCCCAAATCCCACAGTATTTCGGCGCAATATTTTGTGCGGAATTTGCGGCTGCCTATTTTCCCGATCTACCGAAACTTGAAGAATGGCTGCTCCTCGTCTCAAGCGCCTCGACACAGACGTTATCAATCTGACTCATGGATACGAAGAATTGCTGCAGCATTTGAAGGCTGGCCTCCCCAAGCTGCCTGATGTGTCGGTACGTGGCTTCTTATCGGCAAATGGAGGACAAACCGGCCCGAGTTCCCGCAGCCACATGCTCACAATCTTGCTATTTTTTCCGCAGATTCACTACAAGGACCTCAAATACGAAGTTTCTGTACCCTTCGAATCCCATGAAGTCCCAAACGTTGCATCTGAAGTTGCGAATTGTGCTTCAGGCTGCTTCCGTGGAATTACCCGCCAAAGTGCTCCCTCAAAGCAATTTCGTGTTCTGGACACAGTTGACGGCGCGCTTCGCCCAGGCACGATGACACTAGTGCTTGCACCACCTGGACATGGAAAGTCTGCTTTGTTGCAAACCGTGGCTGGTGTCATCGAACAAAGCCAAGTGGAAGGCAGCGTGAGTAGCCTTCAGCCTGGTCGCATGCAACTGATTCAAAACTTCTTGTCGCAGCTTATGTACTCTGATGCCGAGATGCACAACCTGGGTGCATCCCTTCCCAAGCTCATCGCATATATGGATCAGACTGATAAGCATATGTCTTTGCTGACTGTGCGTGAGACACTGGAGTTTGCTCTGCAAAACTCGGTCGTGGCCAAAGGAAAACACGTTGACGACCCTGACGTAGCAAAGGCCATGCAGCGCCGTGTGGACACAATGATTGAACTGCTGTCCCTTCAAGAGTGCCAGGATACATACTTGGGCAACGACCTCATTCGAGGCGTGAGCGGTGGCCAGCGAAAGCGCGTCAGTGTGGGCGAGGTGCTCGTCACTAACGCGCGCGCGATCCTGTTGGACGAATTCAGCACTGGGCTGGACACATCCACTACATTTGACATCACGGACGCCTTGCGTGCATGGACACGCGTGCTGAATGGCGTCCTGGTGGCTGCCATGCTGCAGCCCACCCCCGAGGTGTACAGCCTGTTCGACGACATCCTGCTTCTGCGGGAGGGGGCAGTGGTGTACCACGGCCCACGCGACCGCCTCGTGCCCTACCTCTCCAGCCTGGGGTACGTCATCCCACAGGACATGGACATGGCGGACTACATCATTGAGCTGCTGACTGACCCCGCCACAATTGTGGCCAAGCAAGGCAAGCCTCCCGCCGCTGGCACCGACGACGCCCCTGCCAGTGGGACCACCGCCAAGGCCGCTGCCGCTGACACCCCTGTGACCACAGAAGCCATGGTCGCTGCCTGGAAGAGCTCTTCACTGTTCTCCCACCTGCAAGCTGCTATCGGCGGCACAGCGGACAAGCTGGCAGTGCACGTTGCCCCCGCCCCCGCCCCGGTGCCAGGACAGGCCGAGCCCGCCACCACCACTGCTGTGCCTGCCAAGCTGGCAGAGGGCGCTGCCCCTGCTGCTGACGACAATGAGACGGTTGTGGCACGGAGTGACTCCGCTGATAAAGAGTCAGCTGCCGCCCCCGCTGCCCCTGTTGGCGCCGAGAGCAAGCTGGCAGCAGTCGAGACGCGCACCGACGCCCCCAAGGTCACGGCCCATGGAGACCTGCAGGATGCAAGCTGGGTGGCGGACTACAAGACGCCCAATGTGAAGCTGGACTCGCACTATACCACCAAGCAGTACGGGGCTGAGTTCAGCTTGTCATGGAGTGCCCACACCCGCCTGAATGTTGAGCGCCAGTGGCGACTGCTCATCCGCAACCCCATTTTCCTGGGCTCCAAGGTCATGCAGAGCGTTTTCATGGGTTTGATCCTGGGCAGCATTTTCTACGACTTGGATTTGACAGAGGCCAACACGCGCATTGGCTGTCTCCTGTTCGGCATCATTCACCTGTCCTTCTCCAACTTCGTCAGCATTCCTTGGGCCATTGAGTTCCGCTCTGCGGTGCAGAAGCAGCTGCGCCTGGGCTTCTACCCCGCCTCATCCTTCGTCATCTCTGTGCTCATCATGAACTTCCCTGTGGCAGTGGTTGAGTCTGTGGTCCTTGGTGCTTTCATCTACTTCATGCCAGGGTTTGACCCCTCCTTCGAGCGTTTCCTGGTGTATCTGGTGCTGCTCATCCTGCAAGACATCCTGTTTGCGTCTGTCTTCCAGCTGCTGGCGTACATCGCGCCCAACATGGAGGCCAGCCAGTCCCTTGCCGGCCCTCTCGTTGGCGCCCTTGTTCTGGCTGGTGGCGTGCTGAACACCCGAAACTCCATCTCCCCTGCCGGCATCTGGCTGTACTGGATCAGCCCCTTCAGTTGGACCACCCGCTCCATGGCCCTGAATGAGTTCCTCGCCCCCAGGTATGATGACATCGTCCCAGGCACCACCGACACCGTGGGCGAGGCTCTGCTCAAGACCTTCGATTTTCAAACTGATAGCGCCTGGGTGGGCGGCGGCATCGCATACCTCATCGCCATGTACATCCTGTTTGCAATCCTGACCGTGTATGCCATCAAGTACATTCGGTATGACGTCTCAGTGGGCACCAAGCGTACCAACGAGGAAGACGACGTCGTCGCTGCGCTGACAGAGGTGCCCCAAACCACTGCCCTACCCTTCCCTCGGGCAAACCTGGCCTTCAAGAACCTGGGGTACACTGTAAAGCTGAAGGACGGCGAAGAGCGCGCCCTACTGACCAACGTGAACGGCTTTGTGCGTGCTGGCTCCTGCACAGCCTTGTGCGGTGTCTCCGGCGCCGGCAAGTCCACACTGCTGGATGTCATTGCGGGGCGCAAGACAGCCGGAACACAAACTGGCGAAGTGTTCGTGAACGGAAGTACCCAGGACAAGCGTACCTTTGCACGCATCACTGCATACGTGGAGCAGCAGGACTTGCACATCGCCCACACCACTGTGCAAGAGGCCATTGAATTTGCAGCCGTGCTTCGCCTGTCAGCCGCCGTGACCGCTGAGCAGCGGGCAGCTGTCGTCGATGAGATCATGACCCTCTTGGAGCTGAAGCCCCTGGCGGATCGCCTTGTGGGCGAGCTGGGCGGCGGAAATGCCCTGTCCCCGTCCCAACGCAAGCTGCTGTCCATCGGCGTGGAGCTGGTGTCCCAGCCCAGCATTCTGTTCCTGGACGAGCCCACCTCAGGCCTGGACAGCCGCGCAGCCGCCAATGTCATGCGCGTCGTCAAGAACATCGCCCGCACGGGGCGCACTGTGATTTGCACCATCCACCAGCCTTCCAAGGATGTGTTTTTGAGCTCGTTTGACGCCATGTTGCTTCTGCAGCGCGGAGGATTCCCTGCTTTCTTCGGAGACTTAGGAACAGACGCGGAGCACTTGTTGGCGCACTTGGGGCAGTTCCCAGGTGTGCAGCCCCCTGCCCCGTCTGACAACCCTGCAACATGGATGCTGGATGTGCTGGCTGGCGGCACAGGCACACTGACTGATACCGCTGCCCCTGCTGACCCTGAAGCTGCCGTGGCTGCCAAACGCGACTTTGTCAAGGCATACGCTGAGAGCGATCTGTGCAAGACCAACTTGGAGCAACTCGAGAAGTTCTGTGTCCCCTCCGGTGCCGCAGACAACAGCGGTGCCGTGGACGCCCCCACGACTGAGTTTGCTCGCAACTTCGGGACTCAATTCTACTACGTGCTGGGGCGCCAGTGGATTTCCTACTGGCGTAACGTGGACTTGAACTTCACCCGCCTGCTTGTATACACCGTGCTGGGGCTTGTGTTCGGCTTGTTCTATTTGAATGTGGAGACAGACACGTCGGGCGGAGTCGTGTCCAAGCTCTCGCTCATGTTCATGGCGTCAGCCTTTGCGGGACTGATTGGGCAGGGCATCATGTTGCCTGTGCTGGCCAAGGAACGTGCAGTGTTCTACCGCGAGCGCTCCAGCAACATGTACGCGCCTGAGGCATATGGCCTGTCGCACTTCATCTGCGAGGCCCCGTGGATGTTCTTGTTCAATCTGTGCATGGTCGCCATCTACTACAACATGGCAGGCTTCGATGATGATGCAGACAAGTTCTTCCAGTACGTTTTTGTGCACTACGTGATTTCCATGGTGTTTATTGCCATGGGTACCTGCATCGCTGTGGCCCTCCCTGACGTCCAAACCGCCCAAATGGTGAGCAGTCTGCTGCTCACCATGAACTTCCTACTGGGTGGGGTATTCTCACCGTTTTCTGTGACGCCCGCGGGCTGGCAGTGGTTCTTCCGCATCAACCCGGTGTTCTATGGCCTGAACAGCCTTGCCGC
>Ga0307982_1000550_pt1 | contig 29623 bp, 7 predicted proteins | sample OrgLakmetagen989_FD_201847 | JGI IMG/M metagenome (GOLD analysis project Ga0307982, IMG submission 201847) | Saline water microbial communities from Organic Lake, Antarctica - #989 | ecosystem: Environmental > Aquatic > Non-marine Saline and Alkaline > Saline | place: Antarctica: Organic Lake...
TGTGCCACGCTCTTGGGGGGGGTGTCGGGGGGGGAATCTGAGTCTGTCAGCTCCCGCAACACAGTCTTACTCGTGGCGGCATGCGCAAATACTGGCCTGTGTTGGGGTGGTGCAGCGCTGCTGTGGGTCCTGGCGTGGGGGCTGCGCCGCACAGCTGGGGGGGGGGGCGGCATGGAGGACACGGCACCCCCCTCGTCGCTGTCCGCTGGCACCGATGGGGTGACATCGATACGAATGGCGCCATACCGTGAAATGCTCACAATAGAGCCGCCGGGCGAGCGCAGGAGAGTTCCCTCCCTGTCGCTGCTGGCGCTGCGCTGGGGGGTGGAGGCACGGGAGGCCTGTGCTGAAGGCACCAGCGCCTGGGACCCCACGCCAGACGAACCCACGCCTGTGCTTGGCCAGGCACCTGCAGCGCCAGGGGCGCTGTATGCTGGCACTGCTCGCGAACTGGATCCTCCTGCCGTGCTTGACCTGTGAATGAACTCTGCCATTTCGTTTGAGACGACTGCCGTGGCTGAGTGGGAGAGGGCAGCCACGGATTCCTGCAGCTCTGCGATCCTGCGCTGGGCAGCGGCAAGCTTCTCCCGAGACCCCTCAACCTGCACATGTGCCTGTTCTGCACGGTGCCGTTCCTGCCGTCCCTCCTGCTCCATTTCGGAGAGGCTGTTCTGTGCGGTTTCGTATTGCGCTTCTGCCGTCGCCAGCTTCACTTGGGCGGCATGGGCTGCATCTTTGGCAGCATCCAGCTCACTGCGTGCACGATGCGTTGCAGCGCGCTGTTGCGCAACCTCTTCCTGCAGTTCTTCCTGGCGCTGCAGCAGCTGGGCATTGCTGGCCTCCAGGTCCCGAACGCGCATGGCCAGCTGGTCTCGTTCAGCTGCAGCAGCCTGCCCTTGGCTTGACAGCGCATTTAAGTCCGCTGCAACTGCAGTCTCCACTTCATCGCGCTCGGCTTGGTGGGCGCTGAGCGCATTCTGCGCCAGCTGAAGCTGCTGCTGTGTGCTGTGTAGTTGCTCGTGCAGTTGCTGCATCTCCCCCCCCTGCTGCCGGTGGGAAGAGTGCTGCTTAGAGACGGCCTCCCGCAGTGCAGCCACTTCCTCCTGGGATCGAGCCAGCGCAGCCTCCAGCCGCTCGCGGGTGGCCTTGAGCCTCGTGACATCCGCGGTCAGGGCAGCCGCTTTGCCGTTTTCCCGCCCCAGCGCAGCCTCGGCTTGGGAGCGTGTGTGGCTTGCGTCTGCTGCAGCTGTGCGTGCGTCGGCGAGAGCTTCCTCCAGGGCCCGAATGCGATCATCTCGCCGCAAGATGTCCTGCTTGCCGCTGCGGTTGGCCACCTGGGCGCCTTCCGCTTCCCCAGCAAGGGATGCAATGCGAGCAGAGGCGTTCTCCAGCTGCTGCTGCAGCCTGCCCACCTGTCCCCGCAGCGCCGTGACTTCCTCCCGGGACACCTCAAACTGGGAAGAGACTGACGCAATTTGACCCTTGAGTTCGCCGATGCGGGCCTCCGCAGCCACCAGGGCTGCAGCGCGCTCACGGGCGCCCTGTGTGGCCTCTGCCAGGGCACTGAGGCGTGGACGCGTGGCAGTCACCTCGTGCTCCAGGGCCGTGGCGCGTGCTTCGCTGGCAGCCAGGCCGCGCTTCACATCCTTGGCATGCGATGCCACTGCCCGAGCCCTCGCCACTAGGGCCGTGACCATGGCTGGCAAGCTGCTTGACTTGTCAGCAGAGCTGGCCAGCACGCCGTGGCTGCTGCTGTCGGATGCCCCGTCCTGCACCGCATCCAGATACCGCGCCAGCTCCATGGTGACCACCTGCAGCACATCCCGGGCAGACTCAGACTCGGAGCTGAGGGACGCGACGCTGCGCAGCAGCCCCCTGCGCTCCGCCGTGCTGGCTTGCGCATCGGCCTCCATGGCAGCCAGCTTCCCGTTCTGCGCCTCCAGCAGCCCTACGGCATCCCCCAGCTCCGCCTCCAAGCTGTCCACACGGGAGCGCAGCGCGCCCTGGGCCTCCTTGGCCTCCCCATCAGCCTTGGCCATGTGCCACTGCAGGTCCAGGTGCTCTTGCTTGAGCTCCTCCAGGCGCTGGGACAGCTGCCCCTGCTGGGCCTGGGTATCAGCCAAGGATGCCTGTGCCTCATTCAGCTGCCGGGAGGTGTCCTTCAGGCTCTTCTCCAGCTGCATATTTTTGTCCAGGAGAATGGAACGCTCGGCACCTGCAGCCTGCTCAGTAGCCTTCTTGCTTTCTGTGGCACGTGTCGCCTTATCCTCCGCCACGCGCAGGCGGCCCTGTGTCACCTGCAGCTGCTCTGAGAGCTGGGCAAGCTCCTGCCCCTGCTGCTGCAGCTGCTCATGCCTCGACTCTAATTTGGAGTGCTGGCTTTGTGCTGCCTGCTGGGCTTGCTGCAGCTGCTGCATCAGCGCATCCACCTCTGTGCTCAACTCGGCGCCGTGCTGCTTGCGAGCCTGCAGCTCTGCCTGCAAGGCAGCCACGTCTGACTCAGACGCACCTGCTGACTCTCGCACTTGGTGCAGATTGGCTGAAAGTGTCCCTATTTCCGCCGCCGTTCTTTGCTTCAACTGAGACAGCTCCGCCTGCAGCTCTGCCTCGCGCCGCTGGGTGCTGGCCAGGGCGGTGGAGGCATCATCCAGCTTTACACGCAGGCTGTGGATCTCCTCGTGTAGAAGCCGCCGTGCAGCACGCTTGTCCTTATCGGCTGCTGCCACGAAGGCAGAGGCAGACTTCAGGGACCCCCCAGCTGCACGCAACCAGGACGCCATGATGCTGACTGTCCCTGCAACGTGGGGCAGCGCCCCACTCAAGCCTTCACTGGCGCCCCACGCTGCAGTTTTCTCTGCTCGAGCGATGGCCAGTGCTGCTGCCTCCCGCGCTGACTGCACTGCGGCAGCATCTGAGTCCTGGCTTGCGAGCCCGCGCTTGTCGCTGCGACCACCCTCCTGCCCCAGACTCTCGTGCACAGCGGTGCTGTGGGGAGCAGAGAGAGTGGCCGATGCAATGCTTTCCAGCTCAGCTGCAGTGGATTCCACAGCCCGCACCGTGTGCCGCACCCTGCGCAGGCTTTCGATTTCGCTGGTGAGCGCGGCCACCCGCGCCTCAAGGGAGGCGATGGAGGCGGTGTGACTCGCCTCCACGCCCCGCAGGCGCTCCACCTCCCGCCTGGCCTGCGAGGAGTCTGCTGTGGCATGGTCTGCCGCCTCTTGGGCGTCGCTGGCGAGGGTGGTGGCTTCTGCAGCAGCGTCCTCTGCTTTGCGCCGCAGGGCCTGCGTCTCAGCCAGGCGCTCTGTCAGCACCGCCACATCACGCTCTGCGCTCTCTTGCGCAGCTTCTGCCTTGTCCAGTGCTCGTTCAGCTGACAGCAGCTTGTCCTGGGCAATGTGGGCCGCGTCGCTGTTGGTGGTGCTGGCGCGCTCACTGGCGGCCAGCTGGCTCTTCAGGCCTCGGATGGTGTCCAGCAGCTCTGCCTGCACACTGGCAGCCTCCTCCAACTCCATACGCTTGGAGGCCAACTGCGCAGCAGCATCGTCCCCGGTCAATCGGGTGTCCTTTAGAGCACTGCTGGCATACTCCGCCTCCCGTTTGGCGTCGGCAGCCTGCTGGGCTGAGGAGCGCGCGGCGTCACGGGCCGCCCCTTCAGCCAACCGTGCAGCCTGCGCTTCCTGCTGGCTTGCCTCGGCCTGGGCTGTGGCCTTGGCAGCTGCTTCCCTGGCGCCGGCCAGCTGCTGCTGCAGGGATGCCTCTGTACTGTTCTTCTCCCGAATATAATCCAGCAAAGCAGCCTGCTCTGTACGGAGCTGGTTCACGACATCTCCCGGCTGCGATTTGCCCAGGGGAATGGGGCTGTTGGTGGCAGGGATGGGCGCACCTACCGCCCTGAGTGCCGCAGTGAGCTGTTCTTCCCGCACTTGAAGCCGGCGCACTTCGTGCTCAGCTGCAACAGCAGCATCGGCGTGTGCTTGGTGCAGACGCTGTTGAGAGGCTGCTGCATCATCTGCAGTGTGCTGCGCCTGCTCAAGGGCCTGCACAGACTTGGGGGGGGTGTATCCAGGTGGAAGGGGGGTGCCATTGCGCAGGGCGTGCTCCAGCACTGCAATGTATGTGCGAGCTTCCTCTGCAGCCTGTGTCTCTTGTGCGAGGTTGGAGCTGGCGTCTTTGCTGGCAGATTCAGCGGCAGCCAGTTGTCGCTTGAGGACTTTGACGCTGGCGAGCAGGCTGGCAGTACGCCCCTCGCCCCCCTCGGCACCTGCAGCTCCAGAGGAGCGCTTTGCCCGCGAAGAGAGCGCCAGATTCTTTTCTGCCAGTGCATCGGCGCGCTTCTTTTGTGCAGCAGAGTCTTTCTCGGCTCTTGCGCATTTGCTGCGAGCGGCGCGGAGCTGAGACGTCAATTCGCTCACTTTTGCCTGCGCAGCAGCAAGGCTCGCTGGAGCTGCACGCTCAGAAGCCGTGGGTAATGCGCGCCCAATCATATCAGATGTCACAGGCAGCTCGTGATGGGGCTGGATGTCTGTGAGTCGCCGCTCTACAAGCTCAGCATACTGCTTGCTGAGTCGCAGCTGAGAGCTCAGCTCAGACAGTTGCTTTGCTTGTTTGCGAATTTTCGCTGCCAGCTCCGCTTCCATGCCCCCATCAGATGAAATGTGTGCTTGGTATGTATTTGCATGGCTCGATGGTGCTAGCACACCTGCAGAACCACCGAATGGCGCTCCTGAAGCCACTGCGGCGTTTGAAGGAGTAGATCGAAAGTTACCTGCACGAGGGTATGACAGTTGCAAACAGCAGCGTAATTATTTTTAATGGACCACAAACATATTTTGGTGCCTGTTTAGCTTCAAATTCTTGCTTCACTCGAACGCCCAGGGTCTTGATGCAAGCTAACGGCAGCCGACATACCTGTGGCTGCTTGATCAAGCTGCATCGGGGGCGAGTAAACCTGCATGTTTAGGACATCTGACAAAGGCTTGCCATCTATTCCACTGTCAGAATCATGCCCATCTGGTGCGTACTCGAATCCCTCCTCACCGTATGAGTCTGCAAGTGAGGAGTACATCGTGCCGGCTGGCAGGCCGTTGCAGGGTACAAACCAATAAACTCTTCCATGGCGCGCACTGATGAGGACTGAAAACAATGAATTACCACAAAAAGGGCCCGTCTTTTACTTTTGAGTAGCAGCAATCTTTCTCGTGTTTCTCGTTGCAAAGCGAAACGGCGGATGAAGCGAGCAATTCGCCCCATAACCCCCCCCAGAATAAAAAGTGAATTGTGCGCTAGAAGCAGGGCCGCAGGCACATTTACATGCACAGCAATCACATTTACCGCATGATCTCTGCACAACGTGTGCTTGAGCAAACTCATTCCCTTTGGGCCCTCATCAGTGGAATTCACGCCTTGCGTCTGCTGCTGCCGATCCAATAGCCAAGAAGCCTTACATCGGACGGCTTGACTATTTCAAATTGAAAGTTTCCTTCAGACCGTGCTCTTGGTATGTTTTATGAATGCTGTCTTGTCCAAGCCCTTGTTTCCACAAGCAGCAAGTGCGCATGAGGGTTGACGAAGCTCCAGGGGGCTGCGCTAGCCTTGCAAAGCTCGTCCTGCGAGAGCTGAGCTCTCACCACAACTCATTCATGCAAATCATTGTGTGCAGTGGGTTCTTCTTATTCTGCACTATCAATTTGCTGGCTTTACATCTGCAACACATGGGAAAAAACTCAAGATTCGCTCGCTTTCTTGCACTGAGAATCTCTTCAAGATCGAAGGTGCCTTGATCGTGTAGCACGGGTTATCTTGCACTTGCCAAAAAGCAGCACACTGCAACTGAAGACTGCTGAGCTCGGCCATGATCAGGCGTCCAGCCAAAAAGCACCACTGCAGGACTTAATGGACCACAAACATATTTTGGTGCCTGTTTAGCTTCAAATTCTTGCTTCACTCGAACGCCCAGGGTCTTGATGCAAGCTAACGGCAGCCGACATACCTGTGGCTGCTTGATCAAGCTGCATCGGGGGCGAGTAAACCTGCATGTTTAGGACATCTGACAAAGGCTTGCCATCTATTCCACTGTCAGAATCATGCCCATCTGGTGCGTACTCGAATCCCTCCTCACCGTATGAGTCTGCAAGTGAGGAGTACATCGTGCCGGCTGGCAGGCCGTTGCAGGGTACAAACCAATAAACTCTTCCATGGCGCGCACTGATGAGGACTGAAAACAATGAATTACCACAAAAAGGGCCCGTCTTTTACTTTTGAGTAGCAGCAATCTTTCTCGTGTTTCTCGTTGCAAAGCGAAACGGCGGATGAAGCGAGCAATTCGCCCCATAACCCCCCCCAGAATAAAAAGTGAATTGTGCGCTAGAAGCAGGGCCGCAGGCACATTTACATGCACAGCAATCACATTTACCGCATGATCTCTGCACAACGTGTGCTTGAGCAAACTCATTCCCTTTGGGCCCTCATCAGTGGAATTCACGCCTTGCGTCTGCTGCTGCCGATCCAATAGCCAAGAAGCCTTACATCGGACGGCTTGACTATTTCAAATTGAAAGTTTCCTTCAGACCGTGCTCTTGGTATGTTTTATGAATGCTGTCTTGTCCAAGCCCTTGTTTCCACAAGCAGCAAGTGCGCATGAGGGTTGACGAAGCTCCAGGGGGCTGCGCTAGCCTTGCAAAGCTCGTCCTGCGAGAGCTGAGCTCTCACCACAACTCATTCATGCAAATCATTGTGTGCAGTGGGTTCTTCTTATTCTGCACTATCAATTTGCTGGCTTTACATCTGCAACACATGGGAAAAAACTCAAGATTCGCTCGCTTTCTTGCACTGAGAATCTCTTCAAGATCGAAGGTGCCTTGATCGTGTAGCACGGGTTATCTTGCACTTGCCAAAAAGCAGCACACTGCAACTGAAGACTGCTGAGCTCGGCCATGATCAGGCGTCCAGCCAAAAAGCACCACTGCAGGACACGTGGAAGTTGTACACCGCTGCGGGCAAGGCAATGCCGAGTGCATTCAACCTCGCGGGAAACAGGAATCACTACACAGGGGCCTCCGTGTTCTGGTGCCATTCTTGTCGCGATTGCTTTTGTGTCTCTTGCGATGCCGCTGGCCGAAGCATCACTCTCAGTGCCGCTTGCCCCGCAGCAACTCATGGCCCTGTCCACGACGCCCGGCAACGCCACCTACGACCCGCCCCTGCCCCCCGGCACGGCCACTCGAGACGTCACTTGGGTATCTTACCTGCCTCCTGAAGGGACTGTGGTGTCTTTGCATGGGGGCAGCGGGGAGCCCCCCATGCAAATCGGCAGTAACGTTACCATGCTATCAGCCAATGCATCGGTGCAGCGTGATGAGTGGCTGCGTATAGATATGCTTCTGGAGGGTGTGTTTCTGGATGCCGCGGCCCCCTCTGTGAATTGGACAAGCCTAGAGGGCATGCTGTTGGGCGGCTTCCAGCTACCACGTGTGCGCCTGGAGTCCCTGGGCGATGCGTTCACCTGTACTCTGGTGCCGCCCCCCGTGCCAATTGGGACCTCTGGAGTCGCATGCTCCGCGGTGGTGCACTGCTTCGCTGGCAGCTGTGGAAGTATGAGCATAAACTCCACTTATTCCTCGCGAGCAGCGCCCCTGGCCCCTGGGCAGGCGCTGCTGACGCTGCATGCCGGGCTGCCGGGGTCAGTGAGCGGGCGACACAGCGGGGCACTGCGGGCGCACATGGAGGGGGGGCAGTATGTCCACATTGCAAGTGGCCATCATCATATTTGTGCCATTGCTGCGGGTGGCTCTCTATGGTGCTGGGGCAATGGAGAGCTTGGCGCGTTGGGCGTTGGGACCAGCTTCGACGCGGCCTTCCCTGTGCAGGTTCTTGGGGACAATTGGTACGGGGCGGTAGCAACGTCGCCCATGCATGTGGTTGATGTGAACTGTGGGTGGAGCTTTACGTGCGCAGTTTTGGATGATGGCTCCCTGTGGTGCTGGGGAGATGGTGCGGACGGTCAAACTGCGCAGGGCTCGATGGCCGCTCTGTATCGCCCTGCTCGTGTGACCACTGCCCCATGGAGCAGCAGCCCCGGCAAGCTGAGAGTAGTACAAATCCAGTGCGGTGACAGGTTTGCTTGTGCACTGCTCGAGGATGGAACAATCTGGTGTTGGGGACACGGCTCTGACGGACAGCTGGGGCACGACAGCACTGCATTGGCGCAAGCGTCACCTGTGCGAGTGAATGCAACTTGGAGAAATGGCGCCATGCAGCTAAGAGCGATAGAAATTGTGTGCGGTGCAAGTCATGCCTGTGCCATCCTAGAGGACGGCTCCCTGTGGTGCTGGGGGCGGGGAGTAAATGGGGAGCTTGGCGACGGAAGCTCAAATGGCGCGTTGGCACCAGTGCCTGTAAACGCAAACGAGTGGGGCGCAGGTGGAGCTCGCATTAAGTTGGTACAAGTTGCAGCTGGTAGTGGGCACAGCTGCGCCGTCCCCGAGGATGGATCCCTGTGGTGCTGGGGAAGCGGAAACATGGGTCGTACCGGGCTTGGCACAACAGGTCTCAGTTTACATCCTCAGCGCGTGCTGCCGAACGACTGGGGAAATGAGCCTGGGCAGGTGAAAGTGACTCAACTAGCCACTGCAAGGGTGCACACATGTGCTGTTCTGGAAGACGGCTCCCTCTGGTGCTGCGGCAAACGATATTATCTTGGCCAGAATGCAGCAGCAGACAGTCTTGTTCCCACACAGACAAACGCTGGCGTGTGGGGACCAGATCCAGGGCAAATGCGCATTGTGGCTGTTGCCGCTGCGGGCTTTTTTTCCTGCGCTCTGGCTGCCGAAGGCCAGGCACACTGCTTTGGGGACGGCCAGTACGGGCAGCTTGGCAACGGTGGATTTCTTTACGGGGCCCTCCCAGTGCCAGCATCCGAAGCACAGTATGTCATGCATGTGCCCGGTGCCCGAGATGAGCATCTCTTGAAGACCTTCGCCCTGTCCATTGCTGGCCCTGCGAGACCAGCGCTGCCCCCCTGTCTGCTGCTGCCCGTGTCGCCAGCACTAGCTGATGTGACAACAGGTGGTATCCCGCCTAGCTGTGCACAGCCAAATGCAACACAAAGCTGGACGGATGTCCTGGCAGCGGTGTCGCCGGTCGTTCAGGGCAAGTGGCTGAATCACCCCGACCTGACAGCCCCCTTCCACACCCTATCCACACACCTCCAGCATGCATCCAATGCAACCCTGGTCAACCACAGTGATGTGTACATTGCCGCTGTGCGCTCCTGCAGCGATGGCAGCGGGGGCCAGGTGTGGGAGACACACCAGTACATGGTGTCGCTGGGGGACGGGGGGTTGCGTATGGCTAATGGTGGGCAGTGCAGCGTGGGTGTTGGGTGCACTTTATGGAGTTTGTGTGCAGGGCTGTGTTTGGGAGGTGAGTCATGTGGCGTGCTTGGTCCTGTAGGTGGCGCGATTGGATCTGTGAATGCGTCATCACTGCTGTATGTGGCGGTGGGGTCATGATGAGGGGCTGCCTCATGGGCGCCTTGAGAGCAGCCTCACGCACTATGGGCTCTGTGTGTCGAGGACTGCGCTCGCCAGCCTCCAAGGTGCCTAGGTATTATCGCAAACAGGCAGGCCCAGGACCGACTTGCTGACAAGAGAGGCCCCTGCATGAGCCCTCGCCAAGCAGAAGTGGAGCCTACTTGACCATTCTCAATTTACTCGACCCCTTATACCTCAGCACACCTCAAATTTTATCATGCTTTTACCTGACTTGAAAGAATGAACCACGGCTGTGGTGCGAGTGGATCTTGACTGGGGGGGGCTGTAAGTGCTGCAAACTTGATTGCTTTATGTTGTTATGTATTTGAGTACCTATCGTCTAATAGGGGCGCCTTGCGACGCACCCAGGCAGGGAAGCTGCGGGGGGGCTCACGGCGCATGGTCCCCTCCGCAGGCTCGGCGTAGCGGGCAGGGCCGATTTTGTGTAAGCATGTAATGTTTACCAGAGTTGCTCCCCCCTCTGACTTCCCGGTGTATACTTTCTTCCCATACCTCATTTGCTGACTGGGTGCATTTGAAATATACTTTGGATGGCACAATACCGGTTTTGCAGAGATTGCGGGGCGCGGAGAGCCCCCTCCTGCCTGCTGCTGCATATAAGTAAGAGTGGGGGCAATCACATTTTGGAAAATCTTGCCACTCCAAACCCGTGTGGGCGGGATGGGCAAACTGCCACTCAAAACGAGTGGCAAGGCCCCTCCTCCGGTCCGGTTCCGGGCCCATGCAGCAGCGATGCGGGGGGGTCTTGAAGATCCGACTACTTCTCTGACCTGCAAAAGGAAGACTCAGGCGAGTAAATATTATTTTAGTTTGCACGATACAGCTGGATGATATAACATCTGGGGATTGCCAGCAGAGTTCATTTTGTAGGCTAGCACAGCGCTGTGATCGCGCAATTCTCAATTTCCGCTGTGAGTACTTACGATGGAGCTGCTACTGCAATGGATCGACAGCCTAGGCATAGAAGCGCCAGAGCATGGCGTGGAAGATACATTCAGCAATGGATTTATGTTTGGCAAGCTGCTGCATTCGACTAATCAGCTAACTGAGGCTGGGTGGCAACAGTTTGTAAACGATGACAAGAGCGATAGCAAAATCCGCAATTACTGCTTGCTGTTCCCTAAGATGCGACAACTGGGCATAAAGTTTGACGCTCAAGTTGCAAAAGCTGTTATGCGGCGCACGCCAGGTGTTGCGCCGCGTGTGCTGTACGAGCTGCAGAGCGCAATCAGACCGCTTGCCGCTGCAAGAGTTGGCCGCAGCACTGCCAGCCAGCAGCGTCTACTGCGGCCGGCAGCCCGCTCACACAAGCCCGGATACGAAGCCAAGCAGGCTGCGATTTTTGAGCGCAATTTGCGCGTGATGGCCGAGAATCAAAATGATGTGTTACTGCAAGCACACATGGCCAAGCAGGCCAGCAACGTGTCATCCCTGCAGGCGGCCAGGGAGGAAGCGCACGCCACGAGGCTGCAAGCCCACCGACACCGCTTGGCAGACAAGCGTGCAGAGCGCTTGCACATGCTTCGCACTCGTCACATGGTCACCCATGCCCGTGAAGAAGCGGGCATTCGCGAGTGGCAGCGCAACCAAGAGATCCGCTTGGCGCAGACCCTGGCCAAGCGAGCATTCCAGGAGAAAACAGCAGCCAGGCGGGTCCAGCGCCAAGATACCCTGCGCTACAGTGCCCGAGCAGAGGCCCACGAGGGCATCGCTGAGTTTGAGGCGCTGGCAGCTGAGCAGGGGGTGGCAGCCGGCGCACCTCCAGGAATGCAGGAGGGACTGGGCAGCACAATAGCTGCACAGCAAGCTGCCCTGCAGGAGGTGACTGATGGTCCACGGGAGGATTCTAGTGATCCCATGGAGCGCCGTGATGCCTTGCACATGCGCCTGACCCGCAAGCTGGCCTCCACCAAGGAGACGCCCTTGGCTGCACAGCCGGCAGCCGGCAAGGCCTCTGGCATGCAGCATGCACTGCTGCAGTGTGCACACCGACGGCGTGCATTCGTGATGCACTCACGGGACAGCCGCTTGCAGCTGCACGCCTCCCAGCGCCACGAGCAGGTGACTTCCCTGCTGGCTTGGCGCTGCGAGGCAGAGCTGGAGCTGGATGACGTCGTGGCCCGCATCCTCAAGCATGAGGTCATCTTCAGGGAGAACCGAGCTGCTCGCTCGCAACAGGTGCAGGAGCAGCGGGAGCAGGATGCACACCTGGAGGCAGAGAGGCAGCGCATGGCAGTGCAACAGCACAGGGAGCAATTCGCAACGGACATCGCCAATGCCTGCGGCGACATGGAGTCTGCAGCAGCTGCAAGACAGGCAGTGCTGCACCGGCGTGCAGTGGAGGTAGCCCGCAGTGCCGTGCTTAAGGTTGTGGACGCTGCAGTGGCAATTGCAGAGGCCCGTGAGCTAGCAGGCATGCGGCTTGTGCAGACCGGTGCGCTGGCACACGTGTGCAGCACCATGTTGCCCCAGCTGACAGTGTCACACCCTACACATGCAGCTGAGGGCAAAGGCGGCGAGCCTGCTGCAGAGGGGGGCGAAGGCAAGGAGGGCGATGTTGGCAGCCAGCAGAGTAGCGCTGAGGTACTGCTGCTGCCGGAGGGCGGGGTGGACGCCGTGTCATGGCTGCAGGCGCATGTTGCATACACAAGTAATAGTGCTGTCGGCGTCATGATGGATGCCGTGGCCCCCCTGCCCATCATATCCTTGGCGGCGGTTGTGCCTGCTGCCGGCAGTGCCTCGGAGGCTGATGACAGCAAGAAGCCTAAAAAGGGCAAGAAGGGTGATGCAGCGGAGGGCGATGCACACAATACAGCGGCTGCTGCCGCTGTACAGGCACAGGCCCTGCAGCACATTCAGGCACAGCTGCTAGGCGTTCCTCCGTCCAGCGTCGAGGACAGCAAGCTGGAGGATGCCGCCGAGGCACACGCCCGTGATGAAATGGAGGAGTCGCCCTGTGGCGTTCAGCTGCCCAGGGGTGCATGTGTCGCCCTCATGGGCACGCAGGGGGATGAGCAGTACGCCCCGTCACATGGGACAGACAAGCAGTCCGCTGCAGCACTGGGTGAAGGCTCCCTAGCAACTGCATCTCTGTCGTTCTTCCATGGCTCCGCGGCAGATGCCCGAGAGGAGCTGCTGGACCACGAGCCGTGGGGCGACGGGGAGGAGGCTGCACTCCGCCGCATCCGTGCCAGGTCGCAGGGCCGAGAATCGCTTTCTGCAATGCGCTCGCCTTCCGCGGCGGCGGCTGGACACTCGGTGACTCTGGGGCAAACAGTACTGTACGACACCACACACCCTGAGGGCGCAGATGGGATTCAGCAAGGCAGCCCCACCCTGGAGAGCAAAGCCGGCGTGGTGGATGCAGCACCGGGCACCACTGGTGCCAAAACGACGGACGAGGCATCCGATGCTGCACCTGCCAGTGGCTCCGATCATATGGCGGACAAGTCTCGTGCAGTTGATGCAGCCAACCAAGAACTGGATGAGCGCGATGCTGCCATCAGCCTGCATCTCTTCAAAACGTATCTGCAGAAAGCAGCGTTTTGGGAGCACGAAGCGCCACGAGGACACACATCCATTGACGTGTCCTTATTCGAGAGTGCACTGGCCCCGCTACTTGACCAGTACCCCCCCGTGCACACCGAAGAGGCAGATTCGGGAAGCGGCAAGAAGTCTCCCAGAAGTAAATCCAAGAGTGACAAAGGTGCCGTGGATATCCAGTTGCCGCAGCCCGCACCCCATGGCGTGATCGGAGACAAGGGTGCCCAGCACGCCTCGAGGCAGGTCTTGGCAGACGTCGTGTTTCGTCTGTCCCAGGTGGTGCAGCTCCCAGCTGCCTCTGCTCTGTCTTGTGACGTGCCGCAGTTTCCAGTGACCATGTCACTGCTGGGCCCACCGGGCTCTGGTGTTACCACAAACTGCCGCTTTTTGGCTGCTGCCTTCAACCTGCACTTGATTCAGCCTCGGGCTCTCCTGTCCCAGGCCCTGGCGCTTGCCGATGGCCGATTGGCTCTGGTGGACAGCACACTGCCGCAGCACCACGCCGAAGCACTGCAGTTGGTTGGCAAGCATGCGCGTGATGCATTGCGAGCAGGGCACGCAGTGCCTGACGTGCTCGTCGTGCAAGCCATTGTCACGGCTGTGCGTGCATTGGGCGGGGGGGGGGTGGAGCCCACCCTGGCAGCACAGCTGCCTGCGAGCGAAGCGCAGGGCCTGGCTGAGGGATCTACCCAGACGGTGCCCGAGCCGTGCCAGGGGTGGATTGTGGATGGCTTCCCAGGCACTACTGCGCAAGCTTGTCTGCTGGAGGAGGCGCTCACATGGCACATCCCCCAGCTAGCGCATGGGCAGCAGCCTGCTGAGATCATCCCCGGTCAGGGACAGTGGACTGCACTACGTGGCGCGGCGTTCACACCTGGCAGCCCCATGGGCTCGCAAGGAGTCGCGTTAAGCACCTGGGAGGCCCTGGTGGCAGGCCCCCGGGAAGCACACCCCGTGCTAGATGCAGATGCTGACGAACAAGCTGCAGCGGCTACAGATGTGGACGACGAGCGCTGCAGCAGCACCGTCACCCCCCCCTCCCCTCGCCACCCCCACGGAGTGAAGCTCGTGCTGAGGCTGGGCATGTCCCAGCAGGCGGCGCTGCGGCGAGTGCTGGGGGTGCGGGTGGATGGGCAGCGGCTGGTGACCATTGCAGCCGTGGACGACGAGGTACCTGCTGGGTTCGACGCTACAAAAGAGAGTAAGATGGGCGGATTGGGCAATGCAACAGTCACGGGCGACGGCGTGTACGGACATGAAGTGGTGGACAGCACCGTGAAGGCAGGGGCGCGGGGCTTGCAGTCTGCCGTAGCCTCCCTGCAAGTGGGACATGGGGGGCTCAGCGTGAGAGTTCAGAGTGGCAGGGAGGCTGAAAGCCACGAGGGTGGCGCATCGGCTGCAGTGGCGCCACGAGAGCCCACTGCCAGTGGGGTGTTTGTGGCTGCTGCACAAGGAGCCGGATCCGCTGTATTGAGTGGTTCATCCGTGCCGCACTTGCCGCTTTCCGGCGGCATATCTGCTGTGGATGATGTTGGTCCCGAGGGAGAAGCCTTTGAGGCACAGGAGCACAAGCATGAGAGCTCCTTGCTGGAAGACGGCGTAATGCAGGTTGCCCCCACGGCTCTGCTGCCGGTGATGCCCCACGGCTATGTGGTGCGGGCAAAGTCCGGAAGCGTGGTGTACCATCTGGACAGCAACCCCCCCGCTCACAAGTGCAAGACTGTGGTGCACATGTCGCCGCCTTGGGCAATGCCTGGTGGAATGCGGTCTCAGCTGCAAGCAGGCTTGGCTGAAGGCACGCCGGTGCTGCAGCCTTCACAGCTGGCGTTGATCATGGAGCGCTACTGGTCCACAGAGAGCAGTGTTGCCGCATTTTACTCTGCGCAAGGGCGTGGCCGCTATGCCACCGTCTCAGCGTACAAGCCTTGCGAGGGACACGAAGCCGCCGCTGCTGCTGCATGCAGTGTGACAGACGCAACTGGTGATGTCACTCTGGACAGCGCAGCTTGGGAAGAGTACTCCCCTCTGGGAGCCTGGGCAGCGGGCTGCGCCGACTCATTGAATGAGGCTGAGCTGTTTGCGGTGCTGAAGCGTGTCACCTCGCACTTTGTGAAGGCCATCAACAGCGAGGAGTCGCAGCGCAGTGCAGCGTGGGAAGCAGTGCGATCCAAGCGCAGTGCTGCCCTGGAAGCCCACGCTAAGCGCTCGGCAGCCAAGTTGAAGCAGCGCCGTGGGGAGGATGCCCATGAGGCTGTGGTGAGTGCACTGGAGGAAGCTGCCGCTGCAGCGGCTGCGGAGGTTGAGGCCACTGCCGAGGCAAAGAAGCACAAAGGCGGGGCCAAGGGCAAGGACGCCGCAGGAGAGGCGACTGCGAGTATTAAATCAGGCACTGGCGACGAAGCGCGCGAAGAGACTCCTGACGCTGCTGCTGCTGAGAGTGCAGTTGCTGAGGGCCCTGTTGACAGCACTGAGCCAGCAGACAGCATTGTTGATGAACCGGCAGATCTGAACGACCCGCTCACGTATGTGCCGCCACTTCCATTCTCAGCACAAGTCGATCCCTCCAACGACGAGCACTCACTGCCAGCAGCCAAGTCCCCCACTGGCGGGGTGTCCTTCGCAGCCTCTGTGACCTTCTGCGAGGGCAAGGAGGTGGAGAGTGCTGCCCCACAGGAGGAAATGGACGAGGCAACGCAGTTAGCTGCTCAAGCAGCTAGCATTGTGGTGGTTCCCACGCGTCATGTTGCCGCTGCTGGCTCAAAGCTGCCAGTGCCCAAGGCCCTAGGAGCCCTGCACGATCTGTGGAAGCACAGTGTGCAGCACTATGGAAGCACTGCTCAGAGCGCTCTGCAGTCCATTGCCTTGGAGCAGAGGGGCGTGCACATGCGATTGGGTGCGGTGCAGCGCTTCCTGCTGCACTTTTTGCGCCGCCCCGTGCCGCAGTACGCCGCGCTCATGGCCCACGCCCAGGAGCAGATCAACGCCGTGTCATGGGAGGAACGCATGGGCCCAGCGCCCATGCAGCCCACCCTGTCACCAGCTGAGGCCTACCTGCAGCAGCAGGTGGATGCTGTGCTGTCCGCGGAGGCAGCATCCTCTAAGAAGCCTGCCGGCAAGGGAGACAAGAATGCCCCGGAGGAAGTGGAGCCCACCGCTGAGGAAGCCATACAGACCGCCGCCAATCAAGCTGCCGCCTGCAGAGCACAACTCGCAGAGGCTGTAGAGTTGGCAGCTTGCGGCATGCTTGCTGTCACCGCTGCTCGCCGGGATGCCGCCCTGCAGTACGTGGATGCGCGGCGGGGAGATGCGTGGGCTGCCTATGTGAAGAGCGCACTGGCAGCACACTTATGTGAGCTGCTGCAAGTTGAAGCTGACCGTTTGGTGGGCGAGCGTATGGTGCTCTTGGGGTACTTCCGCGCCCTTGACGGCGCCGACGGCGTGGGCATCTGGACGGGGCATAACGCCGCGCCCTCCGACGATGGCCCAGCGGCTGACAGCCTGTCTGCCAAGAGCATGAAAAGCACCAAGGAAAAGAAGGCAAGACCAAGCAAAGACGCCGACACTGACGTTATGCCTGACGCCAGCGCCGACATGCTTGAGCTGCAGCGCTTGCTTGAGGCCCGAGCCCTGACACGGGGGGGCCTGGAGGCACAGCTGGTCGCAGCCGGTGCCGTGCATCCGGCTCTTGCCTCCGGCGAGGAAGGCGATGACCGCCCGGGCTCCTCACTGAAGCAAAAGCGCAGCAAGAGCCCCAAGTCTTCAAAGGACGAGGAAGCCGCAGCAGGTTGGCCTGTGTCTGACGCCAACGCCCCGACTGTGTGCGCACTGGCTCCACCTGTGTCCCCTTGTGTAGCGATTGTGCCTGTAGCCCCACCTGCAGACGTGCTGCCAGCACTGAAAAAGGTGCCTGCTGTGCAGTCTGTGCTGCCTGACGGGGCAGACAGCATATGGGACCCTATGCGAGAAATGGCCACAGCTGCCGCTGAAAGCTCACCTCCGCATTCCGCTCGCAGTGGCACGCCCAGAAGCAAGTCCAAGCAAGGCCAGCGAGGCGCAGCTGATAAAGGCAGCCACGCTGGCGTGCTGACCTTGCCCCTGGGATGGGGCGAGGGTGGCGACGCCGCCGCCGACTGGGACGACATCCAAGCTTCTGCTGCAGATGCCATGAATACTGTGCACGCTGTGCTGCAGGCTGCAGTGCATGGCGTGGGAGTGCATGTGGGCATGGCGGACGAGCTATCCCAAGAGCTGTTGCGTGTGATGGACGCATGCTGCGCCTCTGCTGCGCGAGCTGCCCTCGCCACCACCGCTGCGAGGCACCGCGCTGCCCAGGAGGCTGCTGTAGAAGAGGCAGTAGCGGCGGCGTCTGACGGCAAAGGCAAAAAGGGTAAGGGCGGCAAGAGCGCCAAGAAATCCAAGGGCGGCAACAGCAAGGACAAGAAAGCAAAGAAGGGCGACGAGCCTGCCTCGGACCCGGCAACAGCAGCTGTACAGTGGAAGGCATCTGCATGCCCTGTTCATGAGGACACTGGACTGTCAGCAGTGCAGGATGCACTTGCTGTATGTGAGCGAGTTGCTGGAGGGGTGCTGCAGTTGGTGCACGCCGCCGCTGAAACCCAGGAGATTCAACGCCAGCGCCACGCAGCAGAAGCTGTCGCCAGGGAGCGCAGGCGGCGCCGGCTACTGCAAGAAGCTGCTTCGAGTGCCGAGGCCGCGGCAGCTGAAGCTGCTGCCGAGGCAGAAGCTACCGCTGCAGCAGCGGCTGCTGCAGAGTCCCTCGGCAGCAAGAAGGGGGCCAAGGCCAACAAGCCCAAAGACAAGAGCAAAGACAAGGCCAGAGACAAGAAGGGAGGTAAAGGGGGGGCAGATGAAGAGGAGTCCCACCTGCCAGCGCCTGACGTGACACACGCCACAGTGGACCCTGCAGTGTGGACTGCCATTGTGCACCGGGTGCAGCTTTTCCGTTCCCGCTGCCAGTACATTGGGGAGTTGGCCACGCAGCTGCTGGCCACTGTGGACGCTGCTGCAGATCGTGCCTGGACTGCCTCACGCTCCATGGTGGATGCAGTGCTACAGCAGGAAGTGCAGGCCATCGCTGGTTTCAGAGCCACCGCGCTGCGTGCAGTGTCCACTGGAGCACGCTTGCCGTACAGGCTGTGCTTCACCCGTCCCCATGCAGACCTGGATCTGGACATCATGCCCGCCGCACTGTCCGCAGGACAGGGTGCACAACACGGCGTTGGCATTGCTGCTGCTGCATTGGCTCAAGGGGACAGTGTTGTCCCATCCAACTTGCATGTGCCAGCGCTAAGCGGTGCTATGGTGGGTGGCTTGCATGAGTACCAGCTGCCAATGGCATCCGAACTCGGAGGCTTGCTGCCCCACCCCTTCCCCCAGAGCAACGAGTCTGCACTGGAGGCTGCACTGCTGCCGGTGGGAGACCACGAAGGCGAAAGCAAGCATGCTGATGGTGAGACGCCATCAGCCTTCCACCTGCTGTCTCCTGAGACGGCCTTGGCGCTTGTGCACGCCCCCCCCTGTGCACCCCCAGATGTGCCACTGCAAGACAAGCTGCAAGACTTCTTCAAGCTGCACTTTCAAGTTGACGTTACGCACCGCGTTCTGCCCCCACCCACCGAGGACCCCCGCCCAGCGCTGCTGCTGGAGGACGAGTCTGAGGAGGCGGCCCTTCGACCCCGTCCCTCGCAGCTGTACGCATTTGCGTTGCGCCTGCGCCAGGCGTCCATGCAATCTCAGTTTGGTGGACCGTACTGTGCTCGTGGGTACAGTGTGCTCAAGGCCGACCTGTGGCCCTCTCCGCCCCCCATGGTCGCCGAAGCCACCCAGCTGACTGACGGCGCCTCGGAGGACGGCGAGGAGGAGGAGGAGGCCGCCTCCAGCAGCCTGAGCTCCACCAAGGGGGGCAAGGGCAAAGACAAGTCCAAGGACAAAAGCAAGGGCAAGGACAAAGCTGCAGATGAGGAGGCTGCTGTCATCGCAGCTGCCGTGCGCACTGCACAGGCTGCATTGCTGGCATCTGAGCAAGCACTGCAAGGTGAAGAACTGGTGCCCCCTGGCACATTCTTGAGTGTGGATGATTTTGTGCAAGCCGTGCACGCCGCTATAGCCGCCGGCGAGCTCCCGCCCAGTTGGCAAAGTATCTCCGACAGCAGTTTGGCTGCAATGGCGTTGTGCTTCGTCAGTGACCTGGCTGAGTGGGCGCCCTGGGAGGTGCGTGTTGAAGTGGAGCCCAGCAGCAGTGTCGCGGCTCGCAAGGCGTATGCTGCCTGGCAGCTGCAGGAGGTTGAACGACTGCTGGCCGAGGAGTCGTCTGCGCAGGCTCGGGCAGACTCCGAAGAAGCTGAGCGCCTGGGCATCACTGCTGCAGAGGTGGCCGACATGCGCCAAGCTGCTGAGCTTGGGGAAGACGTTTCTCAGCTCCTGGGCAACAGCCAAATGTCGCCCAAAGCAGGTCGACCGGGCAGCGCTGGCAGCCGCAGCGGAGCCAGCACACCCCGCTCTGCCACATCCAACAACAGCGCGGTGGGAGGCGCTGCAGACCTACAGGGCGGCATGGCTTTGGGCTCGCCCCTGGACGTGCAGCAGCTGACTGCACTGCAAGCCACCTCTGCGCCCGCCGCGTCCCCCAAGGGTAAGCTGGCCGGGGAAGCAAAGGACGAGGAAGGCGCCTCGCATGACTCAGTGCTGGATCAACAGCAGGCACTGAACCCCGAGCCGGCATCTGTGGAGCCTGTGGACGTCATGCAAGCGGAGGACGCCTCTGCGATGGAAGGCGCAGTTGTGTCGCCGCCATTAGCACAAGCCGGTGGATCCGCTACACCTGACGACACACTGCACAACTTCTCGCGTTTGTGCCCAGGGCCCGCCTCGTGGCCTTGGCAGGAGCCCTCCACGATTGCTGCTCGCCGTCGAGTGGTGTTGCACCACCCATTGCTGCACCACCAAGTGCCCCTCCGCATTGCCCCCCAGGAATGGGAAGGGCTAGTGAAGAAGTGGGGCGAGGCTGGTGTCACCAAGCAGGCGTCTGCACAACCCATGTCGTCGCACCACCGCGATTTGGCCGAGGCGCTGCAAGCTGCGCTGGCTGAGGCACAGCACAGCGCCGGGCCTGACAGTGGGGTGGGAGGTGCTGGCACGGCGGCAGTGCCGGTGTTGAGTGCAGGCACAGTCACACCCAAGGGAGACTTTGGCCAAGTTGCATGGCCCCCAGTTATGCAAGACCTCACCACTTCTGGGTTTGTGTCTAGCGTGCAACCTGTTACAGTGGCAGGCTTTGGTAGTCTGTGGATCGACTTTGACGCCAGTTACACAGCAGCCACAACTGCCGAAAAAGACAGTGCTGGTGAGCAGGAGGATAGCAAGCACGAAGACTCAACGGCCGCTTTCGAGGTTGCAGCCGGCAACGGCTCCGCCCCCCAGCTTTCACTGCCCCCATCTGCGTCGTTGCAGTCTGTGGAGTCTGTGGGAGCACCAGTCACCCCACTAGCACAGCGCACCGACCAGGCAGTGCAACAGGGCACAGCCGATGCTTTGCGGGAGCTATACCCACCAGCAAACTTCAGGCGCCTGGTTGACTGGCGCGGCTTGGTGGCTTGGCTGAGCATCACCGGCCCGTCCCCCGCCTCCACGGCGTTTCTCGAGGCAGCCCTGTCCTCTGTGCACGGCGATTCGAAGGAGGACGCAACACAGGGCATCAGCATGACAGTGGCTGCACCCGTGCACAGTGATGGCGCTGCAGGGTCGGCCAGTGGTGCTGGCGTGTTGGCGGCATTGTGGCAGGAGGGCGTACAGGGGGGGCGAGATTACGCCATCCAAGACATCACTGGCTTCTCCACTTTAGTAGGTAAGGGGTGGGGGGTGGCCACATGGCCACGCCATGAGCAGCTTGACGAGCTTGCCATGGCTTGCGAGCGCCTTGCACAGCAGCAGCTGGCCGAAGCGGAGAGCGGGCATGCCGCCGCTGCTGCCCCTGAGGGCGGTCCTGCGGAGGAGACGGGATCAGCACCACAAGAGCAGCTGCAGTCAAGCAGCAGCTTGGCCGTGGACACCGCACCTGCTTCTTTGCCGGCTGCAGTGCCGCTGCGCGAGGGGCAGGTGTTTGTGATCCCCCCACAGCTCACCCCCCACGGCGCCACGCCCCTGCAAGCGGAGGCGACAGAGCCTGAGGAGGAGCAAGGTACGCCTCGATCGAGAAAGGCCAAGGGCAAGAAGGGAGGCAAGGGGGGCAAAAAGGGTGGCGCCGCGGATGATGAGCAGCCTCTGGTGCTGCAGCTGCATCCGAAGCGACAATGGGTGGACCCGCTTGCAAAGCTGGGCCCCCCTGGTGCTGTAGCAGAGGAAAGCCTGCTGCCCCATGCTGTGCAGGAGTTACCGCTGTGGTTTGAAAGCCAAGGGCTGCACGAGAAGAGCAGTCACGACGCACTGGCTGATGTCGCGGCGGCTGCAGCAGCACAAGGCAGCGACTTTGGCGCCGCAGCCGCCACTGCTGAAAGCCAAGTGGATGCCCTCATCGGCATAGTGTCAGCACAGCGCACGGCTGCGAACCAGGAGACTGGCGGCGCCGTGGGCTGGCACCACGTGAGCGGCGACCACAGCTCTCGTGAGGCGCTTCTCCTGGCAGACATGACCGCACGCGCCCACGCTCTGCGTGAGATGCAGGAAGCAGAAACGCAGCGCTACACAGAGCTGGCCGACAGGGATGTGGTGGCATCTGTGCAGCACGGCGACCGCATCATGCGTGGCGTGCTGTTGCAGGCTCTCAGCGATGTGTATGGGCGGCTGGACTATGGCCGTCTGCTGCGGCACTGGAGGCGACACGTGCTGCTGCAAGAGCAGCTGCTGCGGGAGGAGGCTGAGGAAGGCATGCGGGGCCGACGCAGCCGGCAGTCAGCTGACACCGAGTCCCAGTCTGCCTCTGCAGGGGCCGCCCCACAGGCTGCCGTGCGTTTTGCTGCAGCTGCGGTGAGCGAGGTGGAGGCGGCAGCGGTGGCTGCTGCAGATGCTGCCGACGCAGCCATGCCATATGCAGAGGAGGCTTTGCGTCGTGACTTGCTGATGGATGTGTATGCCGTCCTGCAACGCAGCGCCGAGGAGCAGCGCCAGGCTGCTGCCGACGCCGCCGCTCAGGACAAAGCGGCACAGGAAGCAGCCCTGCTGATGGAAAACGAGGAGGAGGCACCCGCTGATGGCAAAGATGAAGACAGCAAGTCTGCTGACGAAGCAACAGAGCAGGACTCCAAGGAATGACTGCACAGCAGCAGCGGTAGCTTGCACGCAATTGAAGCCCCCGTACTTGTATAGACCGATCTTGCCCACGGCAGCAAAACATCGTTGGAAATTCGGGATGGGTTCAAAATCGTTTCTACATTAATGAATTTCCTTGTCGGCTGAGCAGCTGCATCTGTATCCGGTGTTGTCTACAAGCGTTGACGGCTCCAGCAGTGAGAATCGGTGCACAGAACATTCCGACATTCACAGTCAAGCATGGCAGCATCTATTGAAGACGTGATCTCGGCTTTGGGCCCACTGGAGCTCGACGAGAAAAAAATCACGATGCTTGAGAATAAGCCTGAGCACGCTGAGGTCCTCCTAGCTCTGGCCAAGTCTGGCGGTGCCTTATCTGGTGGCGCTGCTGACAAGACTGCTTTCTTGTTGGAGGCCGCAACCACACTCAAATCTACTGCCTACCAGCATGCCGATAAACTTGGTCCCTATATTGTTTCTGGGTCTCTGGACGCAAAGGCAAAGGTCACAGCTGCAGTGAGATATTTGAATGCCTTGAAAGGTGCGGATTTTGACAAGGCTGCCTTTGAGATTGCTTCTGGCGTCGGTGTGGATGTCACTGACGACGAGATGCGTGCTTTTGTTGCCACATATCTCAAGGAGAACGAATCTGAATTGGTGGCTCAGCGCTACGCTTTCCCGATCAAAGAGTTCTTGGGTGGTCTCAAGCGTCACGAGCGCATGCAGTGGGGCAACCCAGCTGTTGCGGTGGAAGCTCTAGACGCCGGTGTGCTGGCCCTGCTTGGCCCAGAGACTGCTGAAGATAAGGCTGCCAAGAAGAAGTCTGGCAAGGGCAAGGGTAAGGGCAAGGGCAAGGACAAGAAGGGGGGCAAGGACAAAAAGCCTGCAGCAGCAGCTGCCGCTGCTGAGGTCGTTCCCGACCCCGAAGAGACTGTTTTCGCTGCACGTGAACTGGATGCAGCTGTCAACTCAGAGAAGCTCTTGGCAGAGCACGCCGCGGCCAATCAGGGCGCAGTGGTGACTCGCTTTCCCCCTGAGCCCAATGGCTACCTGCACATCGGACACGCCAAGAGCATGAACTTGAACTTCAAAAAGGCGTTTGAGTACCTCAAGGTGTCCAACCACCACACCATCTTCAGATATGACGACACCAACCCGGAAGCAGAGAGCCATGAGTACATTGATTCCCAGGTAAGCCCCTGCGCAGCAATCCTTTGACGCCCATGTGTGCTGCTATGATGAGAGGCGGCCTTACAGCCCACCTTGCACGTCAGTCTTACAATTATGTGACGAAGACCGGCTAGCTGAGCAGTGTTTTGCGCATTTGTGCGTGATATTCGTGTCGTGTAGTGGCAGTGATGAGAGGCGGCCTTACAGCCCACCTTGCACGTCAGTCTTACAATTATGTGACGAAGACCGGCTAGCTGAGCCTTTTCAGTGTGTGAATTAGTAAGCTCGTTTTGTTTTGCGGTAGCAGTGATGAGAGGCGGCCTTACAGCCCACCTTGCACGTCAGTCTTACAATTATGTGACGAAGACCGGCTAGCTGAGCTTCCATTGAGGACTTGCTGAACATGTGCGAGAAGTTTCTGCGAACACCATCGCATAAACCCCTTTTTGCAGGCCGAAAACGTGGAGTGGCTGGGCTGGAAGCCCTGGAAGGTCACCTTCAGCTCCGACTACTTCGAGGAGCTGCACGCCTTTGCCATCCAGCTGATCAAGGACGGCAAGGCATACGTGTGTCATCAGACCTCAGAGCAGGTGAAAGCCTCGCGTGAAGCTGCCAAGAAAGGCGACTTGGCTGCAGCCAACTCTCCCTGGCGTGAGCGCAGCGTGGAGGAGAACCTGGAGGAGTTCGAGAAGATGCGCCTGGGGCTGTATGAGGCCGGCACCACATCCCTGCGCATGAAAATGGACATGTCCAGCACAAAAACCACCATGTGGGACCCTGTGGCGTACCGCATCAAGTTCGTGCCCCACCCCCGCACGGGGGATGCGTGGTGCATCTACCCCAGCTATGACTTCACGCACTGCATCGTGGACAGCTTGGAGCAGATCGACTACTCCCTGTGCACACTGGAGTTCGAGCAGCGCCGCGACTCATACTACTGGCTGTTGGAGGCACTGGACCTGTGGCGCCCACACGTGTTTGAGTTCTCCCGCTTGAACATCTCTCATAATGTCCTCAGCAAGCGCAAGATCATCAAGCTGGTGTCCACAGGCACTGTGCGTGGGTGGGACGACCCGCGCCTGCTCACCATCAATGGCTTGCGTCGCCGCGGTTTCACTCCCAGCGCCCTGAATGACTTCTGCGATGCCGTGGGTGTCACCCGCAATGAGAACCTGATCAACATCCGCCTCCTGGAGCACTTTGCCCGCAAGGACCTGGACGCCACCTCCCCCCGCGCCTTTGCGGTGCTGAACCCCCTGAAGGTCACCCTCACCAATGTGCCTGCGGACTTCGTGGAGAGCAAGGAGGTGGTGGACCACCCCAAGGAGCCGGAGCGGGGCGCACACACCAAGGTGCTCACCCGCACGCTGTACATCGACCAGGACGACTTCCGCTTGGAGGATGACAGCAAGTACTACGGCTTGGCCCCTGGCAAGCTCGTGGGTCTGCGCTGGGCGGGCCTGATCAAGTGCGAGGAGGTGGTGAAGGGGCCCTCAGGACAGCCCATCGAGCTCAAGTGCACGTATGACGCTGAGCGCAGCTCGGGCAAGCCCAAGGGAAACCTGCACTGGATGTCCGGCAGCACACCTGGCGCAGAGCCGCCTCGGGCCGAGGTGCGCTTGTACGAACACCTGTTCAACCATGAAACGCCTGACGATGCTCCCGGGAGCTGGGAGGACTACGTGAACCCAGAATCGGAGAGTATCGTCCACAACGCCATGGTGGACGAGCATGTGCTGCACTTGCCTCAGTACACATCTTTCCAGGCAGAGCGTGTGGGCTACTTCATGGTCGACCCAGACACTGACGTGGCCGCTGGCAAGCTGGTGCTGAACCGCGTTGTCACTCTCAAGGAGTCCAGCGATGCGAAGGCTGTGCGCCACTCGGCGTAAGCACTGCTCGTGTTTTGAAGCATTCCAGCGTGTGTCGAATAATTTAAATGAATGCATCTTCTCATGTCCTGCACAGCCTGCGCTACGTCAGCTTGGCATTTTGCCACCCCATGTGTATGCCAGTGGGGGCTAATCTGAGAACTGGGGGGACCATTTGACTGCGGCCACTTTGTGAGCAGCCATCGGGAAAAAAAACAGTCAGGAACAGTTCACCACTTTTGACGCTTTGAGTGCGGCGGCAACGCTCACTGCGGTAGTTCACCGTCCTGCATACCCCCCCGTGTGGGGTCAATGGGCTGCGGACCTTGCTTGCAAGGAGACGCTGAAATGCATAACAGTCACAGTCAGGAAACTCTTCGGGCCCGTTCTACTGTTTCGTCGTCAAGCTAGCTACCTTTTCGAAGCCACCCTGCTGTGGCAAGTTCTTGCGTTGAGACTCTGCGCGAAGTTTCGTGATATCTGTTTACCCCTTTTTGCCTGCCGTGGTGACATGTCACATGACATTTTGGCATCGCTGGCGACATTAGGTCAGTGTCTGCTGTGATTTAGTTGCTTCACTCATTCGGCCCAAGGTAGCTACCCAAGCACTTTCTCGGTCCTTTCTCTCTCAGGCGATGTCGCTGTCGGCAAAACCGCATTCATCCTGCAAGCCTGCCACAAATGGTCTGGAGGGAACCAAGCATCGACAATTGGGGTGGACATTTTGCCCACCGTCGTCACAGTTTCTGGCAAACGGGTCAAATTGCAATGCTACGATACGGCAGGGCAGGAGCAGTATCGCAGGTCTCTTACCCCTGTCTTTGTACGCAACCGTGATGCCTACGTGCTGGTGTATGACGTTACAAGTATGGAGTCATTGCGTTCTCTGAGAGACAACTGGGTTCCACTTTTGGAGAACTTGGTGCAGCCGGGGGCAACTTTTTTGTTGGTTGGCAACAAGATTGACCTGCTTCAGCCAGCAAGCTATGCAGCAGCAGCAGCTGGGGCACCCGAGTCCACAAGCACAGCATCAAGTACCACACCCTCTGAAGAGGAGCAAGAACTGGTGCAGAGCATCATCCACAGTCTTCAGCGGGACTTACGGTGCCACGTCGCCGAGCACATTCGCCTCAGCGCCCTGCAGAGCGCCGGCGTGCAAGATGCCGTTGACAGCATATGCAGGCACATTGTGAGCCAGAAGAGGTACGTTACACGCCCCATGCGTTTCGCACCGCTGCTTGCCCCACTGCTACTCTGCACAGCCGGGAAGCAGGCCCAGGGGAGCAAGAGCCCGGGGTGGACTTGACAGCAGTGCATCGACAGCGCAAGGAAGGTGCGGCTGGGGTGAACAGCAACCAGGCCACGAGTAGTGCTTGTTGTATGTGACCACCTGTGATGCGGGCAGACGCAGCCAGGCCGCCAGGCTGCAGCAAGCTCAGCATGTGCATGAGTCTCTTGGCTTGGGGCCCCACACTATCAGGCGTATTTGCATGACAGACAAGCCTTGTGGACTACTGAGAATAACTAAATCAAAACAACTGTATCTCTCTCGTTCTTTGCACGCTGTTTTCACTTCAGCAGTGAAGAGCCAGTATTTGCATATCCTGGAAAACTTTCTTGTCAGGCTTTCGTAGGCGGTTCTGTTTGAGAGTCCTGTATCTTTTCAATCGGCCATAGCACACAGCGATAACAAAATGCGTCTTGTAACCCAAAACATGCTGTTTTGCAATGTCAAAGTGCGTACTTTGGCGTTGATCAGGAGAACCTACAGCACATCCAATTTCCGCTACAGGACTGTGTTGCTACAGCTCATCTGGATGGACAAAAGCCAAAGAACTTCCCCTTGCATGTATGTTTGTCTTCTGGGTTTCGTCATTTCTTGAATGCATGCACTGCTCTTTCAGATTACCCTAGAGGAGGGTGGGCTGGTCCAGGAAGCCCAAGAATTCAATGCAGATTTTGTCAGAGGCATTCTTCCACGAATTGACTGGGCTGCTCTAAAGCAGACAGCGGCTGAGGTAAGCTGTTTCACCTGTCATGCATTGCTTGCACAGCTGTCATTCCCCCTGCTGCAGCTTGGTATCGCCCAGCTGCCGGACGAAGTGCCTGCGACCGCTGCCCAAGACGACGGTTTCCTGCGCTCAGTGCACACTCTGATCCTGGAAGTGCATGTGAAAGAAGGTGCACTTGTGTGCGGGAACTGCCAGCGCGTGTACCCCATCACCAAGGGCATTCCCAACATGCTCCTGAATGAGGATGAGGTGTGAGCAGCAACAGCCCCCTGGCGAGATGCAGGCACCCCCTCCGCTGCGTGTACAAATACGGCACCGCTGCCGCAGTGCGGCTGTGGGTCTTGGGCGTGTCCTGGGCGTGCCCAGCCCTGCAGAGTGCAGAGCGCGCCGCATGTAGCCTCCCTTGGCATGGGATGGCAGCAAGGCGGCGCTCACCGCGCCCCTGCCACAGGCTAGAGTACAGCTCCTACACCGGTTTGCACAAGGTGTCGGGTCATGAGGGCTCCTCTCAGTGGGCTTCGCTCCATGGGGAACGATTTGTCAATGGGGGTCAGCAGCCAAGTCAGCCGCCTGTGCGATGCCAAAAATGAATGCCTCGAGCATGGACACGCTTGTTGAGTGCAACTTTCATAGATTTTTTAAAATGTCGTCTTGGCCTTGTCGGTCTTACACTGCCTGCGTCCAACAGCACCTTCGACTGCTCCGCACAGCTCGTCAAAAAGTCTTCGTGATTCTTCTGCAGCCATCGGGCTTGAATCTCTTGAAAGCGCTTCAATCAACAAACGACACAGCAAAGGCGCATTCTTTGTCCGTGTGCTGACAGCCCGCTTGGCTCTAAGTTGTTAATAGCCAGGTGCTTGAGCTGCTTCGGACAAGAGTTTTCGCAATGGATGTTGCTGGGATTGTGTGCAGCCTCATTGAGAAGCGCCTGAGCGACTTCCTGCTCCCAGTGCTCCCAAAGAATGTGACAGTACATTCAATGAAGTCTGTCACCATTCACAATCTTCAGTTGCGAAAGTACTGCCTGTCTCAGATGGGCATGCCAGTGGATGTTTTGTGCTCGAAACTGGGCTCAGTCACAGTCAACCTGCGTAATATGACGGCATATGGTGCACAGGTCACAATTGATATCGACGGAGTATACATAGTTCTGAGCCCTGCATCTTCTGAAGTCATGGCCACTCTTTCGCTGAGCAAAGCAGCAGCACTCACTGCGGAGGAAGTTCGGCAAAGACTTGCTGCGGAGCTGAAGCGGCTCTTTCTCAAGACAGTGGGGTTCGTGAACAGAGCCGTGACGAAGTCCATGAAAAAGATTCGTGTATCTATTTCACGTTTGCATTTAAAGTATGCCCATGGCGACGGCTTTGAGCTTGGCGTGGTCATGCCGCATTCGCTACTTGAGACTGCCACGCCGGACTGGCGCCCTGTGTCACAGCTTCCTGCAGAAGAGGCCACTGCAAACGAAGACCCAAACGCCCACAGAAGAGTGTTCTGTATGTCAAATCTGGGCATGTATGTGAGCAGTGTCCCACACAAGTCGTCCAGCTCAGCAGGCACTGGAGCTGCGTCCTCTGGAGCCAGCGCAGCAGCCAGCAGCAGCGACAGCGATGCTGCTATACCGCTGCCCAAGAATGTTTACGAGGGCCCAGTTGCACCCAGTGGTTTCACACTGAAGCAACGCTTGGGAGCAATGGCAGCACGGCCCATTCGGCGAGCCTGGGCCGCCGCGGTGCGTTGGGCTCATGCAACGCCAGCACAAATGTCGCACGAGCACCAAGGCGCCATCCCCGCGTCATACTTGCAGCCCCCTCCAGGCAGCTCTTGGAGCCTGAAAGATGTGCCCCGGCTTGAAGCTGCGTTTGTTGCGTTTGCGCCGCCTGCGCCCTCTCCGTCTGGCGGCGGCGGGGCAGCGGCGCCAGCTGTGCGTGGGGCGGGCGAAGACAGCCCCCCCTGCGTGGCGGTAGACGTGGCTAAGCTGCTTCAAAGCAAAGGTGCTGCAGGAGCGCAGCAGGAACAGCGGGGCATGTACCAGCACCGGTGCAGCGAGTGGCCGGCCTGGTACACCCCCCCTTACACCCTTGCTGGTGACTTCCTCCCCAGCCGCAGCAGCTTCTTGGTGGAGCCCATTGAGTACACACAAGTGCAGGTCAGCGTGGGTGTGTCGGACCAGGAGTCCTCTGGCTCGTTGGCGTCGTCAATGGAGTCCGGTGTG
>Ga0307982_1000551_pt1 | contig 29617 bp, 34 predicted proteins | sample OrgLakmetagen989_FD_201847 | JGI IMG/M metagenome (GOLD analysis project Ga0307982, IMG submission 201847) | Saline water microbial communities from Organic Lake, Antarctica - #989 | ecosystem: Environmental > Aquatic > Non-marine Saline and Alkaline > Saline | place: Antarctica: Organic Lake...
CTCTAAACACCTTACCTCACTAAGTTTGAGATCCCGGTTGCACTCGAAGCGTTTATAGCTTCGAAGGAGGTGCTGGTCCGCCGCCCAGCACCTCCCGGCATTCGCCCATTTTTGGAAATAAACGGCAGGTCCATTGTCCATTTATGATATGATTTATAATCTATTTGTTTTTGTTAGGCAAATATACTTATGCTGCCCTTAATTTTAAATCACACCAACAGGAAAGTGAGAGAGCCAGGGCTAATTGCGGTTGATACCCGGTAATCTGGCGGCAGGTGGATGCATTAAAGATGGTCTAGAGGTCATATCTACACCAGACAGCGGACCGCACGTAGCAAGCCGCGCAAAACCCGGGGAAAGGGAAATTGGCCTGCCTGTTGGCCAGACCACCATAAAGGGCGACTCAGCTATCACTTCACCGGTGCGTGCTTGTCCCAGAAATCGGCGCTGGCTTTGTAAGCAGCGAAATCAAGAGGCACTCCGGACCCACCGTGTTCAGCGCCGAGCGCGTTTCGCATGATAGTAATGGGCTGCATTGGAGTCTCATGGTCCACGTCCTGGGGCTTGATCGACACGATACCCCACGGTGCGTCACTCTGGCTATCGTTACCCATGGCTGCGTTCTCTTTCCGGATCTGCTCTCGGCTGTAGAGAATAACATCTAGAAATGCTGCTTCGCCGCAGGGCCCAACGGATTCCTTCGGAAACCATCGGTTCAGGACCGGCAGTTCTTTCTCTGAGCGAGCTTCATAGCCTGAACGAAGTAGACCCTCGTTCTCCGGAGTGATCGCAATGGTTGTCCTCTGTACACCTATTAGTCAACTAATTGTAAGTGACTTGTGCACAACGATAAACCGCCATGATGATGTATGGTTTGAGTAACCTGCGAAGTTGGGCACGAAAATGTGCTTGCAAAAGGGCGCGTAGCCGTCCACTAGTGGGGCGGAACCACTGTCGAAAATCTTGTTGACCTCGTCCTCAAAAGATTCGACTGACATAGCAATTGCCCTAAATCAAATTCGAGAAGGATAGGCGAATTTAGATCGCTGTGCGCAAAATCTTGTTAACGAGTGTTGCAAAGGGGAAACTCACCCGCCAGAATCGGCAGAGCCTGTTTTGAACTGGCGTAGGCAAAATGGATCTGATGACACAGAAGATACCATCAACAGACCAGGATTAAAATTACCCATCGCCTAGTGTTAGATCAATAATTCGTATAACATTGCTATGATATTTAGGCTGCAATTCTAAATGGATGATGCGCACCGACAACAAGAGTTTTGGGGCCTGGTTCCGATGAGGATGACATTGCTCGGTGCACCGCGCTACCTAGAATACATTTCGTAGACTAGAAAATGAAATCAATGTATGCTGATTATAGTCAAACTGCACAGCTACCTGAACGCGAAGATGCAAACAAACAGAGGGACGCAGTGCGTGCAAAAACTAGCATCTACGAAGCCAACAACCTCGGTGTCAACATGAAGTCGCGAGGCAAACATTTCATCAACAATCAGTCGTCATCTCGTCATAATCATCATCAATACACTTTTGACACCCTGTAAACAGGACAAGCAGGGAGGCAGGCAAGAGCGGCAAAAGGCACGAGGGGGCAAGTAATTTCAAGTTAGTGCAGTGTGTAACTTATGTCAGTACTAGTATATCCACTTACTACCTTACGGAGATACGCCTTTTTGCCTTCGATGAAATTTCCGAGTTGAATTACCAACACAATGTGGATGGGCCTGTTTTCATCAGAATAGCTGTGAACCAGGAACACAAACGCCCGTGGCCGCTTGACCCTCGAATCCATTCACTTCATCTAGCCGCTTGGCACATTTGAATGCTATCTGCATAAATCTTCCGTTCTTCTTCTTCTGCGCTTTTGAGCTGGGCCTCAATATATCGGATTATGAGTTTCCGACAGGCCAGGTAAAACCGCTCGAGACAAAAACAAATACTTATGAAAATATGCTAGAATGGTCGTTAGTATTGATACTGTAAGTTATTTCTGTCTTTTTGGCTGGTTATGGAATGTTTTTTGACCCCCCCATAGGGTGACTGGATTAAGTAACTAACTGGAAGATGGGTGCCATCTATTTGTCACTCTGTTTCTGTAGAGTCTCCCCGGGCCGGTTTTTGTGTCTGGTCAATTTTGATTTTCTTGTTGAAGGCGTCAATAGTTCAGAAAATAGTAGTCGTTCTCCTTGGTATTTTGCACGAAATACTGTATACCGTTTAATTTATCGTTTTATCCGCCGCATGTCGCCACTGACCTCCTTCACCTTGTCAGGTTTTCAGGACACACGGCGGTCTCAATCGAGAACGCGGCTATAATCACCAACCGACACAACGGCTTATCCGCGCAAAATTCGATTTCTCCTTTACATCAGCTGATTTATGCATGAAGTTACATTAGCTCCATGTTCCCCACTAGTAATACAATGGTTTCACGCACAAAAACAGGCGAGCAAGTATTAACGAAAAATGATGTAATTGAACACATAAATCTTATTATTAAAGACATACCGGTAAAAACATAGGAATGTGACAAATTGACCAAGTGATATTCTCATCATCGTTTCATAGATGGCAGAGAAGGCATTGTCTAAGAATATTCCTGTTAAATACCTAAAGCAACCAAAGTATAAGCGACAGCACGCAGAATAATTGAATGTATTGTAGAATCTCTCTATGACGATTGAATACTCTTGCTCATTATATATTGCGACGTACCTTTGACTTACGAAACTCATCGTAAGTTTTTTATATTGCAGCACTCTTGTGTGAGGAATTCTAAATTCAGAAATCAATGCAATTGTCAGATACCAAAGTTGTTTGTTATCTAATCAATGATGATCTCTTCATTCCTTTCCTTGGTAATCGAATTTTGGTAAAACGACACGTGACTCAGTCTTATATTGACAAATACTGCAATGTTATCACTTTCATTGAGCAGCTCACTGCCAGAAGATTTTTCATATGATAGGTAGTCTGGCGTGCAAAACTTGTACATTTCATTCGCATACGCATAATAAAAGTTCAACTGTTTCTAAGCTTTGGTCGTGGTCTATAACAAAGATGGCTTCTAAATTCATCTTAAAGATTACAGCACAGACTTTACATGATATAATCTATACAATGAATATGCATGTTTCATCTTCAAGTTATCATATGAAGGCGTAGATATGAATGAAAAAACAGTAATTAGGACTTGTACTCAAATTAGTCTTTTTTTGAAATCTACGATGTTTTTTGACCTCTTGGTAGCAGAACTCTTCGGCTCATCAATCATCTTGGGAAGTTTCCATGGCTAGAAGCTCACCTAAACCATTCTTTGACGACTGCGACGAATCTTCGATTCAAGTGAAGTGGTGGGCCGTTCCAGAGCATTCAATATTGGTTCAATATCGACGAGAGGACGAAGAGGATTGGAAGACTTACGGTAAAGTGCTCCCGGTGCCTTCCGAAGAGGCCATGAGTGAGGCAATAAATACAGACCGTGGCATGCGCCACATGCAACATGCAAAAATTGTTGGTTTAAGCGAAAGAACGACGTACAAATTGCGTCTCCAAGCCGAAGCAGATGGGCATGTTTACGAGCCATCCGAACCACTGACAATCGATACACAAGCGCCGCACTGGCCACTCATTCAAAAGTTGTCTTCTTTATGCAGTGGATCCGAGAATCGCTCTGGAGCTATTTGCAGGTGTTAGAATGGGACCCAATATATCCCACTTATCATAAAACTTCTTTAGTGCTCCCAATCATTTCGGATATATATATATTTTAAGCCATTCCAGCAAGCAGCAAGCAGGGCAATTGTTTGAATAGAGATGTGTTTGATTCATGAGGTGACTAAATTTGGTCTTTTGCTACTACGTTTCCAGCTTGAACTGGGCCATATCTTTCGATAGAGGTACAGTCTAATTGGCATGCGTACTGATTCTTATTGTTTTTCGTTACGCAACACCATAAAGTATACACCGTGCCTTTATTTAGGGGGCATGTCGCATATAAATTGTAGTCACACATCGGCGAAATGTTATATTCGCGCTGTAATCAAAACATAGGCCCATGGGCCGATAGTGCACTTGAATAGGCCGTGCATAAACAAATACATTCTTGCTGCTGTATATAAGTATAATCATGCATGCAGCTCTTACAACAAGCAACAATGGCCAGTCACCCAAGAGGGCAGCTCCATCACAAGCATAAGTATTGGGCCTGGGCCAGCGATTCTCTTTGGGCGGTATTGCCCGGTTGTCGCCGTCATCTGCCATTCCCAGCGGTGCACGGACCTCAATTAAGATTTCGGACCTACATCAGCGGGATATTACTTACTTGGGTGTGAGTGTGAATTACTGGCAAGAAATGCGAGATCAACCGAGATCTCAGTACCTTTCATCTTTCATAAGCGCGGCCCGAAAACCTAGATACGGTCTGAAGAACGCGGTCCGTACTACACCTCTTGCCAGTTCTTCACTTCCCCGAAAGGTACTTCGGTACGTACCGTAGATTTTTTTTGCGGTACGGAAATCGCATCCAGAATTATTTAGTAGGGTTCAAGGTATGGTATAGGATAGAGAGGTTGGCTTGGCGGCTTGATTGGTCTTAAACTTATCTTATTGCCTTGCTGGCACGTACACCAACACCATTTTCCCGTTTGAGTTGAAAGTTGAAATTGGAAATTAATTCGATATTTCCAGCACCTTCGAGAAGCATAATTACAACACTTCTACTTGACTATTACTATGAAGAGGTCGGTGCAGACCGGCCGAGGTGCTCGTTGAGAACAGCGGCAACATTTGGTTGGTTTGCAGCGTGTGCAAGGCTCAGAACGTCGAGACCTCGGGCATTGGTAATCTTGGGATCAGCGCCACGGCTTAGCAAGAGCCGAACCACTCTCAAAAAGCCTTTGGCGACGCACAAGTGCAGCGCTGTGCTACCATCGCGCTTTTGGCTGTTAGGGTCTGCGCCGCGCTCAAGCAGCAACAAACACACCTGTTAAGAGAAGTGAAGTGAACATTTAGCCATCAAGAAAGCTACGAGTGACCAGCTCAACAATTTCTACACGTCGGATTCTATTCAAACTATCGACATGAGTGAGCGCTGAACTCGGCATAGAAGACGAGGAGGAGACGAAAAATAAAACAGAAGGCCAAATCAAAACTGGCACGTAAGTGCTTAGTTGCTTTGTCACACCTCAGTGTGGTCGTTGAACGCTGCTTGGTGAAGAGCAGTGTCGCCGTCTTCGGTGACGTCAGAAAGCATGGACGGTTGCTTGTCTAAGACCACAGTGGCCAAGTCCCGAAGCCCAAACCACGCCGCCAAATGCAACACCGTGGACTCGTTCTTGGTGCGAGCGTCAAGAGGAGCGCCGTGGTCGAAGAGTAGAGTGGCAATATCGGGCCGCGAAGCTGCAATCGCCAAATGAACCGGCCTGCCCCACAAATAATAACACACACACACAAAAGAGCGTGCAATAGGCTTCAAAAGTAGATCATATTTAAAAAACAATGTAATATGAAACAGAAATAAGAAAAAAAAGCATTAAAAGGTATCATTGACTTCATGAAAGCAAGGCACACCCGTCGAGGCCGCGGCTGACGGCATGGGCGGTATCTTCAGCCACGCTGCCGCCTAACGCCAAGATCTCCTGGAGTGCTTCGACGTGACGGCGCACCACGGCCACCTGAACACAGTGTGCATGGTGTGGAAGGAAAGAAGAGGCACAATCAAGGTTTGTAAATGATAGTAGAGTTTGAAAATAAGTCGTGAAGATTTGGATGAGGGAGGGTAGGCGCGCTCTCAAGAGGGAGTGCAGGGATTTAAAGAGCTTTTGAGTACGAGGATATTCCACACCGTCAGCGGCGAAGCGCCGTCTAACTCTCCACGCGCGTCGAGCCGAGCGCCGTAGTCCGACACGAGGGCTCTGACAGCCAAGGCGCTGCCACTCGCAGCAGCGCAGTGCAAAGGCACTAGCCCGCGCTTTCCAGCCTGATTGGCGAGAACAGAGGCTGCTGCACGGCCTGCAGCTTCAACAGCATCACTATCTTCATCGCCACCGCCACTGCTCGAAGCGCGTGCTTCACTGGCACGCTTTGTAGCGTCCCGCTGCACATGCCCTAATATGGCATGGAGCATGAGGGGGTCCCCCGACTGCGCGGCGTGGTGCACGGGTGTGGAGTGCTTCACGAACTCCTGCGCGTCCGGCAGCGCCCCTTCCCGCAAGAGCAGCTCGGCAACCCCACTCCGGCCCGGCACCAGAGCGGCCAGATGCAGCGCCGAGCACCCGTTCTCCGTCACTGCGCTCACGTCAGCCCCAGCCGCGAGCAATGCCGTGCATGCAGCAACGGCAGCGCTCGAGTCTTCGGCGGGACTGTTGTTGCTGGCGCCGCCCAAGCCAAAGGTACCAATTCTCCTTCCTGCAGCGGCGTGCAGCGGCGTTTCGCCAGCATGGTTGCGAGCCTTCAGCGCAGAAGCAAGAGCAGTTGTCGACGTGTTACCATGCCCCTCTGACGACAATGCCTTGAGCGCATCAAGCAGGCATTGAAGAATGCCACTGTGAGCCGTGCGCGCCGCATGGTGCAAAGGAGTGGTGCCGCCCCGAAGCGAGGGCAAAGCGGGGTTAGCACCAAAAGCGGGTGACGTCAGCATGCGCACGAGATCCAGGTGCCCGTGCTGGCATGCCACTGCAAGTAATGACTCGCCAAAGCGGTCGCGCGGCCGGTCTGCCGTAGCCCAGTGCTGCTGCTGCGATGGTGAGGAACCGTTCCCTGAACCCGGTCCTGAGCGCGGAGTGGGACTCGCAAAGAGGTGAGGCTGCGTGCGCTGCAAGGCCAGGAGCTCCCGCTGCACCGCTCCGCAGTCCCCAGCACGCGCAGCGCGATGAAGTGGAGGGTCGTCTGGCGGAACGAGGCCGCCACTAGCGCCAGATCCACCACTTGCCATCGCCGCAGAGGTTGGAGCAGCATTAGCAGCAGCAAGCCCTTGAGGAACGGGTCTAATAGGCTGCGATGCTGGCGCTTGGTGCTGCGCTACGCGCTGAGCCTGCATTTCGTTGGCTAAGAGCTGTGAAATCGAGTGTGCAGCTCGAGTGAGTCGAGGAGCGAGGGGCTCGAGGCCAGAAGTACCTGCGGCATGCCGCGCCACCAACGACAAGAGCCTAGGGTCGGCCAGAATTCGTGCGGCTGCTTGCTCGTTTTCGGAGGGAAAATTTGTCGCTCCCACCTGCGCGAGCCCCATCTCCGCCAGTAGCGCAGGCGATCGGTCGAGCACTTGTCTGATGCTGGCAAGCAGCGCCGTCGCCTCTGCCTGGGGAATGTTGATCCGAAATTGGCGTGGTGTGGCCCCTCCAGCTCCGGCAGCTCCGGCAACATTCGCAGTGGGGCCAGAAGTACTTGCTGTTGTAGGCGAGGAAGATTCTGCATCTGCCGCAGCCGTAGTGGCCGCAGGAGCCTCCGTGGGCTCAGTAGGCACCCAAGGCGGTGGGTCAGGGAGGCCTTCAGCACGGCGATACTCTAAAACCTGAGATCGAAGGTTGTGATTGGGGATAACCTCCTTTGAATGCAGCCGCTCGCCAGTGCTCGGGCTTGTGTTGTGCCGCTCGAACCACTTCTCAATGGCCGCCCGCTCGTAGCTGTGCCCGTCCGATGCTACTACAGGATTGAGGAATAACTCGGAGGTAATGCAGCATACAAAGGCTGTTGGTAAGCCCCCTGCATCGCCAACGTCAGTAGTTGTCTCTTCATTGTGTACCCTGGGCTGTGCGGACTCCAAAGATACCTCAGGAGCCGGCTGCGTCGACGACTGCGACGAATCGACTCGGGAAAGTGCCCCTTCTGAATTTCCGTGTTGGAAGTCTCTAGTAGACTCGTTGTTCTCAGACTTACTCTGTCGATCAGCACGTAGCGCGAGTCTCACACCACCGAATGCACCCAGAAATGCTGTGCTGGCCACTATGACAATCGAGACTAGAGACAACCATGTAGGAATCACAAATGGAAGGGATGCCGCCGCACAAGTTGTTGCCATTTTTCGAAAGACAGGACACACTCACACACTACTGTACACTTTCCCTTCCTCACCCTCGAAAGGGGGAACTTATTAGGAAGAGTCCTTTGATGATATCGCACGGTAAATAGAATAGAACATCTTTTTACCTTTTTTCGAATGAAGTAGTCGTCCGTCTCAACCGCTGTTGCCCGCCTCGAGCCTGCTCAGGTGGCATTACGAGCGACGAGCTAACGCAAGAATCCGCAGGCCTCGTCGCAGAGATCAAAATAGTGGGCAATTAGAAACCAATGTCGAGTCCCAGAGACGACGCTAAGTCCGAGGATGGCGACACGGTGGCACAAGCTAAGGGCTCAGATGACGCCCCCAGTAGTCCAACTAAACCAGAGGTCTGCCTCCAGCCAAACAGAAACATTTGCGAAGTGTCTTTATTAATTTGCTTATTATTTTTTCGTGGAGACATTGTTATGCTAGGGCTTATGAAGAAGGTGGGTAAACGGGTTTGGCTTGATGGCTGTACTGTCTTACAAACCATTGACGGTTCCAACAGGCAGGTGAGCGCCCACCGACTGGGAAACTCTTGGGGTACACGCAAACATACCTCATCTTCAAAGATCGAGCTGCACCATCAACGGACTTCGATGGTGATGGGAAAGAATCAACGGAAGACCAGTGCGAGCATGAAGTGCTCTTTCGCTGTGGGAACTGGTGAGCATGCGGTAACGCATTGGCATTGCCTGCCCTCTTAACCTCCTACATGTGCAATCGTCGACTGCTTTGGACTTTGGTGCGCGTTGCATATTCACTCAATGATGCCCATGCTTTATCAACCTGCCTCTTTTTCTCTATAGGTGCTACACAGGGCATGTGGTGTTAAACCGCGACATATCGCTCTCGGACATGCCCATGTGCGTGCCACTGCTGCAGCGCCAGCAGTCGCGGCTTCACTACTATTGCAACGCCGACGGCGTGCCCCGCCAATCGAGCTTCAGCGCGCCCATGCAGTTGGTGTATGACGTGGCCGATTACGCGGCCGACTGCTTGTCGAGTGACGCCTTGAGTGCGGAGCTGTCAGAAGCCTCGGACGCCAACGCATGGATGGACGATGACAAACACACTTTCTTCGGTGAATAGAACTGCACCTAGAGGGCAGCACGGAAAACAACTAATGCGTATTATTATGATAAAGCAGCCTTAGAGACCATATATTCCGCAGTAATTTTGCACTGTGTATACAAATTATTGGTGCATCGGTACGATTCTTGATTTTTCAAATTGAGGACAGTTGTGGAAGAGAGACGAATGCGCGTTCTGAAGTGCCATTCCTCCTCTCTGTTGTATTGCCAACCTTTTTCTTTAGAAATGCCTCTGGATCGAGAGAAAACGCCCCCCTGTATGGACGACATTGCGCTGGTTTGCTCCAAGACTTATGCGCGCGGCCTCATATTCCTCACCATCTACTTCGAAGGATCGTTTTACTTCACCGTCGGTAAAAATATATACTCATTCTCGATGACATGCTCTTGAGCAAAACCCCTCTACTGTTTTTGCTTGTTCCTGCACGCTTGTGCATTGTTCACGGTTCGAAAAATCCTCTCGTAGACTCAGTTCCACGCGCTTATGTGGGTACTGCCCTATCCCACAGCCTCAACCCCCCCCCCTCCCTCATATCACGCACTCACTTTCCTTTCCCGCCACCTCACACTCCTGCGCGTGCAGCGGACGGCGGCGGCGACCAGCCCCTCTTGGACGTGAAGTTTCCCGACGTGTCGCACCATGGCCAGGGCCTCCAGCTTGCCTCCTGCGGGGTCCCGACCCACGCCACCTTCGACGGCCGGCCACCCCCGCCGTGGTACGCTGGCCTCACGCTGTGGCACGCCATGCCCAAAGAAGTGAAAATCGCGCCCCCACCCACCCGGAACTTGAGCAGCAGCTCGTACGTGCAAATGTACTTCTTGCTTCGCCCGCGCGCGGAAAACGGGGGCTTTGCAGTCACTTCGGCGTACCGCGAAGTGCTGTTTCGGTTCGGGTCCTGGTGCTACGGCGGCTCCGTGCAGCTCACCCCGAATATAACCCTCGCCGACGTGCCGCACGTGATCCCGGCCCTGCGCATGCAGCAGTCGAGGCTCGAGTTCGTGTACGCTGCTGACTCAGTGCCTGCCACTTCCCCGTACGCCAAGCCCATGAGTTACATGATGAAGCACTTGCCGCTGATGGAGCGCGAAATTTCGTCGGCCGAAGACGTGCTGAGCAAGCTGGTGGAGCGGCTCACGGCCATGGGGCTCGGCGACTCGATCAGCGCCTGGCTCGAGGGCGACGCGTCCCAGTCCTTCTTTGAGTTCAGCGTGGTGGCGTCGGACGCCGAAGCCAAGTGCCTGGAACCCGTGGAGCTGATTGCCACCAAGACGTACTTTGCTTCCGGGATCTTGCTGATTGTGATTTACTTTGCCGGCAGTTTCTACTGCGTGGTGGGCGACGGCGGCGCAGAGCAGCCTCTGTTGGACTCCAAGTTCCCCGACGTGTCTGCGAAAGGCCGCGGCTACCAGGTAGTCGACAAATTAGTCGAAGCGGGTCATGATTGTTCTCTTATGATTTCCTCAAATTCGTCCGCTTTATAAGAATATGTATAGCCCCACCTCTTATTTCTTCCTCGTCGTTTACATTTTCCTCGACTGCGCAACAATTGTTATTGCTAGGTGAACTCCTACGGCGAAGGGGCGGCAGATTGGCCGGGCCTCCGCAAGTTGAGCGTCTGGCAGTCGACCGGCGCCATGCAGGCTGAGATGGAGGCTCGGCTAGGGAAAGATGCCGCGGAAGCAGCGGCGTCTGCATCGGCCCAGCCTACGCTCGCCACCTCCGCGGCTGTCGACGAAATGGAGCGCGTCTCAGGCTCCAAAGCCGAGTCGCCTTCGTCGTCGTCGTCGTCGCCGGCAGAATCCTCTTCGCCACGGGTTGAAGTTCAAAGTGCCAAAGATGGGTCGCCCAGCAGCAACGACCACACCGAGGGCGCGGCGGCGGACGATGCAGCAGACGCCAAGAGCAGCGACCGAGGTGTGGCATCACCGGGATCCGAAGCCAAATCGTTGGGGGCGCCGCTGACGGCGGAAGCCAAGGACGGCGGCGGTGGGCTCCGAGACCATGGCGCGGGCCTGGGCGACACTGCGCGGATGGGGCGGCAGTCGTTGGGCGCGTTCCACCGGTTGGCACCCCTCGGCAAGCCCGGAGGAGCCGGAGGAGGCAGCGAGCTCGGGAAGCTCAACATGAGCTTGGGCAACAGCCCTGGTGGGTTGAAAGCACCATGGGACGCCACGGGCAAGCCACTGGGATCCCTCGGGTCGCCGTTTGGGAAGCCGTCACCGCTTGACTTCAAGAAGAGCCCATGACGAGGATCATTTTATGGTGCTAAGCACGACCTCGATAACGATCCTCAGCGCCAAGCAATATTTCTGCATCAAACCACAAGCCATTGGCACTGACAGGGGTTTCCAGGCAAGATACCAGGAACTACGAACGTGGTGGTTGCGTTATTGTATTACGCGTTTGGGGTTTGATAATTGAATATTGAGCGGAGCTCAGTAACGCATGCGCCAGTCTAGAGTCTAGCCCCGGTCGTCGATGCATGGAATAGGAATAGCTTCAGGAGCTGCACATACGACGGAAGATACATACTTAACGACTAGAAGGAAGGCATATGGCATGTGCATTAAGCATTGTCCGTAATATCGGCTGTGTGCTGTATGCGGTTTGTGAAGTTTATGGAGTGGTATAAGGTATAACGCACATTCATATTATGTTCATATGCATGTGTGCATTGGCATTCCCAGCAGGCATTCCTTGCTATTTAATCAATTCCTATTGGGGAGCTATAAGATAAGGGGACATAAGAATACAAGCACAGTTCCATGAAAGAACCCTGGCTCGAATGGCAAAGCTGGGAGATGGGCATCGCAACAGCATCAGCATCGCAGCGTGGCACGGACACAAATGCAGCATCCCGAGCTAGCAAACATCCTGAGCTGGCTCTTCAGCTTCAACACCGAAACATTTCACGCACTTCGCTGAGTCGAATCCTCAAACCCCGCCGACTTCCTTAGAACCGTGTGTTGACGAAACTCGCGCCGCCTGACCCGCCCGCACCGGACGTCAGGTTCGACGCGTAGCTCACTTTTTCTTTGGTGTCCTGGGCCAGGGCCTGGCCGTAGCCCGACCGGAATTGCGTGGGCTCGGTCCCGGCGTCTTTCGGCGCTGACGGCTTGGCCCACTCCAGCTTCAAAATCAAGTGGTCGTAACTGTTTTCATTGAGCACGTGCCATGACGAAGGACAGAGAAAGTGAGGGGGAGAAAGGAAGGGCGTGGTGAGCAGAAACACAAACATTAAAAAAAAATGGAAAAGGAGTCTCAAATAAGGGCAGAGAAGACGAAAGCACACCTAGAGTAAAAAATTCAAGCCAACTAAGAGCACTCAATAGCCCATAGCCCTAGCGAGAGATGTCTAAGACAAGCCTTATGGAGGGAAGCATTATAATCCACAACAATCGCAGCCCGCGAACAACGTTTTTCCTCTGAAAGGGCTATACAACGAGTACTACAGCTCTCAAGCGCCGACTCACCCGTAGCCCTGAAGCGCATCCATCGCTCGTTGGCCATCCTCGCGGCGGTTAAAGGAGACGAAAGCAAAGCCGCGGGACTGCATGGTTTCTTTGTCCTTGGCGAGGTATATGCGGAAAATGCTCCCGAAAGGTTCGAAGAGCTGCTGCAAATCGGCTTCTTTGGTGGCTTCACTCACGTTGCTGACTCGCAGGGTCTTCAGGTCTCGGTCGTCTTCTACGGTCATTGTGGAGAGCGAGGAGCCCATGGCAGCGCCTCCTGCGCCGCGCATCGACGGTGGCACGTACTTGCCCCCTGCGCCGCCGCCCGCCGCGTCCATCGCCGCCAAGCCTCCCTTGGGCCCACTGAAGCGACCACCGGCGGAGGGCACAGGCTCTTCCTCTTCCTCGCCTGCCTCTTCCCCCAGCTCGTATTTGCGCTGCAGCGCACGCCACTGCTGCTTCTTTTGAAAGCTTTCGAACGCCTTGTTGACGCTTTCAGAAGACTGGCCATTGTCTTCAGCCTCCGAGTCCTTCGGGCTAAGCATTAGGACCTCGTTCATGTCCTGAATAGTCACGTTAGACTCATCCTTTACGCCCTGAGCGTTCCCGAACTTTTGCAGCCGCGCCAGTCTTGGGGCAACTTCTACCGTCGTCCTCTGCACCTCTTCAATCACGCGGATTTTAGAAGTGATTTTGACCTTTTGCTTGCGGTCGTTCACCTTGTATTCAGTGCGAGTCTTGAACCCTTTGGCATCAACTTGGGTTTCCACAGGCTCTGGCATCTCGTCATCTTCCTCATCGCCCCACTTTCCTTTACGTCCACTCATTGCTATCTCTTCTTAGTTTGTGCGCCGCGTCTATACTGTGCTACTTCAGTAGTTATGAAAAAGCAATTGTTCGTGGTTCTGGCGAGAGATGAAAGCGAGAAACCGAGAGTTTTCGAAGTCCCCCAAAGAGGAGGGCTTCCCGGAAAGTTCCGAACGGTCTTGTCCTTATTTTTTTCCTTCAGTCGCCTGTCCCTCTCTTGTCAGAAGTCAGAAGGCAGGCCTTACCAGACTGATAACTTGGTTGTCGCTGAGTTACCTTCCTGTATTTTCTGAAGTTACATTGAATTCCCGGAAATAGCCGCATGTACTTATGGTTAATAGCCATAGCACCATAGCACCGCACGCGCACCACGGGTAGATGTGCGATGTGCGTCGCGCGTGGCCGCACGAGGCGAATGCGGAAATCGGCTGTACACAAATTCTGGACGAGGTCAAGCATCTATACTGCTTTGGCCTACGCAATAAATTTACCTGCTGTGCAGCTGCGGATTTGACTTGATTGGATTCGATTCGATTGGATTCGATTATAATCCCCATTGCAAAGCGCGAAAACTGGTTTAGAACTAAAGTATATTTTATTCCGTTTGAGAAACGCAGTGGAACCCGGCTTTCGGATCTCGTCTTATCGCATGAGGAAGACGCTCCCTGTTTACCTGCTTGTCCTCTTATTCCTGTCCTTTGGGTACTGTGTAAAATTAACCAACCCAATTCGCCAGAAAATAGAACTCCCCATTCCCAGTATGCATGGCTATGGCCGGCCGGTGCTGGGGGCCGTGCAAGCCGTGCTATTCCCCAACCCAATCAGCACATAGCAGCCTTCACACCAGAACGATTTGGTTAGGATGCCAGGCAGGTCACCGTTTCCGCCAACCAATAATATGCAAGCCCTCTAGTGCAATAAAAAAGGATGGCATTAGCAAAACGAGATTATAACCAGAGCCGCATGCGAATCGAAATCGGGATCTGGATCTATCACAAGCCCTGAAAACCAACTATCACCAAGACGAAAGATACCTGGTTGCTGATTGGCTTCTTAGTTCTTAGGTACGAAGTGCGGTTGCGGTCCGAAACGCGAGTTCATCTGAAATCTCCGTATGTACCGCAATTGCGGTCCAAAACCCCGGTACAGCTCGAAACATACGGTCCGTACCGTGACTTCGCTTCTCCGAGAACTACTTCGATGAGTTCCGTGAACGTTATTACAGTTCGCACCACAGGCAGGCTTAGTTCAGATCAGTGACTGGTATGTCTAACGTATAACATTGCATATAAGCGCATTCGCTAACCCGCTGGTAGGTGCAAACGCAGCACTGCGTGCGGGGACGTCGGAGCGGGCATTAGCACAGAGAGCTGAAAGCAGCGCGATGGTCATCATGATCAGGGTCAGGTGACATGCCATGCTGGTGATGCAAAGATATGCCACTCGCCACGAAACACTGAGCTGCTCGGACGTCATTGCTGCTGCTGCCTGTGCCGTGTATCGCCGGCGCGTGTTTCGTCAGGTGCGTTTCGCCTTTGAGTTGCGTCCGTCGGGCCTTATGATCATATTTTCCTTCTTCTTCTCACGCCTTGCAGGTTCCAGACCTTCCTCACTTAACTTAAATTGTCCATTCGATTTCATATGAGCTCAAGTGTATTCCTCATGTGCCCCTGCGACTGCTGCGTACTTGCCTTTCTTTGTTTTTGGGAGCCATTGGGAGAGTATCAGTATCAGTATCAGTGTACCAGTGTACCAGGGAGAGTATTAACTAGACTAGGCAAGATATAAGTGCATAGTTTTCAGTTCGGACTCGAACTCCCTTCTCCTTCTCGTTACTACTCTAGAGCATTTATACCTGGATTTTGGGTTTTCGGCTTCCCTTCAGACTATTATTCGCTTAGTATATCAAGAAACAGAAAAAGACTCACGCCTCGGAAAACACAAAAAGGGGACTGCACGAGAAAACACAAAAAGGGGACTGCACGAGGTAAACGTTTGCGGTGGCTTCCTCAATACATAAATCCATTGGATCGCAAGTTTTCTTGTAGAATGATTTCTTTGCAAGCATCAAAGACGAACTTCATCTGATCGCTATCCGTTGCACACGTCACGTGCGTGAAAATTTGTTTCTGAAAAACAGACGCGCACAGAAGCAGAAGAAAGCGGAAAATGTGAAAACAGAAAGGGAGTTCGTACGATTGAAATTGTAGTCCGGCAGCCGCACTCTCAAGGTTCTCTAGTCGCATGTGCGGTGCGACTCTCATCTTCGTAGACGACCTTTCTCCACTCGAGGATATGTATGCGCACACCAAGAAGCATCGTCACAACACTTGTGGACCTCAGTCAGAAAAGACACCAATATATCCAACCTGGCCATTGGTGTTTTGCGAGGTGAACTTTTCCTCAAAGTACCGCACGCCGTCCTCGAAGTCGTTGGGTTTTCCGTCGTAGTCTTGGAAGGCCGGCTGGGCCGCGATTTCCACTTTTTGAATCTTCGTGGTGAACAAATCGCGCTTGTTGAGGAACAGCAGGATGGGCGTGGACTCGAAGCAACTGCATAGGATCGCAAGAGCCACACACAGCACACCAATGTATTATTTCAGAGATCAGACGAGCAGAGAAAAAAAACAATGATCAAAAGAAGTATTCACCACGAGGCGAGGACAGCTCAAGAGGTGGTCCTACCTTTGCGAGCACACCCATTTGAAGAGCTGAATGGCGTCTACCATGCGATTTTCGGTTTCGTCTTCGAAGAGCGCCTGGTCGTACTCCGAAAGCGCCGCCACGAACATGACCGCGTGCACGTTGTCGAAGCAGTGGATCCACTTCTTCCGCTCGTTCTTTTGCCCCCCGACGTCGTACATGCAGAACGTCGCGTCTTCCACCGTGTACTCCTGCGAGGTGATGCCCGTGGTGCGAATGCGGCACAAGAGCACTTCTTCCACGCTCGGCACGTAGCCCGGTTGAATCATCTGTTTTTTTTTTAAAAGATAAACAATATTAGTAAACAGGCATGATAGGCAGTAAATGCTTCACCAAGGTGGACAAGACCAACGGAGCAACGAAGTGCTTCACTTCAATGAAACGAGAAAAGAACCCCGCCTCAATTCCCAACCGACGTACTTTGTGGCTCTTACCACTGCACTACTTCAACAATCGCGTGCATTTTCTATCAATAACGTTAAGAACTTGATAGCATGCCTTTTTTTCCCACTCACTCCCTGTAAGAGCCACTTACGTTGTCGACGTTTTCGATGAACTTGGCGAAGGACTCGTTAACCTGCAGCGTGCTCCTCTGGTTCCAGGCGTCTTGGATCGCGGGGTCCGCCCACAACGCCTTCACGAAGTCCGCCATGCTGTTGGAAAGAAGAGGGGAGAGATTGGAAGGGAGGGTGACGTTATTGATATGATTTCACACTTTTTTTCATATTGGAATGCGATCGGAATTGTGATGGGAGAGATTGGAGTGAAAAAAACGCCACCTCACAAAAATATACATGTTCAAGAATTCAACGCAAGCAACCGACAGTGCTATTGGCGAACAAAAATAGGCACGCCCTCAAGCAAGAATGCCAGGTTGGGTTAAATTTCTCTAAAAGCGAAGTCAGGCTTCATATAGCAGGGGGGGAGAGGGAGGGGGTGAAATAAAAGGAAGAGGCCCGCAGGAAGCGCGCACGCACGCAAGCGCGGCAGTGTTGTTACAAGTGTATGCAGCAATGCTAACTCTAGCGAATGCGCACTGAAAACTGCGGTAACAGAGCAGCACCAGTAGTGTGCAGCCTGATGTAGCTTTCGAATGCATTGCTTTCCCTTCAGTAAGGTCTTGCCTACCCCACCCACGAACCACGAGACAAACAAACACTTTCTAGCTTCATGAAGTTGCGTTACCAAAATATATATGTGCGCGCATACCTTTTGTCTGGTGCCTGAAACACAACGGGCTCTTGCAGAAGTTGCTCCCACAATGGCTGCGCTTCGGGCGTCAGCTTCGGCTCGAGCTCGAGATCAATGACCGCCTGGCAGAGCACCTGCAATCCCTCCATCATGTTGAACCCGATTTTCGGTAAGAACTTAACCCTTTCGCCGCCGTCAAAGCCAACGCCGTACAATATCCGCATCTGCTTAAACAGCGTGCTCTTTCCGGACTCGCCAGCGCCCTGTAACGTATATATATTACTCCAGGTCAAACCAATGTTGTGACTGGGCTAGAGGACAGCTCATTTATTGCAAAAACACATGGGACACAGCTGCTATCTATGTATAATAAATGAGATGACTAGCCACTTACAAGTAAAAGCAGCTTGATTTTCTCCTGCTCTTTCTGGAACTCTTGGGCGTTGCTCGTCTCAATCTGTGAAAAGGCGCAACAGCAGGACACCGATAGGTTAAGATCGCAATGAGGATGCGTTGCTCTAAAAGAATATAGATGGCACCTTGGAATTTGCTGAAAGCGCCGCTTTCTGCTCAGGCGTCAAAGACGACTGGCACATCCCCATGTTTGTGAGGCAGGCCAAGGCGCTTCGCGCCCACGCCGGATCAAAGGTGCTACGGCCAATTGACCAATTGACCACACGTGAATATTATTCGTGCAGGTGGAGGCCGACCACCACATGTACCGTGTACCGCGTGTACCGGTGGTAACCACGAATTCTTTCATTCTTTTCTCTGTGACGTATGGTTCATGGTTCATGGTTCGTGTATTTTTTCGGGATTTCGAGACTCATCAGAAGATCAGAAGCTCCGAGCAAACCCACGTGCGAGGAAGCAGCGAGCAAGCGAGCAACTGGCTAGCAGCCCTTCAGCCCTCAGAGATCAATCGGCCTTTTCTCTTTTCTGAATAGAGCTCGCGGTATGTGCGTATGAACATTCTTTTATTACATTCTCTAGTTTTGATTGCGGTCGCGTCTACTCGTAGGTTTATAAGAAAGCCGTCCTCTACATCACCTACTGGTATAGCAGAGATGCAGTTTATTGCTCTTGCACGAAGGCTCGTGCCTCCCTTGGCTCGCACTAGCTTTGCACCTGCTGCTGCGCCTATCAAGAATGTCCCATCTCTGGCTAGCTCTTTCTTGCAAGGAATTCCGGGGATTCCGGTGCGCTTCATGGGTAAAGGGGCGAGGTCGCACTCGTCATCGAAGAAGCGCTTCAAGGTCTCGAGCGGCGGCCGCCTCGTACGGGCTGGCGCCGGCAAGAGCCACAACACAGGAAAGCACTCCCGAAAAATCATTCGCAATCGGGGCTTTACGAAGGGCTTTGGGTGCCCTCAAATGGAAAGGAACATCCGAAAAATCATGTCTTTGCCAACACGCTTTTAAACCCATGCGCAGTGCCGCAGTGCCTAGCAAAGTTCTTTGAGCACTTACTTGCTTTTGTCTACGCGCACACCTAGGTATAGAGGTGCGTCATCAAAATCTCGATGTGTGGCTAGCCCCCTACACGAAGGAAACTATTGTAGCGCCCAATATGCTCGTGCTTTACTTCTAGCTTCTAGCCTAGCCTCGGCCTTCGTGTCTCAACTCTGAATGAAGCACGCAAAGGACTAAGGACAAAAAGGGACTAGGACAAACCTCTACTGAACTAATTACTTTAAAAAAAAAACTCGTCAGTTCTGACCCCTTTCCACTTGTTTTCTTCGTGAGGTTCTTATCATGCCCATCCCTACTTACATCTTATATCGTATATCGTAGCACAAGCACAAGGGCCGCCAAGGGCCACAAAAACCAACAAGATCCAGATAAATTATGGCACTGAGTCTGAGCTGAGAACAAATCAGGGCTATGAATAATTTCAGTTCCCTATATTGCCTCGCTTTCTACTGAAAGAGATCCTCGATACCTCGCTCCTCGAGGGCGGACATGCGGGTCTGAAGGAAGGTAATTCGTATCCACCGAATCCGTTGACAATTGTCGGCTGATAGGCACTTTTCCTCGTTTAGTGGATGCCCCACGCAATTCCCCGTTGGTTGTGTCGCCGTCAAGGCAAGTGCCTGGAAGCCCCATTCCCAAAGGAGCTATGTCATCCACGCTCGCGCTCCGCTTGTCTGACGTACCGGACCCAGTGCGCGTTCGTCTGGGCGTGCCAGCGTTCGAAGTTGGCCGCGAGCTGCGCCTAGGAGTTGGGCCTCGGCTCGTGCTTGCAGCTGAAGTAGAAGCGCTCCCCCCTCCTCTGTCTGAGGGTGGGTTAGACGGGCGCCGGCTGAGCACCCGTGGTGGCACGGCTACGGTCGCCACTGAAGCTCCAGGCTCGTCGGAATTCTGAAAAGGTGCACCGGAAAAGCTCACAGCCGATAAAGTACTCAGTTCGGAATCACGCTTGCTTCCATCTTTGGATGACTGGTCGGAGCTCTCCTTGGCGGTGCCGCTTGCTGCTACCTGCTTTTCCATGGCTGCGACAACTTCTTCCACCGAGGCAAAGCCCATCAAGACGCACCGCTGCCGCAGCTCCTCGTCTAAAGCTGACATCGGCAGTGGCGATTGCGGCAACATGGGGCTGCGAGCTCCCGGTGGTAAAGCCGACACTTGCCGATCAGTCTCTGGTTGGTGAGGCTTCACGTGAGAGCGAGGTGGCGGCGGATGCGCAGAAGATTCCACGATAGTGGGCGGCATCTCAGGCGTTTTGGACACACTGTCGTCTTGCTCTTTGATTGACACCGCACGTGCAGATTCCTTGTGGGCTGCTGCTGGTGCTGCTTCCACCGGTGCATGCTGATTGGCAGCTGGTGGCGACATCGCTCCCCAGAGGTGAGGGTTTTGTTTGGCTTTGATGATATACCGGATCAAAGTGAGCACCTCGCCTAAGTTCAGGTCGCCGGTGTCGTCCTGGTCGAACAACAACACCACGTTCTCGATTTGGTCCAGAGTCAGGGACAGGCCCAAGTAGTCGTGGATCAAGTAGGTCACCAGCGGCGAAATTTCGTTCAAATCCAGGCGCCCTTGGGCGTCAACATCAATGGACTTGAAAATGAGCTGCCACATTTCGACTCGATCGTCGTCGAAGAAATCGCCCATGTCTTCTTGCAGCACCGCAATGTGGCCCTTGGTCGCCAGCTGGTCGTGGCGCTCGTTTTCAAACTTGTTGGACGCTTGCTCGAATTTAATGGCCACCACGCCGATCAACATGGTGGGCAAAATGAGCGCGCCCACGATGATCACCACCAAGAAGTAGGCGAAGCCCACGAACCCAAACGCTTTGGGGTTGGTGCACGCGAGGGGCCCTTCGGTGCCGCCCAGGGGGTACCCGAACTGCCTGGGAAAGTTGGCGCAGTCGTACATGTTGATCCGCAGCGTCGCGTCCCACACGTCCTGGGTGGTGATCTGGTAGGTGGTGAAGGTCGCCTGCAGCACGGAGCCGTAAAAAAACGGGTCGTGTTGTTGAAAGAGGATCATCCCGCAGCAAGACGCAATGTAATTGAAGATGAACATCAGCAACACCATCCAGCCGACGCTGCCGAAGGCCTCGAGAAGCGAATCCACAATGGACCGGAGACGAGGCAGCGCTTTTGCTAAGCGAAACACGCGCAGGAGGCGCAGCAAACGAAACACGACGAAAAAGTCGGACTGAAACACTTGAAGGAGGCCGAGCCATCCGTTGGTGACGATCAAGAAATCAAACCTGAATATTGAAATGAAGAGGGAGAGGAGGCGAGAAAATGTGAAGAGCGGGCGGTTGAAGGAGTGTACAGTAACAAATGTACTCTACTCAGAAAAAAAAAAAAGAGATCGAAGACAATCAAGTAATTTTCGGCTCTCAATTATCTCAGCTTCGTAATGTGTGCACTTGCTTCTACACCCTATCGCATTTCCACACTTACACGTTCCACGAGTCTTTGAAGTACACTTGAGGGCGCTCTCCGCACGCCACGATGCGCACTACTGCTTCTAAAGTGAACACTACCAAGCAGACGTTGTCAATGACTTCCAGCAACTTTTGGTCCCCACGCTCGTCAGCAGCTAACCCCACGGTGCACCCCGCGACACAAATGCAGAGCGTGACCAAGTTTTGAAAGTACGGCGACTCGGTAATCCCTTCGCATCGTTTGCTGAGCTCATGGTATTTGGTGCCCAGAAAGCCCCGCTTGCGTTTCTTTTTGGGAATGCCAAACTTGTCGAGGGAACCACCACCGCCGCCTTCTTCATTGCGCAGTGAGTCGTTGAATCCGCTGGACAAGAGCACTGAGTCGAGGATGTTGCGAATGTCTCCAGGCGTTGGCGCGGCTTCGTGAGGCTGCAGCTGGTGCTCCACGAGGACTCCATCGTCGTTACCTTTGATGTAAAACAAAGGCGCGGACGACGAAACTTGCTCCTTTGGTGCAACAGCAGCAGCAGTGGTGGTGTTGTCCTCTGGGGAGCTGCTGACGTCACTGTCTGCTTTGGACCCCACCGACACACCCAAGCGCTCTTCTTCGCCCTCGCTCCCTTCAAACGCGTCGTTGATAGCTTCAGCGGGCGCTCCGCCACCGGCACCGCCACCGGCACCGCCACCGGCACCGCCACTTTTCACAGCAGACGATGTAGCGCCTGTGCCCGAAGACTCTTCTTGCGGCTCCAGGAAGGCGTCCTTGAACTCTTCGTTGCGAGCTTCGAGCAGCGCCTGCGCCCGTAAGATAGTGCCAAAGGTGCGCGTGCGCGTGGACTCCATTTTCTTGTGCTCCATCGCCGTCTGGTCGATTTCGTGGTTGTGGGTCTTGTGAGCATGGTGGCTGCTCCTCCCAAGAGGATCATTGCCCGAATCGCCCACTTCCATCGCTCGATCCACAGCGACTCGAAGAGGGTTGGCCGGGTCATCAAACACGCCTGACTTGAGGCTGTCGATTTGAGTGGCGTAATCTTCCATGGCCAGCTGCTCCTGGTGGTTCTGGTAGCCCGTAAACATACCGATGGTGATCACACCAATGAACAGACTCATGATGACCATGCCGGACACAATCGTGTAAACCACGAAGTAAAGCACGGTGAAAACCGGCTGGGCGGCCGGCTCGGAACAGACCCAAGTTGGGAGCCCCCCAGTTAAGGTTGCGTGCTTGACGATGTCTCTGCTGGAGCCTTCCTCCGACGGTTGATAACCGTTCACGTAACCGTTGCCGCTGAACACGTCGCAGCCGTGGTAGGACACGAGGGCAATCGCAGACCAATTGCAGAAGGTGCTCACTTGAAAGAGCGTAAGCATCGCCATGGGCACCGTGCCGAAATTAGCAGGATCGTTGAGACCAAACAAAGTAACTCCCAGCACTGCAAAAATGTAAATCACCAGCACGAGCAACAGCAGAATGTACCTGTCCACGAAGAAAACGTGACAACAGAAGTAAATGTACAAATATTCAAATGAGCGTTATATGGCACGCGAAGAGAATTAAAACAAGACCAAATGGAATAAGAGCCATTTAAAGTTCCTTCAACCATAAGCTTTCTATTCTTAATTCACAAGTGCACGCGAGTCATTTAGTCCTATTCTATTCCATATCCTTACCACACGCTGTCGAGCGCGGCGGCGAGGCCGTACAAGATCACTTTGAGCTCCGGCACGAATTGAATGAAGTCCAGCAGCCGCAACAAACGGGCCAGCCGGAGCACTTTCACATCGGACACGTCACTGTCGGCGCCCACGTAAGGCGAAAAGGCCACTGAGACCACCACCAGGGCGAAGTCAAAGGTGTTGAAGGAGCCGTCGTGCTTGGCCGTGAAGTACAGCCAGGGCCGCGTGCCGCAGCCCATGATTTTGATGAAGCATTCGCCGAGGAAGACCCAAAAGGTGAAGGTTTCCAACCACGCGATAGCAGAAGCCACAGCTGCGTTTTCTTGGTCCACCCCGTCGAGGCCGAGGCCAATCGCGAGGCCCACGCACACGATGTTCAATAAGATGAAGCTGTCGAAGAACTTGTTGTTCACCACTCTGCAGGAAAACAGGGAGGACAGAAAAATTTAATCGTGAAAGTGGATGATGCAACCACGCATAGCAGGTGCTCCCATTGTCTCTTCTTGGATCATGACTAAGTTGGAGAGGAGGTGCTATTTTCTCTATGCTGAATTTAACTTCCAGCGCAATTACCAACGTTTTTTTCATATGCATTTTTCCTTGTGGCATGCCCTAAAATGCCGTTGCCTACAGAGACACACCTCTCGTGATTTCATGGGCATTGCAAACTTACAATGTGTTGAGGTAATACGCAAACACGTCATAGTAATAGAGGCATTTCGAGCTGAACGGAGCGTCGCCTGGCGGCTCAACCAATTCGTCCAATTCGTAGTGCAGGAAAAACCAGGGGTATTGCTGCTCGACATCACCTTGAGCATCACCTTTGCCCTTGAGTAAGAGGCTAGTGAAGAATCTAAATACACCATGGTCGGTAATTTAAGCCAGGTGTGTCGCACGTAAATTGAGCACAAACGAAATAGCGTGTCAAAAGGACAACGAGGAAGCGGTAGATGAAAGAGAAAGTGTCAAGAAGAGGCACCTGGGCGGTCTTTGTCAACGAGATCTTGTATGTACTGTTCAAAAGGTGACTTGGCAGTCTTTTTCTTCCGCGTCTTCTCCCTTTCCAGCACTATTTTAAGTGACGCCATATGCGCGACACCCGGCATGTTGCCGACCTGACTCCCAAGCGAGCAAACTCAATTGGTGCTGCCGGTACTTTGGACCCACGCTGCCAAATATAGATTGCGCAGCTCTACGGGCGTTCAAGAATACTATCAATGAGGCAGCAGAGTCGACTCCAAGCCCAGCTGTGTGAATTTTAAGGCGTAGCGCAGGCTATTCTGTATGTAACCGGCTTTACTTTCCGCATGGACATGAAAACTAAATTTCCCGGCACGCACTCGGCTTTTGGCAATTTTTTGCAACGGCACTTTCTTGACTGGAACAGTGAATTCTTTCACCGGGAGGAAGCTCTGAAGCTCTCACGTTGGGGCACCGCAATACGCGCTCTATTAGTTCCAAGCTTTCTTTAGATTGAATTGAATAATGACGCGCACAAGTGGCTTGCTTGCCATGCTTTCTATTCATGCCTCGGCACAGGCACCTTCAGTCAAGTATTTGCAAGACAATTACCGAAATGAATATGACGGTACGACCTAAGACCTGCACATTTGCTACCTTCAGTACCCACGTTCAGGGAATCACTCTTCCCCTTCCCGCCAATATTCCTTGTGCAATAGATAAATTTAAAGTGGCGCCAACGGGTGTGTCTCGAGCGGCGCATCTTCTCGCGTCCGAGGAGCTGCCCAAAGACTTTTCTTGGAAGCACGTGGACGGCCAGAGCCTCGTCTCCAAAAACTTAAACCAACACTTGCCTCAGGTAGGCCCTCTCGACCTAGACGTAGCCAGGAGAATAAATGAAAGATGCTTCGAAGTTAATCTAGCAAACGTGCTTACCTAGGACTATGCTCATACTGTGTGTGTTGGTGTGTTGGTGTGCGTGTTACGTCTTTCAAAACAATAATCGGTTCTTCAGTACTGCGGCGCTTGCTGGGCGCATGGCACACTTTCGTCGCTCGCCGACCGCATCAAAATCGCTCGCGCTGCTCAAGGGTCCACCGCAGGCGACCCCGAGATTAACTTGTCGGTGCAGCACATGCTTAACTGTGGCAAAAGCCTCGGGGGCACCTGCAAAGGTGGGCACCCAGCGGGAGCGTTTCAGTGGGTGCAAAACAACAACGTCGTTTACGACACTTGCCAGCTCTACGAGGCCTCGGATTCGAAGGGCTGCACTGCTTCAGATATCTGCAAGGTTTGTTGAGTGCACACATGCATAACTTTTTTGTGATCACCACATTTTGTTGAATCAAACTCGGTGCAAGCAAACTTCTTTTCTTCGACTTCTCCTGTGATGCTCTTCCCTTTTCCCCTTTTCCTTCCTTATTTCTTTTTTTCTACGTTCGTGCGAAGAGCAAAATCGTCACAATGCATATTGTCATGTTTGCAATATCTCGGGTTCATAACAGGACTGCATGAGTTTCGGCGAATGTTGGGCGGTGCCTAGCACTGAAGCAGAGTCCCCGAAGACCTCTGCCATGGGCGACGCCACCACGGGCTATAAGTCCGCCTCGATTGAGAGCCACGGTTTCGTGTCGGGGGAAAAGTCGATGATGAAGGAGATTGCCACCTACGGCCCCATTGCGTGCGGCATGGACGCGCTGCCCATTGTGGGCTACAAGAGCGGCATTTACAAGTACCAAGCCCACGAGAAGTCGATCGACCACGTGGTCAGCATCGTGGGGTGGGGCGTCGAAAACGGCGTCAAGTAAGAACTCGAGTGTTTCTTTTTATTGAATATCTTTAACAGCCTGCAATCACCTCGTATTATGTACGCATATTCGTGCCACCACTGTCTCAACCGGGAAGACTTGACGCTCTTTTGGTACTTTTTTGTTTCAGTCATTCACTGTTAGTCGCACGCCATGTATCTCACCATCACCCTCGTCTTTTGTGTCGCGCTTGTCTATCCCCTCGTTAGATACTGGACGGTGCGCAACAACTGGGGCGACTACTGGGGCGAAGAGGGCTACTTCCGGGCAGAGCGTGGAGTGAACGCACTCATGCTGGAGAGTGAGTGCTTCTGGGCCCGCCCCAAGGCCTGGGGTCACCTCAGCGGCGGCTCCGGCAACTCCTCCACCAATATCTACGACCCTGCGGGCTCCGTCTACGACAGCGCCGCGGTGGAGTCCTTCTCCAAGCGTGCCCTCACTGCGGCGCGGCTCGGCAAGACCATGTCTACGGTGGCTGCCGAGGAACTGGCTGCTATGACCGCACCCTCGCCGGCGTCGGTGTACGTGGGCTACATGGGAGGTTTGGTGGTGGGCGCCGGGCTGGTCGTGGCTGCTTTCGTGGCAGGCAAACGGCACGAGCGTTACGCGGGCTATGAGCTGGCGTAGACTATGAGGTACTGAGAGATATGCCTCTACTGAAGCGGCAGCGGCCTGCGATGTCGTTGGGGGTTGGGGGAGCTTGTGAAGGAGTCGGCGATGACGGAAAAGTGACACGAGTAACCACTAACCACAAGTGCTATGCCAATAGCGAAGGATGACCTAACTAGCAAAAACATTGAAAGTAAAGCCGGATAATTTCTAGGTCGATGCTCCTTTTTTTTTTTGATGCAACTAGCGGGGGGATGCATATATGCAGATAGCTGTAGTAAGCATGCGTTCATGGAAAAAGAAAAAATATAAAAATCAACCCTGTAAATATTACGTCATTCTGATCTTCAAGAAATCGTCATCGCAGTGAAAACATCGTCAGAAGTCACGGTGCAACTATCTGCCTTTGCCCTCTCCTAAATAGTTTACACTTGAAACAACTAAGTTATACTCGTAAAGGCTAGATTTGAAGTATCTCTTCAATTTGCTATTTAGTTAGTAACTCTCAGCTGGTAAAATTTCTCCAGTAGCTTCTTTCAAGATGTACAGGAAGAACTGCATTATGGCCTTCTCGTTGCAGCAATTGTCAACGCAAATGCTGCTGCTCCCATCGACGCTCGCCTTTGCTTCCCGCTCTCTACATTCGCGCTCGCCTCTCCTTCATCATGGCGGAAGCCTCGCATCGACTGGTGCGGCAACGAACCCAGCTGCTGCGTCGTTCATCGACCGTATCAACAACGACTACGAAGGCTTGCACAAGAGCTTCGAGCAACAGTTCTGGGGAACCAAAATGGCCCTAGCCTCGAAAGACTACTCAACCGAAGAGCTCACAAGGACGAAACGTGAGATGGAAGACTTTTTGGCTTCTGAAGAGAAACTAGCTACTACGAGGCAACTTCTCGCAGATGGTGGCTTGTCTGATCGTGACGCTATGACGCTGAAATTGTTTGAGCGCACCTTTGGCTGCTACATCATGGAGTCCGCTGAAGCGCGCGAGTTCCGCCTCGAGGCAACCAAAATTGAAGGCGATCTGGAGTCAAGCCGCAACAATATGGCTCTTGGCGCTGAATTGCCGGGACAGGGCTACGTGGAAATGTCCTCAGTTGGGCTCCGGAGCAAGATGTCGGTTGACTCTAACGAAGAAGTGCGCAAAGCATGCTGGGAAAGTCTCCGCGGCATCGGTGACTTCGTCCTGGCCAACGGGTTCATTGAGCTCGTCAAGGCCCGCAACGCCATGGCGAAAGCATTGGGCTACGAGGACTACTACGACTATAAGGTGACCCAGGCCGAAGGGTTCGGGAAGCGCGATCTCTTTGACATTTTGGACAAACTCGAGGAGGACACGCGGCCGTTGATGGAGCAAGCGCGAAAGGACCTCCAGGCCATCAAAGGGGAATCTGCACTCGAGCCCTGGAACACGGGCTATTTGGTGGCGGGTGACGTCACTTCGAAGCTGGACCCCTATTTCCCGTTTGAGAAGAGCGTGGAAGCGTGGGGGCGGTCGTTTTCGGCGCTCGGGATCGAGTACAAGGGGGCCACCATGGACCTCGACTTGCTGGATCGCAAGCGCAAGTACTCCAACGGCTTCTGCCACTGGCCGCAGCCCGGTGAGCCCTTTGAAGCCACGTTGGCAATGATGACGAGGGTACAATAGTGTGTAGTAGATTAGGCGTCCTGGTGTCGGTGCTATTTGCTACGTACACTGTTCTTACACCTTTCTCTCTTCCAATCTCTGTGCTTGCACTTGCGGTGTTCTGCGACTTCGTCTTCTTCTTCCATGGCAGCGTGGCGCAAGTCTGACGGCACTTGGCAGCCGTCGGTCGCCCACTTCACGTCCCTTGCAGACCCCAACATGGTGGGATCCGGCTTGACGGCCCTCACCACTTTGATGCACGAGGCAGGGCACGCGGCGCACTTTGCGAACATCGACATGCCATCACCGCTGTTCAGCCAAGAGCGTGCCCCGACCTCGGTGCGTGAGAAAAGAGAAAAAACGAGTGAAGAAAAGGGCGTTGTGTACCTCGCTTGTGCCTTTCTCATGCTTTGTGTAAAGGAACGTGTGATGCAGATGCAGATGGTGTTGTGTCTAGACTTCTCCTTTTGTAACACAAACTTCCTTCGACTTCGCTTTCTTGCACAGAGAATTCACCTTTGTGTGCCTCCTGAGCGTATTTTTACAATTTGAAAAAGGTGCCGTACGCGGAGCTCCAGTCGATGTTTTTGGATTCTTTGGTGGGCGACGCGGCGTGGCGGGCGACTTATGCGCGCAACCGTGCTGGAGAGCCGCTGCCGTGGGCGCTGCACGAAGAGGGCATGCGAGCCACGCACCCTTACAAGGTAATTCAAGAGAGAAAAGGAGCTTTCAACTGGTTTGATGTGAGAGTACAGTGAAAAATATCGAGCCAGCTTTCTCTTTCGCTTGCTCTCTTTTTGCTTTCTCTTTATGCACTCACGTGAAATTCTCCGTTATGTGTTCTCCTGCCACCACTCTCTGTAAGGTGCTGGGTCTGCGGAACATGATCTCCGTGTCGTACTTCGAGAAAGCCCTCTACGAGCTTCCAGAAGACCAACTGACGTCAGAAGCCGTCACGTCACTGGCCGATAAGGTGGAGCGCGAGATCCAAGGAGGTCTCTCAGGTCGGCCGCTGCTTACTGTGCCGCATCTCATCAGCGACGAGGTTCGAGAGATGAGCTATTGTAGTGGCTTCGCTTAATTTTCCATTCCTCATTGCACACCCTATCACAAAGCAGTAGTCGCCAGTCAAGGCCTGAAGTGAAAGAGAAATGTTGGACAGTTCTCTACCCAACGACCTCGACAAAGCTCGTAGATGTTCAACTCCAATTCCCTCCCTTCTGTTGCACTTTTAGGCGTCGTGCTACTACCACGGCTACGTGCTCGCAGAAATGGCCGTGCACCAAACGCGCGCGTTCTTCCTGCAGCGTGACGGGTTCCTCGTCGACAACCCGAAAATCGGCCCCACCCTCGCGTCAGAAATGTGGGCACCCGGCAACTCACAGCCTTTCCTGGGCCTCGTCGAGAAACTCACTGGCAAACCACTCGATGGATCTGCGTGGGTGGCCGCCCTGGCGAAGCCCATTGAAAAGCGAGTGGCATCCGAGCGGGAGGCGTATGATGCGGCTATTGCAACGAGCAAGGCAGATGCCGCTGGAGCTGAAGGCAAGGAAGCTGGGGAAGTGGACTTGGCGATGCGAGTGCGGCTGGTAGACGGGGATGCGGTGATCGCAGACACGGAAGAAAGCGGCTCTTTCCTCGCTGCTTGCGGCAAATTTGAAGCCTACATCTCTGGCCGCTTCAGGGCAAAAGCCTAGGTTTCTTGCAGAAGAAACCAAGAGCA
>Ga0307982_1000557_pt1 | contig 29469 bp, 22 predicted proteins | sample OrgLakmetagen989_FD_201847 | JGI IMG/M metagenome (GOLD analysis project Ga0307982, IMG submission 201847) | Saline water microbial communities from Organic Lake, Antarctica - #989 | ecosystem: Environmental > Aquatic > Non-marine Saline and Alkaline > Saline | place: Antarctica: Organic Lake...
CTGGTATGGGCAGTGCGCTGTCCCTGTGGGTGTCGTGGGCCCACTGGGTCCTGCTCCTGTGGCTGCCCTGGCATGCCGGAGGGGCTGCATGTGCTTGCTGCTGCTGCTGTGGTGGGTGTGTGGCAGGCGCTCTTGTCTGTGTGCTGTGTGCTTCGGCCCGGCATGTGGCTAGCGTGCTTGGCGCCACTTCTTGCTCTGCGTGTGGTGTTTGTGGCGGTTTTGCAGCACACAGGATATGTCGGCTGCCCGCCAAGCTCGTACCGCACCAGAACACCATGTAAGTCACATACACCCACAGTGCCGAGCAAGGCATCCAGCTAGGCATCCCGCGCCACCTGGGCACCACCCTCCCTGCGCAGGTGGCTCTGCCCGCCTCGAGCTCATCTGCCCAGGTGGTCCTGCCGTTGTGCAGCGCCTGGGCGATCAATATCCGGTGCACGTATCCTCCGCTCAAGGGTGAAGAGGTGGGGGCTTCGTGTAAGCATTCAGCTGTCCGGGCCCTGGGCACTCCTCCGCAAGTTCTCTCATGTTCAGGGACAACGCTTCATTTCTGGCTACATTTCGGATTGGACAATCATGGCACCTTTCGCTGCGCTGCACTCCCCATTTTGCTTTGCGCGGGTGCAGGCGGCCCGATCCGATGGAGGCCCGATCGCTCCAGCTGCTGCTGCCACCCTGGGGGGGGGGCGCCTGGGGGGGCAGCGCTCTCTTGACAAAAGTACAACAGCACAGAGGGCTCAACAACCTGTTGATTGTGATTTGATGTCGGTCTTTCCAAATTGATGCTGCCATGAGTTGGATGATGATTTGTCAAGGCGTTTTGATCATCAGCACACAGCGTCAGACAACGTTAACGATTTTGCGGGAGGAGGGAGTGCTCACGCGAGGAGCCGCTACGGTTACTGCACTGCGAGGAAGGCAGAGGTCTGATCTGAGGAGGAGGGGTGCGCACCCCTGCACTGAACGGACATAAGCCTCGAATGTCAGGCTCTACCGTCGCCCCTGTACTTTGAACATCAAACAACTTTGACCTGGCTTGGTCAAATGCGCAATTGCTTTGTTCTGTGATAGTCCAAATGGACTCACGTTACAGCAAGCTCGCCTTCTTTTCCGAAGAAACGCCACTTCGTGATTGCCTCAGGCACTTCTCAGCACATTAACACTGGCTTGCAGCCAAAACAACGTGAATGTAACGGCCTGATAACAGCTACCTTGATTGTTTGATGGCTCATTGCGGTACGTAAGCCACGCTTGTTAGCCTCATCTATTTCGGCGTGGCATGTCGCATGGCATGCTCTAGCTGTCCACGACTGTCACCCTTTGCGATGAAATGCGATGCATACTACGGATAGTAGTGAAGCAACTTTGCGTTCTATGTTCACCCGTACTTATGCGTGATGCATGGGAGCTTTCGGTGCAGAGAATCAAGGCGAGACATTGTTTCGTCGCGGAGGACAAGGCACTGTCCATTTGGGCAGGTACAAAGATCAGCTGTGTGCCATAAAGCGTTTTGGATGTGAGCATGAAACAACTTGGAACACAGAAGTCAATACTGGTACGCTGCGCGATCTGTGCACAATCGCTTTGCAGCAGCGAATTCGCCACTTGCGTGCTCATTTTGATGGCTCTCTGCAGCTGTTCGACTTCGAAACGCGCATGCACACATCACAAACTTCTACCAGAGTTTGCAAGCCCAAGATGGTTTTCATCTGCAAATGGAACTGTGCCTGACGGACCTTTTCGACGTTTTCGAGCGCAGTAGAGTGCGAGGGTACGTTTCTCCGCTTTCACTGGATTTGGCTGTGCTTTGCCTCACAAACTTGGGTACTGCAGCATGAAACAGATGACATTTTTCCGAGAATGGATGCTGCAACTGTCAACAGCGTTGATGTTCTTACACTCGCTGAACATTGCGCACAGAGACAGTAAGTCTTGTCGCAGCGAGCAGCAGCAAAGCAGGAAACACTGTGTGTGCTCGCAGTCAAACCGGAGAACATACTGATTTGCGGCAAGCATGCAGAGAAAACTCGCATCACGGATGTGTTTCATGACGAAGGGAAGCTTCTGCGATGCAAGTCCGCTCTGCAGCACACGGCTCATGGCCTGTCCGTGGCATCCGAGGCAGGCGAGGCCAAACGGCGCCTGCGCGCCTATATGGTAAAGCTGTGCGACTTCGGCTCGGCGTTCCTCGGCCCTGCTCCCAAGAAGGACGCCCCTACCGTCTCCCACTCCTTGCTGCGGGGTCGCTCTGCCCGTGGATCCAGCAAGTACGCCTGCCCCCAAGTGGTGTTTCTGCACATGGCCAAGGTTGCCCCAGCGGAGCACAAGGCCACCTGGTACACCCCTGGAGCTCCACTCACACAGGTGGCTCAGCACGGATATGATCCGTTTGCGGCAGACGTGTGGTCTTACGGCGTGTCGCTGTTTGTGCTGTCTGTGGGGCGGCATCCCTTCAAAACCGCAAGCCCGAGCGACAGCAACTACCGCGCGTTTGTGCGGGCAACGCAGCCCGAGGTGCTGGTGGAAGGCGACCCGCTGCTGGCCCCGCACTGCAACGCGTGGAAGATGGACGCTGTGCGCGCTGGGCCGGGGGGCACGCTGCCCATGTGGACGTGGCCGCGCTGCATGTCGCCTGCCTTGCGGCACCTGGTGGCGAGCTGCCTCAAGGTGCGCTGTGCCGACCGCTGCTCCATTGAGTACGTCACAGAGCATAGGTGGTTTCGGCAGCCCGCATGGCTGCCCACTACCCCCCCCACAGGTGGGTCCACCTCAAACATCTCCGCTTTCGGGATGCCCCCGGCTGCGGCACAGCGAGAGCCCACAGGCGGCAGCGCAGTTTCAGGCACTAGCGCACCCTACATGGGTTCTGCTTCCTCTGCTTGCGGCATGGCGCTGTCTGAGGCCGGTGTGAGTATGGGGCAGGCCTCCTCCGCCAGCCGCCTCTTCATGTCCCCAGAAATGACCGGGGCGGCGCAAGGCCCTCCCCAGTCGCCTAGCCACAGCCGCTCGCATTTACGCACACAGTCTGGGGGTATCGTGGACAGCAATGGGCATTACCTGCCCCCCCCCCCCGCGCAGCAGCTGGTGTCCCCCTCGGGTTCCTACACCTCCACAGCAGGGGGGGCAGGCGGCATTGCCCTGCGGCACCCGCGTGTGTCTTCTGCCAGTGCTGGAGACAATGTGGCTGCTGCGGCTGCTGCATCAGCTGCTGCTGCTCGGCTGGGAGCCGAGGGCTCCATGCACTCCGCTGGTGGAGGCTTGTCGCCGCCGCCAGCCATCTCCACCACGCACATGGTGCAAGCACTGAAGACGTCATCTGAGGGGCGCCTGCAGGCTCCCAGTGCCCTGCAATATTTCACCCTGGCACAGGAGGGGCACTCACCTGGTACATCTGAGGTGTCCCCCCCCCCTGGCCAACACCACTCCGCCTCCCTGCAGTCCCCCATTACCGTGGGGGGCCCCCGTATGCACTCGCTGCAGACTCGCAGCCACACAGGGCAGCACACGGGCAGCGGCAGCGGCGCGCGCCGCAGAGCAGCAAGCGGCACTGTGGTGGTGCGCAGTAGCAACACAGGTCTGTCTGTGCCGTACCCCGAGCCTGGGGTCGACTACGGCACCCACTCACAATCCGGGGACGATAGCAATAGCGCTCGATTGGGCAGCTCAGCCAGCGCCGGACGGGATGTCTCCCAGCATAGCAGCGAGGTAGCAGGCCCCGCATTGGCAGCTGGACACCAGCGCCGCATCAGCAGCAGCTCGGCGGATTGGGCAAGGGCACTGTCCACCGGCAGCCACAACCACACGGGGGAGGCGGTGGGCCTGCTGGGTGAGGGTATACGCGGGTCTATGACACATAAAGGTACATCTACTCCCAAGCGCTTCATTCCTCGCTCTGGCACAGTGGGCAGCGATCGCAGCCACCCCAATGAGCGTGTGTTGCCGCCGCTCGTGAGCGGAGGGGGGCGCATTGTGTCCACTGGTGAGCTGCCCAGCGCCCCTCCAGTGGTCATGGGGCACTCAGGGGGCAGCCAATTTGGGGACCACAGTACCCCTGTGGCCTCCAGCAGCAGCAGCGCCTCGTCACCCTTCCTGCCCGCTGTGCAGCGGACTGCGGTGGTTGCGTCTGCGGGCGGGGGCAGTGCCAGCATGTCCAACCCACTGCGCAACCACAACCCCGCAAGCCGCCTGTCCGCGACTGGTATACAAATGCTGGAGGAAACGGCGGCGTGTTCCCCCGCAGCAGCCTTGCCTGTGCTCCTCAGGCACACTGACGCTCCCGCATCTCACGTTCAGTGAGTAAGGGGGGACACGCAGCAGGGAATGTGAACCTGCTGTCGAGGAATAATGTTAATTCACTTTCATCATCTTGTTTACCCATGCCCAGCTAAATGCACCGGCTGATTTGGTGAATTGATTGTCATAGCTCACAAAACCATGGCTGCATCTTCTAGCTCTGCGCCTGACGTCTCTGAGCGAATCCAAAAGGTTCAGAGCGAATCAGCAGACAACAGCAAGTTTTCTAAGCGTCTCCCGTATAATGCAGTGTCCGTGTGCGTTGACAACTCAGCCACAGGCGAGAAAGGCCACGGTGTAAGTTTCAAGTGCACTGCCGCAACACTCGAGCCCGGCTTCTTCAAGCCATATTGGTGCAGGTATACCAAGTGACATTCAAATCAGTAGACATTGCAACGCCTGCTGAAACCATCAAGGCACATACTCGCTATAGCCATCTGTTGAGCCTGTCAAACAAGGTACGTGTGCCGGGCAACACGCCAACGCAACTTCTGGGCATCAGCCAAACACGCTGCAGCCATCAATCACTCGTACGTCTGCAGCATGCAAAGTCCCACACACCCTTGAAAGCATTTGCACTTCCATCTGCTGGCTGGTTTGAAGCTTCCAATGACCCGGCCATCATGACTCAGCGGCTCCCAGTTGTCCAAACCTTCATGCAAGCAGTTCTCACTGAAGCTCATTGTGGAGCCAATGGGGGCCCTGCTTTGAAGATTTTGGCAGGCGTTTCAGCAGATGTTGCCAAGGCGGAGTGATGGGCCGCTGTTGCGCTGTTTTTGCGTCGACGCTCGGCCGGCTTAGCGCTTTGGGCTGCTCCGAGCTGCATCAGCTGCCAGCTGCAAAACTTGCGTGTGTTTTGATAGTGCTGCAATACCAAAATTATCCGAGTGTCACATCAATTGTGTGTGTAGGGGGGCTGCTGTCGTGGCGCTGCCCTCGCTCAAAGAAGTCTTAGCTATACACCCACGAGTGGCGGCCTGGATGACGTATGCTTTCTTGCCGGGAGTGAACGACCCCCTTTCATGCTGAGGACGGCGACAGCAGCCCGTGCGAGGCTGTTCTGGCAATCGGCTGCCGTCAAGTTTGCAACCAAGGTTACATGCCCCTGCCGGACGGCCTCACGGGGCTGCTAAATTGCCGAGTCGACCATCGTGCAATGCCTGAGCAAGCATCGGAAGCATTAAAATGTCTTATTGTACACTCATCAATTTCATTCGCTTTGAAGTACCGGCTATATTTCACGCGAAAACAGGTCCTTTGCTGCTGCAGGAATCTTCTCGCGTTTTCCCTCAATCTTTCTTGTGATTTACATTTGACTTCTGTGAGCTGTTGAACAGCATGCAGCAAAACCGCGAACTCTTGATGGAGTTTGTTGGTCATCAACCTTATGTTGATATGGTACGCTCAGTCTGGCAGATGTTCATCGGAGGCGAGCCGTTATCGGGATGCTGCCATGCATCAACTGCCACCCGAGAAACTTCTCGAGACACACGAGCAAATTGACCGCACCATCATCACTGCACTCGTTCGAAACGTGCACATTGGTTTGATTTTAGAGCAAACAATCATGGGGTATTCAATGCAATGCTCTCGTGATGATGGCCATGCTTGTGAAGCTTGTGTAGCTACGCAAAGTTTGCTTGCATTCGCAACTTCTGTGTGCAAGTCCGGCTCACGGAAAGACCTGACTTCGACAGCAGCGGGAATAACCTTATTGTGTGTCTGTGCTGGGTATGGTCTATCTGGCATTCTTCAAGGGGCGCTAGGGCATGTGCTCACAGCTAACACTTGTACTAGCAGTGAAGCAAGCGAGCGCCAGTTGGACATGGACAGCATCTCGCAGCGCCACTCTGCCTGCAAGCATGTGTTTCATATCGATCCTAGGGAACCTTGCATGAGGGGGGCCAATTTGCAGCATTTGCAGAAGCAAGAGCAGGAGCCTTTGAAGCTGGTATTGCGCGGGCTGCAGTTGCCAGCTTCAGCCGGCGTGTACACGGGGGAGCACGCACTCGCGCCCCTCGTGGAGCACTTTGAGTGCGTGGACATGTTTCCAGCGCCAGCACCTGAAGCAGCAGCCGCCATCGGCCTGCCCGCCACCATGCCGTGGGCGTGCAGGCTGCTGTCAGACTTGGTGTACCTCCTGTGTGGTCTGCAGGGGCGACCCACGCAGGGCGTGGGGTATGGGGCAGCGTTTGCGCTGCTGCAGCTGCAACCCACACTGCTGAACCACTGCGCTGCCTTGGAGCAGCAGTTTGACAACGCAGGCACCCCCTGGCTCAACCGTTCAGCAAGCGCATTGCTGGCCACTGCTGCCCTGATGGGCTGTCCCTGGCAACTTGAGACACTGCAGCAGTCCTTGGCAGCCCCTATAGCGGGCATATTCATGCGCCATGCCGTGCTGTATGCGTTGTATCTAGCCTCTGCCGTTGACAATGTGCCCGCGATTGAGGCCATTCTACGCAAAGGGTGGGTCGGAGTGGATGAGATGTTCTATGCAACAACAGCCCTGCACACAGCATGCTTCTGCGGCTCCCTGGCAGCCGCAGAGGCGTTGATTGCTGCTGGCGCCAGCTGCGCCTTGGTGCTGAATGTCGAGGAGGAGAGTGATGGGGCGGCGGCGCACTGGGCAGCGCGGGGGGGGCATCTGCCGCTGCTGCAGCTGGCTGTGCAGCAGCCAAACGCCGCCATCGGCGCAGAGACGCCATAGCAGCACATTGATATCCCCAGTGTGTGGAACCTGGCTGCGACGCATGGCTACCTGCGGTGTTGTTTGTGGCTTGTGACCGAGGGCCCTGCCCCCGCGCATGGCTGGGCAGCGGAGCTGTTCTATGTCGCAAGTGCAGCTGCTACAGCTGGTCACGTGGACATTGTGCTAGCACTGCATGCTGCCAGACCGCTGTCGCCGACCGTGCAGCAGCTGTGTCTGGTGAGGACGCTTCGCTTGGGCAGGTTGGATTTGATGCAGCAGCTTTTGCACGCGGGGTTTGCGGCAGGCGCAACCCAGACTGAGCAAGCAGCGAAAAGTGGGCACATATCACTGCTTGAAGCTGCGATGCTGCCCTCTGCATCAGACATGTCCACAGCAGCAGCCACAGAGGTGGTGCCGTCCGGCGTCCACGGCCGACACCTGGCTGTCCCAACCACGCTACAAATGCCGGTGGCCTTATCAGGCACCGGCCTGTCAATTGATCAAGGTTTTCTGGCAGTGCGTGCGCTGCGGCGCGGTGCATTGCACGGCTGCACGGGGGGGGGTGTAGGGGGGAGTGGCCCCCGTGCTTTCCTGCGAACCCTGCAGCGACGCCTGCAAAGACGCAGCATGTGCAGCGTATGCTGCATCACTGTGTGCACCTAGGTGCACAATACGGCTTTGATGTGAACGCAGCACAGCTGAGAGCATACCCGTCCAACCAACCAGCGACCACACTGCAGAGCATTGTGAGCTGGATACACCCGGCATTCAACTCCCGTCCAAGCGTACAAGGCACCCAGACAACCATGCAACTAGCACGCCTGAGCATGAGCGTGGGAGCCCAGCGGAAGCAGATCCCAGAAGCTGGTGGCTCGAATGCCTCAGGCAGCTCGGCAGTGTTTGCCCCCTGGAAGCCGGATGCCACGCAGGCCGTGTGCAGCATTCTCGCTGAGAACTACGTGTGAGTGAAGGGACTGCTGCGCGAGGCACAGCTTTTGCAGCATGTTTGTAATACATTGCGAAACCCTCACTTGTCCTCGCTAGCGGAGCATACAGCTGGCGGGTCGGGTCACTGCGCGCGGGGCGCATGCTGCTGCTTGCTGCCTTGGCAGCTGTGCGTTGATATAAACCGGCGCAGTACATCCACATAAGCCAGTATATTAGCAATGGGACAGTCTTGTGTCGGGTGCGCTATTCGCAGCTGAAGCGCACCTCCTCGCCGCATGCTTTGCTGAGCGCAGCAGGTCTGGGGGTCGTTTGCCCCCCCCCTTTCGTCATGCATTGGGCTCCGCAAATTACACCAAGCATCAGATTCTTGCCATCATCCCACAATGTGAGCAGTTTCAAAAGTTTTGCGAATGTTCCCCCCGTCTCAAGCCGGGCCATAGGTTCTGCCGGCTGCATTGAATTCAGGCGGTGACCGTTACCTCCGCCACTCGCTCTCTGCGGCAGTGAACCTTGCTTGCACCATGGAAGAACTGACTGAGGCACGGGATGAAAACGCCGTATGGATGCAGCGCATTCATGCCGAGTTTGATGAACTGTCTGTGTTATCACGAGAAATTAAAAGCACAGTGGAGCAAGTGCACCTGCACACGCACAGAAAAATCCCATCAACAAACACCAGCCACAAATTCAACCAAATGCCAGCTCTCGGCACTTCCAACACGTTGGCTCCCTTAGATCGACCGAGAGTATCAGAGACGCTGGCCGCAGTTGCGGCTGCTTCTTTAGCCCAGGCCTGCTCCCAAACTGCAATGGAAACTGCAATTTCCGCACGATTTGCCCCGCAGCAGACAGCGACATCCCACGTGCACCAAGTGGATAGCATTCACAGCACTCATAATACCCAGATGTCACCCCCACCGCACCCGCTGCTCACCCATTCTGTCTCGGTCAAGGAGCCCGGAGTGCCAGGACCAACCGTAGACGGCACAGCATCGCCTGATTCGCTGCTCAGGGATGCTGACGAGGAGCCCAGCCATCCCAAGTTCCATCTGCAAGTGTCCAGCCAGACAATCATCAGGCCAGGGCAAAGCAAGTGGGAGCCGTCCTCCCCCACGCCAGGTAGCCCCTCCTCGGCAGACGAGAGCCCCCCCATGTGTGGCGACGCCGCCCCCTTTCAGTCGCCCCTGCTGGCCCTGGCGGCCCAAGACGAGCACCTGGCATCTCCAGCACACAACAGCTTGGACACCTTGGCATCATCGGGCTCAGAGTCCTTCCTGCAGCCATACTGGGCACAGCGACTGCCCAGCCCCTCCATGGGGGGGGTGCAGGGGGGGCAAGACACGCATGGAGCCACAAGCCCAAGCAGTGCCCACCATGAGGCACGCCCCACGCCGCTCAGTGGAATGGCTCGTGCCCGAGCGGTGTCCCCAGCATCACCCCCCATGGCCCCCTACGGCACCCCTGCAGGGGGGGTGGATTTCTCCACAGCCAGGGCAGACGCTCCCAGCCCAGGCCAGCTGCAGGAGCACGGTACCTCCGCACTGCAAGCGCTCATGCAGCTGCGCGCCTCCCAGCCGCGGCCGCTGTCCACCCGTGCCCCAGGGGGCAGCCAGCCTGCGGGTGCAGGGCTGCTCCCAGCTGCAGCAGGCAGGGGGGGACACCCCTCGGCCGCCTGGCCAGCTACTTCAGCTGGGGTACATATGGACGCGGGGAGCCCTGCACAGCAGCAGGTGCGGCGGCCCCTGTCAGCGCCACACTCCCCAGCAGCATCCCCGTCTGCGTCGGTATCCATGGCAAGGGGGGCGACCATCATGTCCCCCTCCCAGCTGCAAGCCCTGGCCCCATCCAGTCTGGAGCTCTTCAACAGCGACAGTGAGTCTGTACGCTCAGAGCCCCCGGTGGTGTCTGGCGGCATGGGCATGTTTGCAGCAATCACCCTGGCGAACAAGCACTCGGCACTGGCTGCTGCCACCAGCGGCGGCACACAAACAGGCAGTGCAGCCCATGCTCAAGATACACCTGCAAGCAGGACTCCACACTCCGCAGCTACGGCGTCATCTCCAAGCACGGGCCACCCACAAGCGTCTTCCCCAAGCCGTGTGCCCTCCACGGCGGTGTTTGATGGGACGCCTCTCCACAGCGCAGCAGCTTCAGTAGCAGGCGACAGCAGCACAGCAGGAAAGAACGGCGACACCCCCAGCGAGGCAGCACAGCCCCTTGTGGAGGGATGGTTGTTGCTGGCGCAGGCGACCACCACAGCGGCTGCCGCAGGTGACGCAGATGCCCTGTCCCCGGAGGCTCTTGCACAGGCATCAGAGATGGACGCTTCATACCGACTGGCGCTGTGCCCTGGCACGTGTGCGCGCCTACACCGAGTGTGGGCAGCTCTCTTCAGGGGCCCCGTTGCGGTGCCTGGCGCCCCCAGCCGGCAGGGCGACTTCATGGTGCTGTGGCGCACACAGGCACAAGCACACGCCGATGTGCAAGTGAACAAGGAACATGCAGTTGTGGCAGAGCGGGAGGAAACGCCGGAACACTTCGCCTTGGCGTTCCCGTCAGCTGTGGACGTGCGCCCACTGGCGGAATGCCTTCGCATGCTGCCAGGCTTGGCAGACAGCGATCTACATATCCGTGCAAATCCCCAGGAGGGGGAGCATGCCGACAGTGCTGAGTTTTTGCCCGATGCGTTCACAGCGGAGGGGCAGGCCCAAGTCGAGCTGTGGGGCCCCCACAGTCTGCTCATCCAACCGCACCTGTGCTGGCGCATGGCGTTCCGTGTTCCTGCTTCCGTCGGCTATGGAGAAGGCTTGGGGGAGGCAGACGCTCCCAGTCTCGGCCAGCTGCCGGAGACTGTGGCAGCCATCAGCTGCACCAACACTGCGGACTGGTTGGCCTGGGTGGGCAGCTTGTCGGCGCTCACAGGCACTGATATTTCTTCCTGGGGCGACTAGGCAGCCACCAGCGGGCGATAAATGTAACTCTTTGCAATGCTGAGAATTGCAGTGCACTGCGAGCTCGCACCTATCTGTAGAAAGAGGGGTAAGCTCTTGCTGGGGGGGGGACTTTCTGCGAATTCTTAGGAGATCATATTACAGCAGTAACAGGGACCACATTTTCGCAAAAACACACAGGGACTGCAGTGTCTGTCTGCTGAAATCAGACGGATTGCACTCCCTTCCCTGCCCAAACCCGGGTTTGGCGTGGTGGCAAAGCGCGGAGAAGACTTTCCCACCTGCTGCTGCCACGATGGCGGCGCCTGCATATTCCCCGAGAGCTCGTCAGGGTGTAGAGAACCACCGCATTGCACGTTCAGCACGAGATGCGGGGCGCAGTGTCATGCACTTCTCGCCCTTGACGCCCCATCGCAGCCTTGCTGTGGTACAGCAGCGCAGGCAGGCCTCGCCACGACCTTCGCCGGACACTGGCTTGTACAAGGATTTGTCCAGCGAAGCCCTCAGTCGCAGCGCCTTTTCGTTGAATGAATCGTTTGCATTGAATGCTTCGATGGGGTCAAGCACCGGGCGGCGTCACCAGCTCCAAAATGGGCTGCGTGCATCACAGACGGCAGCAGCGATCGCCGCAGCGAAGGGATATGTCGACGGAGACACAGTTCAGGTTGCACCCAGCTTTGATTTCAAACACGCAACACGGGCAAATTTGATGAAGATTCCACCTGCACAGCGTGCTGCCACAATCACACAAACGAATCAGCGGCAGGCAAGAGATATCGCGAGGTGAGTCGCTGCGACCGGCACGAAACGCTGCCGGCTGCGGTACTGCCCTCCCCACAGTGGCGTATTTATGTGCCCGCAAGTGCCTTATCATTGCTATTGCATGGCACTCACCCCTCTTTCTTTGTGCAGGACGAGACAGGCCAAGGCCGCTCAGCACGTGGCTCCTCTCGGGGTGCCCTCGGACTTGGAGCTGCTGCGAACAAGCAACCAGGAACGAGAGCTGCAGTCAGGCGCGTGGCAGGGGGTGCAGAGCCCACTTGGCTCCCCCGGCTCCATGCGGCGCAGCAACGCCCCCGGTACCGCCCGTGCCCGCGCCAACAACAGCGCCGCTGCTTTGGGCTTCGGCCTGTCGGAGTGGAGGGGGGATGCTGAGGCAAGGGACGCATACGCGTGGCCCCAGGGGACACCTGTGCCGCCCAAGCCGTCAGGGAGGCGTACATACAAGCCCAGCGGAGTCCCTCTGCGCGGCAGCACCACCTCGCGCGATGCCTTCGCAGGGCTGCCGGAGACACACTCGCCCATCCGAGTGCCACCATACAAGCCACGCGCTCGCATTCATACTTTGGGGGGGCACAATGCGCCCATGCTGGGCACCACCACAGCGAGAGACTCATTTGTACCCATGCGTGCGGAGCGCTCGGAGGCGTTCCGTGTTCCGACCTCTGTTCCGTTCCAGAGCCCGTTCATGGGGATGAACGAGGGGGCACGCGCGTACCAAGCCCCCCCCCCAGAGGCTATCAAGGGGGGCCGGCGCCAAGTGGTGCCCACGAACATGGCTGGGCGATCTAAGGGCAGAGTCACCCTGCGGGAGCTGCCGTTTGTGAGCATGGGTACAAGCTACAGCGTGGGGGCAGGGGCGGAGGTAGAGGACGACATTGCATCAGTGGACAGCAGGGGCTACGCGTACTAGAGAATGCATGCTGATTGACACTGCAAGGGGCACTGCACACATGTGTACTGTGTTCTTTCTACTGCCGCTGTTCCGCCATGAGTGCGTGCAGCAGCGCCAAGCCAGCACTCACCTCCTCCTCCGTGGTGGGCCGCCGGCGGGGGGGGACGGCTGGGCTAGGGCCTTGTGCAGCCATGCCTGTTGCAGGCGTGGCAGTGGAGGGGACGGGGGGCGCCCAGGGCCGAGGGGTGGCGCTGGCGCTGTGCGCATCCGGTGCCCACGGAGCGGACCAGCCTTCACTCAACCCGGGTGCAGGGTGGTAAATGTTGGCCATAGCGGGGGGTGCCGCTCTGCTGAACCTATTGCTGCCTGCACCAGGTGATGTTTGCTGTGTGGGGCACGGGGGCTCGCCTGTGTACGGCGTGGGCTCCGTGAATCCGCTGGTGTCCCGGCTGTAGGCAGCGTGCTCCTCCGGTGCGTTCTCCTCCTCGCTGCCTGCTGCGGAGGAGCGGCCCTCGTTGTCAGCAGCGTAACCACTGAGCTGGCGCATGTTGTTTGCGGCTGGTGGTGGGTCCGCCTGATCCCCTCGCGCTGCCCCCCCTGCTATATGGCTCAAGGGGACACGGGGGGGGGCAGTGTCAGGTTTGGGGGCCCACGATTGCTGATCGGGGGACAAGTCATCACTTGCCTCATCATGCTCACGGGCCGGAAACCGAAGTGGGCTGCGGTCGCCATGCGACGGGCTCCCTTCCCCTCCGGGGCGCGGGGCAGTCGCAGCAGCGGCGGCAACTGGAGGCTGTGTGCCGCTGTGCAAAGGGGAGGCATGCATCGTCTGCTGCATGAGGGCCTGCCTGTGCGCATGCGACTCTGCCAGGCGCCCCCTCAGTGTGCGCACAGTGCCGCGCAGCTGCCCCAGCTGTCCCTCCGCGTCGGCTTGTTTGGCCTGGGAGGCGGCCAGAGCAGCAGCCAGGGCGGCATTACTGCCAGCTAGGGACTCAGGGGTCACAACAGACGGATGTCCACCCTGGGCGTCATAGTTAGTGTCAGTAGGTTGAGGGGTGCTGCTGTTGTGCTGTGCGCTGGTCTGTGCTGGGGGGGGGGGGGGGGGGCTCCGTGTGGCTGCAGCCTGCATGTCCCAGGCCCCTGAGGGCCCCTGTACCCCCCCAAAGGACGGCGCCGCACTGCCTATGGTGGATACTTCGTCACCTCGCTGCCGCGTATCTTCCAGCTCTTGTTCCAAGTCCTGCAGTGTGTTCTGCATGTGTGCCTGCTCGCCCAGCAGTGCATCAGCCCGCGCCAGTACTGTGCGCATAGCTCGGCCCTCCATTTCCGCCTGGGACTGCAGCGCCTTCTCACGGGCATGTGCTTCGTCCAGTTGCCGGCGCATGCGTGTTACTGTGGCCCGCAGGCGAGACGTTTGTTCCTCTGCGTTGCTGCAGCGAGTGGACAGCTTTGCACTGCGGGCGGCCGCTTTTTCGTGCTTATTCATGGCAGCACGCACAGCCTCGAGGCGTGTTTTCAAGGAAGCCTCTCGCCCCCTCGCATCAGCAGTTGAACTCTCAGCCTCTTTGGCTCGGGCAACCGCTGCACGCGCAGCTTGTCGTGCTGCGACCAGCTCTGACCGCAGTTGTCGCAGCTCGGCATTCTTCTCCGCCAGAGCTAGCCGCCCATCCTGCATTTCCTGCGTCATATCCTGCAGCTGGGCAGCACTGCTGTCCTGGGCTGCCTGGGCGTGTGCCAGCTCCGACCGCAGCGTGGCAGCTTCTTCCCGAAGTGCCATGAGGTCAGACAGGGCCCGCCCGCTGCCATCCAGGGGGGGGACATCCTCCAGGGAGTACACACTGCCGCCGCGGGCAGGGGCGGGGTGAGACTGGCTCATGCCGCCCATGCTGCCCCGTGGGGAGACACTGCGGCTGCGTTGGGAATGCTGTGGGCGGTATGTGGTGCTGCGAAGGAATTGCTGGCCAGCGGCGTGCTGGTGGCTGTGCCCTGCGGCTGCGTGGGACCCTCCGTGGGGCCCATGGGGGGGGCTCCACGTGCCTGCTCGGACAACAGCAGAGGAGCCAGATGTACGTCGCCGGCCTCTGCTGGTCTGTGATGACACCTCCCCTTTTGTGTCTGAGCCTGTCGCGCTGCTGGACGGCAAGGGGACGCTAGCGGCGGCTGCTGCAGGCTGAACCTGCAGAAGCCTCTCCTCTGCAGCCAGCCGCAGGGCATACTCGGATTGCACACGCTGAAGAAGCGTGTCCAGTTGGCGCATGAGCAGCTGCGAATCCGTAGCAGTGTGAACTTGTAGTGCTGATTGGCCAGGCCACAATGGTCGCTGCGACACATGACAAAAGGAGTAAACGTACCTTCATTTTTTGGGGCATCGTGAGGGCTGCGACTGCATCTGCAGTTGCATCTGCAACAAAACTCCTGGACATGTCAGCTGTGCTTGCTGTAGACTTCTCCATATCCGGTGGTGTCTGCTCTGGGTTGCTGCTGCTGCCGCCACTGCGATGGGGCGACGCGAGTTTGTCTGACCAGGGTGCAGGCTGAGAGCTCCCAGCTGCTCGAGCCGGCGAGGAATTTGATGAGGAGGGCTGCATGCTTTGCATTCTACGACTGGCTGCACCGGTGCCTCCGCTGGTCACTGCACCACCGCGATCCATGAATCGGCTAGTAGACTATGATGGACTCACTGCGGCAGTGCACTTGGGAGCTGAATATCCAGCTTTGAGTCTTGCAGCTATGGTTGCAGCGACAGAGTTGTCATGCAGCTACAAGCAGTCCAACATGAATTTATTTTGTTAGAGTTTGACCTAGATGCCGCCATTGTCCCTAGTTGATTCGCGGAAGCTTTCACGTCATTTGGGAGAAATAACACGTCGAAGGGGGGTGCGCTTACATCGGACCAATATAGCCCCTCCAGGCGCATTCCAGCGCAGTGCATCCGTGATGGTGACACCAAGCAGCCAGCACCACATCCAGACAGCTGGTTATGCAGCCGGCTTCCTGGCAGCTACAGCCTGTCCCCGGAGGGCCGTCCTGTACTGCAGCAGCATCCGTCGGCGCTGGAGGTTCATACGGCCAGCCACGCCACGCATGAGGCCAGCCATCGCCCCGGGGTGCACAGCCGCTTCCTTGAGCACCTGCATCTGCAGCAGTCCCCCCTTCATGCACTCCCCCCCGCTGTCCCGCTTCAGGCCCACCTCGTGGTGGCTCGCCCGGCTCTCCTGCACATCCCGCTCGTCCCACTCGGTCACACAGCTGGCCACACAGACACCATTTACCCAGGCACTCAGCCGGCCCTCCTCCCGCTGCCAAGTCCACGCCACGTGCACCACCGCCCCCCCAGATGGGAAGCAGCCCCCATCCACGGGCACGCTGCGTTGCACAGCCTCACTGGCAAAGGGGAACGTATCTGCAGCGCTGGTGCGGTGCTGGGCATTTCGTGAGTCCACACTCACCAGGCCCTGGTTGGGGTCGCTTCCCTGGGACAGGATGTCCCGGCGCAGCTCGCCGTGCACAGCCACTCGCCCGTTGCCGTCAGCCGACAGTGCAAAGAAGTAGGACCAGGGGTACGACCAGTCCGACAAGAAGAATATCCGGTGGTTCCTCATTTCAGGCAGGGTGACCCACGCAGTCACAGTGAAGCTGCATCGCGTGATTGGCAGGCTGGGCACCAAGAGGTGGCTTCTGTCGGCGTTGTCGCCAAAGTGGAACTGGGTGGTGCCAGAGTACTGTTCAACAGCCACTTGCACTGGGGACGGCAAGTTTCTCGTTTTTTGCATCGCACTGGACAAAGCAAACACCGTTGCGGGTTCAAGGGCTTCATCGTAGACCAGCTCAAAACAGCCTCGGTCGAAGCGCATGTCCAGCAACACGCTGGGAGCAACGGCAGCCATGTATGCACTCAAAACAAGATGGGTGCTTGCGTTTGGTCCGCGCAATGAAATAGTCCACGCTTAGGGTTGCGTACACACAAGAGGGGTGAGAGTGCTGAAGCAGCAGGAGTTACTGCATTCGGGAAACAGGGTGTTACTGCTCAGCACTGTGGGCGAATAAACAGGCAACGCAGAGAGTAATATCATTTATTCGTGTCACAGGGTACTGTTCATAGATGGTCGTCGCATTCTACTGAAAGCTCGCATCCGATGCCCCCTGTACCAGCTGGATGTGAACTTTGCCATTTGCCGTGGACCATGGAGCCTCATCACCACAAGCAACAACCAAGTGGGCATATGCCAAACTTTTCTTAACTTGGTTGGTGTGAATCCCCAGTTATACTGTGCACAATTGCTGTATCAGGCTCATCACCCTCGACGGCTGCGAACGACATTTCTCACGGCTGAGCCTGTTTCCATATCATTTTCAGTATTTGTCTGCACACATTCAACATGCTTAAGCAGCCCTTTTCGCGCTTTCTGCCGCTGCTTCCGTCTACTGGCACTGGATTGTTGAGCAATTCCGGCATGCGGCTTGACAAAGCAGCCGTGGAGCTGCTTCGTCAGGAGAACCACACACCCGTGGCATTCAGGCTGGTGCAGCGCATGCTAAGAGAAAAGTCTCTTCGCTGCGGCCAGATGAAAGATGGCTCGCTTGTGGTTTCTTCGCAGCCCTCTTCACACTTGCTGCGTTCTGGAGAGGTGCCAGTGGTGAACTGGCGCTCTGCTCTTGGGGCGCGCCTGCTGCCCACGCCCCTCAGCTCGGCGTGCCAGGCTGCCATGCTGGGTGATTCCCGCCGCATGCATGCCGCCTTGCGTGCTGCATGTGGCTCCCCCGCCAGCCCCACGTACGCCGATGCAGTGCTGGCAGACACGCTTCAAGCAGGGCTCCTGCCGCCCCAGCTGCAGCTGCTGCAGGGGCGGGCAGCGCAGCCCACGCACAGCCTCAGCAACCAGCAAACAACGCCACGGCTTCCATCATGGTGTACCTCACACCCTCTGCTAGCCTGCCTCCCAGACCTGGCATTTGTGCACAAGCCAGGGGGGGTATTGTCCCAGGGGGGTGAGAAGGGGGGTGACAGGGGCAGCAGCCAGCGGCCGCACCTGCTGCAGCTCGAGGAGTGGATACTGCACCAGCGCCGCCTGCTGCCTGCTGTAGCCGATCCAACAGGCCAGTCTGCTGATGCGGTACACCCCCCTCGCCTGCGTGTGGGGCATCGATTGGACCAGGGGGTGTCTGGCGTGGTGGCCATGCCGCTCACCAGGGCAGGCGCAGAAGCTCTACGCAGGGCACTGAGCGCAAAAAGCAACAACATATCCAGCTCAAGCGATCTCACGAAAACGTACTTCGCATTGGTTCAGGGGTCGTGGGGGGCTAACGAAGCGTTGGAGGGGGTGCTCACATCTCCAGGGGGCTCTGCATCCGGCCAGACGAGAGATAGCCGCACAGAGTATGCATATCGAGGAGCGCTCAGCATGCGTGGTGTTGCCTCTGAGTGCTCTTTGTTGCAGTTGCGGCCAATTTCTGGACATAAGCACCAGCTACGTGTGCACTGCAGTCAGCTGCTGGGCAAGCCAATCCTTGGGGACAGCAGGTACGGAGGCGACAGTGCACCTAAGTGGCTACATGGGGTGCATGGAGGACATGTCATTGCCTTGCATGCGCACAGTCTGTCCTGGGCTGCCTGCCCGCTGTCTGGGGCACCAAGCGACGCCCTCGAAGGGGGGCAGCGGGGGCTCCGTGTGGCGGCACCCCTGCCAAGAAGCTGGATGGCGGCTGCACAGGAGCCGTCACATAAGACCTTGTTGTCCAATGTGGATGTGAGCTAGTTGCCATGCTCCCACAAGGCTGCGTGCACGGGGGGGTGTATGATGCTTCGCTTACTGAGCTGGCAATTATTGGCGCAGGCACAGGCGCAGTGGCGCAGCAGTGAGCCAAGTGATGCTGCAGGCTGTGACCACAGTGAGCAGGGTTGATGAAGGTCTCCCCGCTTGTGTGTCTCTCCTTGCACCGGCTGGTCTGGTGCGCGTGCGTGAAGTCTACGCACCCCCCCTAGCTGGGCACTCCTGTTGGCTGCCCAGCTGCTGCATCGCTGGCGCAGCAGCTGGTGCAAAACAATACACCACATGCGAACGTGCGAGCACGCGTTTTTTGATATTATTTTTACTGTATTCTGTGCAAATCACCGAAGCTCACGCGTGCAGCTTTACCAGCTCCGAAGCAAACAAGGCGAAAGGCACTTTTGCTGCGGACCCTGCTCCAGCTGAATTGCTGACAACGCGACTAAGAATGGCCGACGAGAAGAAATCCCTCATTGCTGTTGTGCCTGTGTCTGAAGCCCAAATAGGGGAGGACAAGCATGCTGCCTATGCTGCAAAAGGGGCAGCTCAGGTCAGGATGCCGTGCCAAGTCGCGCTGCGACACATGAATGACTACCTCTTGAGTGCAGAAGTTGACAACAAAGCCGGCATTTGGAAGATTAGACGACAAAGAGTGGCGCTCTGTGCACTACGAACTTCCCTCCGTTGACGATGCAAAGGATCATCGGGATAGCATGCTGCTGCTCCAGGGCCAGGTCAGTTTCTGTGCCAACGAATGAGTCTGAAGCCGACCTCCATAATTGCATTTTGTGACGATCCTTGCGTTGGTTTGCAGAAGGGATTCTCCTTGTGTTCATTTAAGCCGCAGATGCTGCAAGATTTTGGAGCTGGTGAGTGTTTTCTGGAGTTTCAGCCAGCTAGTGTTTGCGTTACGTGATATTTCTCTCAGGCGCTCCGCTCTATTTTGGACTACTCAAGCACTTGCTGTGTTTCTTTGGCTTTGCAAGCTTAGCAGTAGTTCCACTTTTATCGCTTTGCATTCAAGGGTAAGTGCAAGCAGCAAACAGTTCGACTGAGCGGTGACGTTGTGGTGCCTCGTACCTATGTCGCGTTGCTTGCAGAGGACGCTTCTCAGAGGACGAGGTGGACACATTCCTGATGCTGCGCACCATGCTTGCCAGCATAGGTACAGGCCCCTCAAGCGGCGTAGCGGCCAACCAGACCGCTGCGGCCATCGCCGCGGCAGCATACACCGTGCCGCTTCCGTGGCACTCCTCCTCAGAGCAGCACCTATCCTGGGAAGAAGCAGCCCTCGTGGCGACCTGGTCTGACCTCGCATACTCGGCGCTGTTCCTGGGTATGATGCTCAGCTGGTGGTTCACAGTGACGGCAGCTGAGACTGGTGAAGCTCGTGGTGCACGGAAGTCTGTGCGCATCAGCGACTACGCAGTGTATGTGACAGGGCTGCCGGCAGACGCCACAGCGGAGGAGGTGCGCAAGCACTTCAACAACCTGTACAATCTGCGTGGGCCAGACTGGACGCACGCCGGCTCCTGCGGCCGCTGCTGCTGGGCAGGTCGCAAGGCCCATCCCAGGAGGCAGTTCGTGGACCCCAGCGCAGTGGAGCACGCCGTGTCCATGTATGACATGCGAAACCCCCACGGGGCTCCATGGGTGCCCCGATGGTCTGCTTGCTCAAGTTGCACATGCATTTCTGGCTGCTCCCGCCAACTGCAACCCGGGGAGGTGGGTGGTCCGCCAGCTAATTGGCTGGACTCCACAGTGCAGCCTGCGCGCAACTGCAGCAACACAAACGACAAGCGGTACATTGGCTCTTGGGTGGCTGAGGTGACCCTCGCCACTAACAACGGGGCTGCCGTGCGCAAAGCCCGGCGCCTGGACAAGCTGCGCAGGGAGCTGCTGCGGTGCCGGGCTGCTGTGCGTGCAGCAGAGCCGGAACCACACTTGATTGTGGAAGCGCGGCGATCTTGCTGTGCATGTGTTCGGTGCACTACTGATCGCACCTGTGCCAGCGGCCCCCTGGCCTGCCTGTACTGCTCCTGCGGAGGACGGGAGGCGCAGCTGCAGGCTGCAGAGAAGCGCCTGGTAGCTATTGAGCGCCGCATGCACGCGCTAGACGCTGGCGTGCGCAAGCAGCAGCGCTGCGACACTGTAGGGGCCTTTGTCGTCTTCAACAATGAGGAGAGCTGGCAGCGCTGCCTGCATGATTACGATGCTGCTGCAGGGACCGCCAACGCCGCGCTGCTGTTCAGCTTCTGTGCCGCCGTTGGCATCGATATTTCGTGCAGGCGATGCACCCAGCCGCCTCCTCTGAGGTGGCACAAGCGGCTGCCTTTGGCTGTGGAGCGTGCTCCTGCACCGTCTGACGTGATTTGGGAGAACTTGCAAACCCCCGGCTGGGAGCGCGCCCTACGCATTTCAGCCGTGAATCTGTGCGTGCTGCTGGTGCTAAGCATCTCCATTGTCGCAATTGTGCTGGCAGAGCAGCAGCAGTCGCAGTTTGACTCCATTTTGCCGCCCAATGCGGTGTGCTTCACGCATGCCCCCGGTGCAGCGTACGCCCCCCAGACACCCCCCCCCATCCTACTCCAGGAGCGAGATGAATACTTGGATGCAACTTGCAGCGCCCAGCTGGGGGAGGATTCCCTGTACATTTGGTGGGGTGGGCCCACCCCTGCCGCTGTGCCTGGCAGCTTTGTGCCATCTCGCAGCAACGTCACGGACTCAAGCGGTGCAGCTGTGGCGGAGCAGGTCAACCCCTGCAGTTCGCCCTGTGTGCCCAGCGACGTGGATGCATCAACAGCATGCATAGCTCCGCCCCGTGCAGGCAGCCTGGCCACCGTCTCCTTTCCTGTGCGTTATGTGCTTGGGTGCTACTGCCTGCAACAGCTGCGCAGGTCACTCAACAGTGCAAGCTCCGGGTCTGGGCCCTTTGGTCTACTGGATAAAAACCCAGAGTGCACCGAGTTCCTCACAAGCTACGCTGCCTCCCAAGTGCTCGTCATGGTGGCGGCTGCAGGCGTGGTGCTCGTGAACGGCTTCTTGCATTTTGTGCTATCCTCAGTCTCCAACTTCGAGCGCCACGGCACTCTGTCCGGCAAAGAGTTCGCTGCTGCAGTGAAGCTCTTCCTGGCCCTGTTCCTGAACACTGGGCTTGTGGTCCTGTTGGTGCACGGAAGTGTTCCGGGTACGGCAGAGACGGAACAGGTCCTCGCCGGCTCCGAGACGTCCTTCAGCCCATCCTGGTATCGCACGGCTGGCGTGGCTGTCGCCTTCACAATGGTGATCAACGTGGTTGCACCCCACATTGCGCCCATGCTTCGGCTGATCTGCACCCCTTGCACCCGGAAAGGTGTGTGTCGCAGCGGTAGACAGTTCCTGCAGGCGGACATGGATCAGGTGTACGCGCCGCGCAAGTTTGAACTTGAGTCCCGTGTCCCCCACGCGCTGAACACGGTAATGGTGACGATGTTGTATAGCAGCGGCATCCCACTTCTGCTGCCAGTCGGCCTGCTTGCGCTGCTGGTGACATACTTTGTGGACACCATATTGGTGCAGTGTCTGGCGAGGCCACACCCTCTGAACACATCTATGGCGCGGCTGGCTGGAAATGTGATGCCTTTTGCCCTGCTGGGGCACCTGGCCTTTGGCGTGTGGTTCCACAGCGACCCTGGCACCTTTCCCACTGTGCGCCCCATCACAGACCCCAGGGCCTCCCTGTCTGGGCTATTCAGCGCTGTGTCTAGCCCAGCTGAGGCGTCGGCAGTGACAGCATCCAGCCAACAGCTGGATCTGGCGTCACGGGTGCTGCAGGAGAACGCCTTCCCCGTTTTCCTGTGCACCCTTGTGGTGGCACTGGGTGTGGCGCTGTGGATGGTGTTCGGGCCCACCATATGGAAGGGATGCCTGTACTGCCTCGGCGTGTTATCTTGTGGAAAGTCCAGCCGGCGCGCAGCAAGCAAGGTGCAGAAGCAGTTCAACCCCCCCTTCACAGGCACCTACAGCGAGCTGCTGCCCATGTCCCAAATGCTGGTGCTGTCCAGGGAAGAAGAAGCCAGGGGATGGAGGGTCATCGTGGACCGGAACAGGGGCATTGAAGCAGAACAAAAAGTCAAGTTGGCCAAAAGCCGTTCCCAGCTGGCAGCCACCCAGGGTGGGCGCTACCTGCTCACGTGGCAGGTGATCGCCGAGGACAGCATTGCCAGCTACGCCCCCAGTGCCAACCCAGAGTACTCCAGCGCAGTGAAAGCCCTGCATCACGGGGAAGTGGCCCATTCGGCGGCGGGAGCGGCGGCGCCGCTGATCGCTGCCCCACCGTCACCTGTGGCAGATACTCGCCAGGTATCATCCGCGCCCCAAGCCTGGGGGGCCCCAAAAGGCAGCGTCAAGGGGGGTGATGACGACGATGGCGTGCAGCTGGTGGGGGCCCCCTTGTTGTCACCCAGCACACGCAGGGCAGCAGTGGTGGCACCGGTGGCTTCCGATCCCCACACAGCCCCCCGCCAGCAACGGGGCCCCGCAGCTGTGGGTGCTGCTGCCCTGATGGTAGACGCTGCAGCTGCTGGTGTCAGGCCAGGGAATAGGTCTCCACGCAATAGCATGCACAGTACACACAGCTACGGGGGGGACCCTGTCTTGAGCGCCCCTGCCTCCCGCAGCGGCAGTCCCCGGGCAGGCGGCAGTCCCCGGGCAGGCGGCAGTCCCCGGGCAGGCGGCAGTCCCCGGGGAGGCGGCAGTCCCCGGGGAGGTGGTCGTCCCCAGCCCCCCCCCCGCGCAGCTCACACCATGGTCAGCACAGGCGCCGCCAGAACTAGTGTGATCGCAGGTGCTCTGGGTCAAGCGACTACACGTTGATGTATTCAGTAAAGTCAGCGAGCTTGCGTCTTCATGCTTTGGCCCATTTGCACATTTCTGTGGTATAGGGGACAGTTCCTTGGTATAGGGGGGTTGGCAAGAGTAACTGCGCTGCGATCAATGGACACCATGGTCCTACATTCAACAGTTTCGCCAGCATAGAACTGAAGTCAAGACACTTCAAAAATACAGTTTGCAAGTCTAGTCTGTTTGATTAGCACATTACTCTGGGCTTTCTCGAAGCAAGTTACATTGTCACACGGCGACCTCTTGGGCTGTGCGAATTCGAACGAGTGTGTGTGTGAATCATCCAAGCCACAAGATGCAAGCTGAAGAGGCGCCTGCCAGACAACCTGAGCTGTCTGACCAAGGTCACGCATCGCGCTTTCATCATGGAGCTGCCCAGGTATGTGCCAGGTGGTGCTTGGAAACGTTACAAACCGAAGAGCTGACATCTGAATGCCTCCACAGGTAGCAGATGAGCGAGAACAGTATGATGCCGGGTTGCATTTGCCAGACTGGGAAGATCATGACTACATTGAGCCATCTGGAGATGCAGCGCAAGAACGGGCTCGCCGTTCACGCTTCGGGCGAGGCCATGTGAGTGGAGCTCCACCACCAGTTCATTGCTGTGCCTGCTGTGCAGTTGCGACTGCTTTCGTGTATGTGTTGCACAAGCCAATCAATTAACTCTTCTGAACACAGAAAACTCTGTGCACGATGCATGTGGACGATTTGGGAGCAGCGGGAGTCGGTGAGTGCAGGGGAAGCGAAGCACAGCAGCACTGCTGCTAAATGAGAGCTTTCATGACCTCAAGCGCTTTTCCTTCAGGTACCTCGTTGTATTTCCATCTTCTTCGCCATCTAATTCTCTTTTTCATTTTGGGCTCACTTCTTGTGATTCCTGTGCTTGTCATCAACTACAGCGGGTAAGTGCTGCAAGCTGGTCGCTGGGCGTGTTGCTATCAGCGTTGTCGGCTACTCATGCAATCAACTGCGAATCCATATGCAGTTCAAGGTTTTCTGAAGATGAACTAGATAGTAGCGGCCTTGCGCTGTACACGTTGGGCAACCTGGGAGGCAAGGCTATCAACGCCAATGGCACAGTCCTTGATGGCAGCTCTGGAGCTACTCGCGTTGATCAAGATGGAGACGCACTGCAGCGCGTGATCACTGTTCCTCTGTTTGGAACGACCTACAGTGTCACTCGTGCAGCCAACCTGGTCACACTGGCTGATTTCGCGTATAGCACCGTCTTCTTACTCTTCATTTTGTGGTGGATTTTCAAATACCGCAGTGTGAACCGTAGCTTGACAGACGGAGACGTCAACGTGAGCGACTACGCAGTTTACGTCACCGGTCTGCCCAAGAATGCAACATCAGCAGCCGTTCGTGATCACTTTGACGGGCTTTACAACTTGCGGAAGCCAGACTGGACCTGGCCCAGCCGGTTTGAGGAGTGTCTATGCAACCGGAAAGTGTTTGGGCGCAGGAAGTATGTTGGCGCCAAGAAAGCCACCGCGCTGTACAATAAGTGGGTAGGTCGCGTGCGGCCCCGAAGCACACGCAGCTGCTGCAGCTGCTGCAGCCCCTCCCACTCCGGCGACACCATGCGTGACGCCCCCGTGAATTGGGAGGATTTCGCCGCTACCCCGGTGCTAAATGCATCCAACACGGCAGACGAATCGTATCTGCGCTCGTGGGTCGCAGAGGTGACCCTGGTGCACCCCAACGGCAAGCTGCTGCGCCGGTACAAGGACCTGCAGGGGCTGCGAGACCTCCAGCTGCACACGCGCGCTGCCATCCGCAAGTACAAAAGCAAGGGGTGGACACCAGCGCAGTCAGGAGGGCTTTGTGGCGGCAAGTACGAAGTGGTGTGGGACTGCTCCTGCGCTGCTGGAAGAGGAAAGTGCGTGGAAGTCCGCAGTGGGGCGGTGGCTACCCGGTTGGCAGCGGCCCGCACGCGTCTGGCTGCCATTGAAGCGCGCATCCACAAACTGGACTTGAAGCACGCTCAGCAACTGAACACAGATGTGCTTGGTGCGTTTGTGGTGTTTAATAATGAGGAGAGTCTGCTGCGATGCCTGAATGACTACCAGTCCAGCACCCGGTGGTACTCAACTGCGGGAAGAATGTTGGGGTGCTTCCAGTGCTGCCAGCCCCCCCCCCTGCTGTTCAACCACACTGTGCCTCTCAAGGTGCGCAGGGCACCGGAGCCCTCAGATGTGATTTGGGAGAACCTGGAGACCCCCCCATGGGAGCGGGGCCTGCGCGTGCTGGGGGTGAATCTGGGAGTGCTGCTGTTCGTGGCGGCAAGCATGGTGGGCATCCTGCTGGCAGAGCAGCAGCAGTCGGCACTGAATGACATCTTGCCGCCCACGAGCGTGTGCGGCACCTTCGCGCCTGCCGTGGTGCATGGCCTTGAGGCAGTGCAGTCCGGCACCGTTGACGTGAGCCTGGACAGGGCACCTGCAGACGATGCATTGTGCTCAACTGCCTTGGGGCGGGAATCTGTGTACTTGTGGTGGAAGGGGTCGGGGGCCGTCGCTCCCCCAGCTGACCTGCAGCCCAGCATGCGGAATATCACTGCGCTGGACGGCAGCTTCGTCAGCACTGTTGTCAACCCCTGCAGCTCGCCGTGTGTGCCCAACGATGTAAATTCCGAGGAGCTTTGCGTAGTTGCTAGTGAAGATGGAGGCAGCTCGCAGCAGTTTCCAGTGCGGAATTTGCTGGGCTGCTACTGTGTGGATTTGCTGCAGAGTGCCCTGCAGGAGGGGGACAGCCTTGGGGATATGCTGGAGAATAAGGTGTGCACCGAATTCGCCTCGTCTTTTCTGGCAGCGCAGGCATTGGTAGTGGTGGCAGCAGCTGGCGTCGTGCTCATCAACAGTTCTCTGGAGACACTGCTTGAAGTGCTCACAACGCTGGAGCGGCACAACTCGGTGGCTAGACAGAAGGCTGCGGTAGCAAGCAAGCTATTTCTTTCGCTGTTTTTGAACACAGGGCTCATTGTAATGCTCGTAAATGCGCGCATCCCTGGGGCAGAGACTGTTCCTACCGGTGTTCTGGCTGGAGAGCACAGCTCCTTCGAGCCGGGGTGGTATGCTTCTGCCGGCGCCGCCATTACCCTTACCATGGCCATTAACATTATAGGACCCCACGTGAAGCCTGTCGTGAAATACGCATGTTTGGGTCCATGTGGCCGGCGCTGCTCGCAGAAAGAAGCCATTCTGCAAGCCGAAATGAACCAGCTATACTCGCCCCCGGAGTTTGACATCCAGTCCCGTGTTCCTCATGTGATGAACACGGTGATGGTGACGATGCTGTACAGCAGCGGCATCCCCCTTCTGCTGCCAATCGCGTTCCTTGCGCTGCTGGTGACGTACTACACCGACATGCTGCTGCTCCTGCGGTTCTACGCTCGCCCCCCTCCGCTGGACGACAGCATGGCGCGAATGGCAGCCAACATCCTACCCATGGCTCTCATTTCACACCTGGCCTTCGCTGTGTGGTTCTATGGCGACGAGAACAGCGTGGAGAGCACCCCCGTCGACCTGGGGGGGGGGGCTGAAGATGCCCAGGCCACATACGACGCGTTTGTTGCTGCCCTGGAGCCTTATGACTCCATTGGCTTTGCGCCCAAGCTACTGCGCCAGAACGTATTCCCTATGTTTGTCATGTTTCTGGTGCTGGGACCTTTTGCTGTATTCGTGTACACAGCGTGGCGAGTTGGGTTGGGCGTGCTGCGACGGGCAATGTTCTGTGTTTCCTGTGGCAAGTGCTGCTCTGGCATTCAAGAAGAAACAGGGAAAATGGACCCTGTGTTCACTGCGACCTTCGAGCACCGGCTGCCAATCGGCACTCCGTTCAAGCTCACCAGATCCCGCGCTATCGAGGGGTGGTGCTTGATCCAAGACATCCCTCGTCACCCAAAGGCCGTCTCCCGCGTGTGCAGGTACAAGCCCAAGGTGCTGCTTGAAGATCGCAACAGCAAAGACCGGGTGCTCATGCTCACGTGGGAGGTGATTCGTGATCGCACGGGGGTGGCCTCCTACGCCATGACAGCCAACCCGGAGTATGCCCAGGCTGTGCTGGCGCTGGAAGAGGCTGCGTTGAAAGCAGGCGCCCACCGAGCTTCCACGGCGCTGCGGGCGCTGGCCACTGTGATGGGGGGTGCCCACCCCCAGGCGCATCACATGGGGGCAGGCCGGGCGGCGCCCTACGCCATGAGCCCCTCTGGGGCAGCCACCGCCAGCGCCAACAGAGGCACCATCTTCTTCGACGAACTGGATGCTTCGGACGATGATCGCTCTGCCTCGCGGGCCTCTGGGGCTGGGCACGGCGAGCGAGGGGGGGGGTCGCCAACCCTTGCCCTGGGCACCCCGCCACCACAGACAGGGCCTGGGGCAAAGTACATGCCGCGCGCACATTCACCGGCTGGCAACAGCCCCACAGATGGCTCAGTGGTGCTGGATGACACCATGCTGCCGCTGGGAGCCACTCTCAGCGACGCTTCAGCTGGGCAGGGCGAGGCGTCCTCTCGCTCCCACACCCACACCAGCGGCCGCAGCCACACAAAGCAGTCAGTGGGGGTAGATTTTGACGCACTGCCCATGCACGATGATGCCATGGCGGCAGAACCAAGCCAGGAAGCAACAGGCATTGATGTGCCACTAATGCCCACCCCAGTCCTGTCGGCGGCAGCTGCCAGCAGCCCAGGGTTTGCGCCAGAGCTGCCCCCAGCTGCCGCAACAGACACAGTCAGCAGCACTGGCATTGGAATGTCTGCGATGGATTTTAAGGCTGGGCCCATCGCGGCACCGGCGTCGGGGGGGGGTGAGGCTAGCGGTGCCGATTCGACGGTCTCTGGCCGCAGCCACAGCCGGGCAGGCAGCCAGACCACACGCTTGATCATTGCAGATAGCGAGGCACTGGACAGCACGGCTTTGTTGAGCCCCAGTAACATCCTGACCCCCCAAGACGTTGAAGGCGCCAACAAACTGGCGTTTCAGCTGGACGGTACAATGGACAGTGTGGCATCAGCCATGACCAGCAAGGCTGCGCTACGGGGGCACAGACACAGGCGGCGCGCCCCTGGGGCACAGGGGGCCGCAGCCCCTGGCCAGTCCAACGGTGCAGCTGCTCTTGCCTCGGCGCTGGACGAGACGTCGCTGGTTTGAGATTCAGCTGCAGCGTACCAATGTAGAGCAGTGACACCAAAAGGCCGCATGGATATAATGAACTTTAAGCTTGTGAGTATTAGTGTTGCTGGTGGGTCTTTTGCATGCTATAGCCCCCCTATGAAAGCAAACGCTGTCGTTGCTCAGACGCAAAACCCAGTGCAGAGCGAAGTATATTTCGTTCGGCAGAACTTCGTGCGCAGCCGCTTATTTTGGCGATGCACATTTAACCCAAGTCGAATCTTTTTGACAAAAAAAGCTGCTGACAGACTTCACTCCTGCTGCGTGCTAAGCTATCTTGCAGTGCGGCTTTGCCGAGCTTGGCAGCCTCGCGCTGAGCATTGAGACCAGTGCCTGAGATCTGAGAATATCGCTTTTGTACCATGGCTGCACCACCTCCACCACGTACGTATACGGCAGTTTCGCTCGTGTTTTATCGTTGTCGTGCTTGCTGCACCAAGCAGCGAGCTCGCTTAGTCGCACAGCGACCATCGGGCGCCGTTCGTGTCGTTGCAAGCCGCAATGAACGAGCCTACAACAGCAACAATGGCCAAAGTATGATCTATTTCTACAGAAGGCAATATGCCACCACCACCTGGGCCACCTGGAGCTGGTCGCCGGAGCACGCTGGGTCCGCCACCAACTGGCCGGCGCAGTACCATCGGCCCGCCTCCAGCCGGAAGGCAAAGCTCCGTAGGGCCCCCGCCATCGAACCGCAAAAGTGTCGCAAGTGTCCCCGGTACCCCACCACCGCCAGGTCCTCCTGGGAGGGCCAGCATGGCGCCGCCTCCATCTCCCAAGGGGGGGCAGCCGCCACCACCAGGTGCGCCTGGGAGGGCCAGCATGGCGCCGCCTCCATCTCCCAAGGCAGGGCAGCCGCCACCACCGGGGGGCAAGGGTCCCCCACCGCCTGCGGGGGGGGCACCACCACCGTCTCCCAAGGGGGGGCAGCCGCCGCCACCAGGTGCGCCTGGGAGGGCCAGCATGGCGCCGCCTCCAGCTCCCAAGGGGGGGCAGCCGCCGCCACCAGGTGCGCCTGGGAGGGCCAGCATGGCGCCGCCTCCATCTCCCAAGGGGGGGCAGCCGCCGCCACCAGGTGCACCTGGGAGGG
>Ga0307982_1000558_pt1 | contig 29431 bp, 16 predicted proteins | sample OrgLakmetagen989_FD_201847 | JGI IMG/M metagenome (GOLD analysis project Ga0307982, IMG submission 201847) | Saline water microbial communities from Organic Lake, Antarctica - #989 | ecosystem: Environmental > Aquatic > Non-marine Saline and Alkaline > Saline | place: Antarctica: Organic Lake...
GCTTGGGCGTCTTGGATGGTGCAGCAGGCTTGGGCGTCTTGGATGGTGCAGCAGGCTTGGGCGTCTTGGATGGTGCAGCAGACTTGGGCAATGCAGGCTTGGTCTTGCCAGATGCAGCAGGCTTGGATGGTGCAGCAGGCTTGGGTGTCGCGAGCACCACTTTTGGCTTGGGCGATGCGACAGGCTTGGGCGATGCAGCAGGCTTGGATGGTGCAGCAGGCTTGGGTGTCGCGAGCACCACTTTTGGCTTGGGTGGTGGTGCAGCAGGCTTTGACGATGCACCTGCAGCAGGCTTGGGTGTCTTAGGCGTCTTGGGCATCGGGGCAGGAATCTTCGAAGTTAGTGCTCTGCTACTTGGCACTTTGTCCTGCTTGAAAAACGGAGTGCAGTTACGACTACTTGACAGGGCTGTCACTTGAGCTCCTTGTTTTTAGGCAAACGTTTCTGTGGCAAACGCCAGGTTTTGGTTGTTACTCAAAATGAAACTTTTTGTCCTAGCCGGGGAAGGTGAATCAAAATTCTACTTGGTCAGGGAGTAATCAATGGCTTTCATTTAACATGGTTAGCCAGATACAATGAGTGCACTCACTCTCAATGGCTGCTATGGCGGGTTTGACAATAGTGACTATGCGCAACCTTGGAAGCTTGGTGGTGCTACGCCCCATCAGCCTTGTAGGACAGCCGAAAATGCACTAGATAAAAAAGACAATCCGGCAGCAGTGTCTCTTTGCAGACAATTTTTGTTGTCTGCGTTCAGATCGCTGCTTGCTATCCCGCCAGCACCAGTGTGAACTTTTTTGTGCGCCACGACAAGCGCCGGGCTCAAACGTGTGTGCAATAAATGTTTCAAAAATACCCTGCATCCATCGGATGCGCAGATGTAAAGATTGTAGGAGAGTGGTGAACTCATTTCGCAAACGGCCACTTCATGTGGGTAGTTTGCGCCTCTGGGGGGCCTTGAAATTTGGGGCTTTCAAGCATACCTAGGTAGCAAGTCTGCACTGAGACACTAAACTCTTGCATGCACGTGCCCAACAAACACATCTACAAGCTGCAATAGACATGGCTTGCCCCCAAGCACAATGTATTCCAAGCTTTACACGAAACGCGGGTTCAGCAAGCGGGAAAGAACTTCGAAGGCTGGGCACCTACGACCAGGGTTTGTGTCAAGTTCTTTTCGGGGGTACAAACAGGAACACACGTGAGTCGGCGGTGCGAGATACTTTGCACCTCGGCTGTGTTGTCACCCCACTTTGCATGCACAGACCGGCTGGCCCTGCCTGCGTTGTCATGCAAGCCCACAGCCTTGGCAGCACAGCATGATGAACAACTGCTGCGGACATTGCGCCACAGGTCGTATGTGTGTGGGTTTCTCTTCTGGATTTGAGGCCATGCGTTGGCCAGGACACACTACCAATAGCTCGGTTCATTTCACCCGTGCACCCACAAACAGCACATTTGTCCCACCCAGTCTTGTGGCCCTTGCCTTGATGTGGATGATTTGCTGGCCCGCTCAGGCCTCTGCTGGGCGCTTCATTGTGATCCGGGCATCTTGAGGGGCGACTTGAGCTCATAGGGTGGCAGAAGGACCTGGCACCGGATGAAAACAATGCACAGCAATCCCAAGCAGAGCTTCTTCGAATGAATCTCTCTCTCTCTCACACACACACACATTCAACACCCGTAGCTAAAGCACCTGTGGTGCATGGCGGTAGGGTGCAGCTCCAGGTGTGCACTGCTCCGGGTGCAGGCCCAGGTGCGGACTGTCCCGGGTGCAGTCCCAGGTGTAGTTCAATACCCGCAGACAGCTTGGCGCGGAACTGCACCCGGACAAAAACTCCGAACCATGTCACAGTGACGGCACTGGTCTACTCAAATGCATTGCTGGTCGCCTATCGCGCCAAGCGTTACCCCAACATGAGTGCTCGGACCTTGTGTTGCTGGTGGTGACGCCTAGCATAGCACCTACGGCTGAATGGTGACGTCGCACACGCCTTTGCTGCAGGACAGCGTGAGGTCTGCTACCTACCTTGTTATCCTGTTATGTATTTGAGCACCTATCGTCTTGTAGGGGCGTCTCACGACGCACCCTGGCAGGGAAGCCGCGGGGGGGACATGCACCTCACGGCACTGGTGTCCCCCCGCGGGGGCTCGGCGTAGCGGGCAGAGCCGTTTACAGCCGGGAATCAGGTCCACACACTTGCGTGTGTGTTGCTTTTTCTTGAGTTGTGTTGTCTTGGGCTGGCGAGCCACGACGGGAAAAGCGGCCAGTGTGACCGAGATGCTGGAGGGCCCTCCGTATCGCAGGGGCCCGTAGGGGCCCAGCGACGAGAGGCCCAGCCAGCAGGAGAGGCTGAGAAGCAGCGGAGCGTGCCATTCTCGGCTCATTGTGAAATAGTGAAGACGAAATGTTTGTCTTTGGAGTGGCAATTGACCCATCCCACCCGCCCGGGTTTGGGGTGGCAAGATTGACCCCAAATTTGATTGCCATTACTTCGACCCCACCTGTGCAGCAGGGGGCTCTCGGCCACCCGTCGCACCCAGCAGGCTCGTCACACACAGTGAGCTGGCCCTGGGTTCAAGGATTCGCGGATTATTTTCTCGTGCAGCGTCGGTTCGGGGGAAGAGGAACCAAATCACTGCATGGTGTTGGCACGCTGGTGAGGCGTGCCCGGACTTTGTATGCGGGGTTGCGCGGTCGCGTTTCGCGAGTGTTTCTGACAAAGGGGCAATGGCGCGGTCTTTGCACGAGGTGCCATCCACAGGCTGCACGAGCCACTGGATGATATAGTAACGTACGTTTCACTATCCCTGCGCGCATTCTTTGATGCGTGCGACATCGTCGTGCCGATCAGTGCCTTCGGCGTGCTGGGTAAGTAGCGCCTCAACGAGCACGTCAAACACATAGGCACACCATTTTGCTGCTCTTGCGCAGATCGGCTTCCACGTTGGATGAATACAGATGGAGTCAAGAGAGCCATTCGCTGGCCGCTTGGACGGGAGACCAGACAGAAAGCGATTGTTTTGACCCACACTGCAGGTGTTGCGTACCAGGTGAGTGCCGCAGCTTCGTGTGGAAGGAGCTGCAGCACATCTTCATCACCTGCAGGCCACTGTGCACAAAGCAGCAATCGCGTTATTGCCGTGCGCAGCGCATCAGGTGTGAGCGGGGCTGCTTCGGCGCACTGTTTGACGCAAGCCACGACAGCTGGTGGCAGTGGCACAGCGACCCTCGCAGAGGACTTCGGGGCAGCAGGCGCGGGTGCATCTGCCATGAGCTTCGCGATATCTTTCAGTGCTGTGCATCACTCGCTTTGCAGCGCACTGCAGTCCAGCGCACTGCAGTCCAGCGCACTGCAGTCCAGCATGAGGTGGTATGCGGACTTTCCTGCGGTGATGTCCTCTGCACACGCCGGGCAGGTCACTTGCGCATCCTCCAGCTGTTCAGCACACCCGCTCAACAGGAGGCGACCATTCTGGTTGAAGAGAGCCTTGCGACCATGCACTGGGTCATCCTGGGTGGCCCACTGTGCTGCGTTGACGGCTGTCGGCACTGGCTGGACCCACGCCATGCCGCGAGCACGGGCGTCGTGCTGATAGACATGGACCTTCCTGGAGGATCTGAGCTGCATACTGGAGTTGTACAGCGCATGAGGATACGTGCTCGCCTGCCACAGCAGTTGCGTCAGGGCGTCGGTACGCATTGACACAGTGGCACCTTCAATGAGCTGCGGCAGCTCATCCCACGTCTTGGGCAGCTTACCGGTTGGTGGCAGCTGTGCAAGTCGGGTTTCCTTATTGCCGAGCTGCGGCAGCTCAGGCGGCTGCAGGTCTTTGCGGCCTTCGAGGCTGGCGGAGGCCCACAGCTTGGCATACGTGACCAGCTGTGTCACCAGATCATCATACCCCAGGAGCCGCAGCTCGGCCGCCATGCGCAGGAATGCCGGCGTCCACGCTGTGCCCGAGCTCTCTGCGCTTGCAGCTGCATCCAGCGCGAGCAGCGTCGGGACTTGGGCAGCCTGTGAGCCGTCTGTGGGGAGAGCTAGGATGGCATGTACGATGCTGATCATGAGAACCGCAAAGGCTGGCGTGTCTCGCTTGCCTTGCAGGATCCCCCACACCATGGTGCAGCGGGCTTTAACATGCAGGCTGACTGTGGGAGAGATGCCCAGGGCTACCATGGCTGTGTGGTGGGTACGGGACTGGTGGGTGAAGCCCTTGTAGCCCACGGTGTGCCACGCCAGCACATGCCCCATCGACCGATCAGCATCAATGTCAGCCATCAGGGATACTGTGCCCACTGCAGCCGACCCATAGAGCAGGCTACCATGGCTGGCAGCACGCGCCAACTGTATGGCTTGGTGTTTGTTGAGCCAGTTGCCGCTGATCAAGGGTGCTGTTGAGTACGAGTAACTACGGACAAGGCGCCGTGCTGACTCCTGTGCCCGGTCCCACTGCGTCTCCAGGCGGTTTGAGGCGATGCGGATGCCCAGATAGCGCACATCTGTCGCAAGGGTGAGGGGACCCGAAGCAACTTCAATGGGTGTCTTCTTGAGCTCCTGGCGAATGGCGGTGGACACTGCAGTTCCAGCAGTGTCCATCTTCTTCACAGCCCAGTGGAGATGCTGGGATTTGGGGGCTCTGGACGCTTTGGGGGGCGTCCGCATGAGAATAGCCGACTTGGCTGCATTCATGTGCAGGCCCTTGGCGGCAGAGGTGAACGCCACCACGGCACACCGCAGCTCCTTGAGGTCGGCGCCGACCAGGACCACGTCGTCTGTATAGGCAAGTGCAGGGAGGCGTGTGTGGCTGTTCGCCACGCCATCGAGCGACGGGCCGCCACTGGTGCCAGCTAGTGTCCTCCGTAGGATGCCATGAATGCACATATTGAACAGCAGCGGGGACAGCACGCTGCCTTGTGGAACACCTTGCGTGGTGCGTATCGCCTCGGTGAGACCATGTGCGGTCGTGATGCACACCTTGGCGTTCCGGACATGGTCCATGACAAGGGCTTGGATGCGTGGGTCAACCTCGAAGTCCACCAGCACGTCTTCAATCGCCTGGTGCGAATGTATTTTAGCACCTATCGTCTTGTAGGGGCGTCTCACGACGCGCCCTGGCAGGGAAGCCGCGGGGGGGATATGCACTTCACGGCACTGGTGTCCCCCCGCGGGGGCTCGGCGTAGCGGGCAGGGCCGTTTACAGCAGGGAATGAGGTCACTAGAAAGCTTCTCGCTCATGTCGCGAAAAAAGTGCCAACGAAAAAGCCTGTCCAGCGAGACCCTGCCACAATGACTCTGTAAAGAAAGTGAACAACGACGAATAAGTACCTGTATTGGTCAAGTCTGCACTCGTGGTACAGTACTACATGGCGAGCAGAGCATGCAATGTGTACCAAACAAGCTGGTCAAAGGCCCGCCCTAAAAAAAAATGCTGAGATGGTCAGACGTCACGTTCCAAACCAAGGACAAGTCGAGGCCAAGATTGTCATCAGGAACGAGAAAAATGCCAAGAAGCACTCGGGTTCACTCCAGCCAATCGTGCTATCAGCTATTCCTCAAGATGACGAAGATGCAGCCCCCTGCCCGGTGCAGGCACTGCGTTATGCAATGCTACACACACACCCTCCAAGAGGAGACAAGTTGGTATTCCCCGATGTGACAAACAAGCAAGTTAATCGTGCCATGAACAAGCATGCTGTCAAAGGAGACAGACACACAGCGCATGCGGTGCGGTAGGGCGCAGCAAGTGACGTTGACAATTCGGGGGGGACGGACAGGCAAATACTGCTGACCGGAAGATGGTATGATAACAACTCTGCCAATGTCTACCTCAGAGTAAGTGGAAACAGCATGGCCTGTCGTGCAGCGAAGATAGCAGCAGCTGGAACCACCAAAACCCCCACGCGGGACACTCACGACGACAGAGACTCCGAGAGACTCTGACGGTCCGATTCGCACGGGCAACGTGTTCGTTGGCACCAACAACAACACACTACTGCTCATGGTCCCACACGAAGCGCACACTGGAAAGTGGAGGGCCTACTACTATGACTACAACACGCATGAACCCTCAACCGTAGAGTCCAAAGAGCGCCAAGAAGAGCATGCTCACTGGGACGACATCCACCTGTGGGCACGACGAGGACATGGAGTACTTCCACAGGCACGCCAAACGGTACTTGAAACGTATCAAACCGCAATCGAAGCTGGGCCACGATGTTGCACAGACTAAGACCACTAACTGCGCGACGTCAGCGCATGAACAAGTGTTCGCTCACAGATTGAACAAACACGACGAACACGCACGGACGGCCGCCACCCCCATCAAAACGACTGCAAGTCAACGCATCGTACAATAAGCCAGACACCAGCTGCAAGAAGTGATCCCACATCAAACGCAGACGGCCAGCTCCAAGCAAGCTGCTGGACAGCACCCTGCTGAACAAGAACGGCGCCGATCGGGACGAACCTACAGGAGACCGAAAAGGTTCGACAGCTAACTGTGAACACAAGAAATGGATGAAGAGTTGGTGGAGGAGAGGTGCGCAGGGAAAAGCGCACCTCAAATTTTATTGCCATTTCTTGTCATACAAGTGTTCGCAGGTATCCCCCTGAGTATTGGAAGGTAACAACGGGGGTTCATGCAATAGAGGCCCATGGGTTTAGCGAGTGAGGCCTCTACACCGGACAAGTACGAAAAAAGGGGGCGTGGCGCCAACTAGGTGGTACAGCCTGAGTAGATTTGTGAAGAACGTGAACAAGAGTCCAGCCCAGCACACTCCAGAGGGGAGAGTGCAAAAGTTTTGATCCCACCCACCCTGACGTGCGCAGGGAAAAGCGCACCTCAAATTTTATTGCCATTTCTTGTCGTATCCCCCTGAGTATTGGAATGTAACAACGGGGGTTCAGCAGCTCACCCAGCTGTACACCAAGCAGGCCTGGTCAAGGGTCCAGCAAAATTGGAATTCACTTCGTGTGGGGGATGGCCCGTGGGCATAACCTAGCGGATTTTGGCTCAAAACGTATAAATCCGCAAAATGTTGCCCCCCTCGCAAGCTCGGGAGTCCGTGGGGTCGACCAGGCCTGGACTGCAGGATTGCCAGAGAGTTCACACTACCCACTTGTTGGTCTTCACACAACAATCCCCTGGTCTTGCTGCCCAAACCTGAACTGCCGCAGCAGTTGCTTTTTGCAACTGTTTCGTGATTGGTGCTGTAAACCTCTCACAAGTTTTGATATCCTGCATACCCCCCTCTGAGCGGGGTCAAGGGATTGCGTGCCTCGAGCTCGGTCGAGTTGATGTCGCTAGAGAATACATTACACACACACCAGGTTTGTTTTTGTGGTAAACCTTTCACGAGTAGTCATATCCTGCATACCCCCCTCTGCGTGGGGTCAAGGGATTGAGCTTTGTTTGGGTTGATGTCGCTTCAGAATACATTACACACACACTACCCACCCACCTAACCACGCTTGTCGTAATGAAACCTGATTTCATCTTAGATGCCTTGGAAACCTTGCTCTTGTTGTGTCTCTGCACCTCCTGCAGTTGGTGTGAGTACAACACAACAATAAACGGCAGCTCCACTTCGGTCCATCACTGAGACTTCTGGCGCTGCAGCACTGTCAAGCAAGTATTGCACGACTTTCAAGTTAACATTCTTTTGCAGAGCAGGCAGTGTGTTGAAGCGTGCTTCGTACTCAGGAGTGACTGAAAAGCTGTTGACACGCGTCATGGCAGCAGCTGAATCAAGCGGAGGCAGTCCAACGCAAGTGACCACTCCAAGCACACTGACGCTGTGGGATGAGTTTTTGAAATTGAGTGAGCTAGAAAATTTCAAACACCAGCATGCGGAGTTCGAGGCCATTCTGGATTACATATTGATGATGAAGAAAGGCGATGAAACAATGCCCAAGCCATGTCATGTGGTGTACGCTCCCCGTGGGCTCGGTAAATCAACCTTGTTGAAAAAGATGGCAGGACACTTGCCTATGCTTCTCAACGATGCCTCTTCCTCACTTCCTCAGGTCATCAGCGTGTACTGCAGCATCATGTCCCCCAAAAAGGAAATGGCGTCTCTGGTGGCGACCATCCAGCACGCTTTGCCGCTGGACCATGCCGGGCGCAAATGCTCATCCGTGGACGACCTGCAATTGTCGCTGGTATCGTCAAATCATGTCGTTGCTGCTTTTGTGGATGATGTAGAGCATTTGTACTCGGAGGCAGCCCACGATCTGGCGGAGGAGTCTGGCGCAGACATCACAGCGCATGCGAAAGGCATATCGCCAGGGGTCTACGTCGCAAAACGGTGGCTTTATCATTTCAAAGCAGTAGCAGTGCCACCGATGTGTGGCTTCCGCATCATGGTGGTGCTGTGTGCAAGCAAGGCGAGTGTCAGACGCCTGCTGTACCCCAGTGTGGAAGCCGGCAAGGATGAGCACCTTTTGATGAAGTACCCACTGTACCCACAAGTGAAAACCGATTTGAACAATGGCAAATACAAGCTGTGCATGAATATGATGCAGCGATTCTGGAACAGTGCAGAGCACTTCTTGAAGTTTTTGCACGACAAAGGAGTCGTATGGCCACAAGAAGCCGACGATGCTGCTGAAGCTCACACGCCACTCCGTACTCAAGCTGCGGAGGTGTTCGCTACAAGCACTGCCACATCGTTGCGATGTGCTACAGTGTTTGCCGCTGGCTTGCGACAGATGCAACACACAGAAATGTTGTCAGCAGCAAGCATTCAAGCTGCAGCTCTTAGAGTCCCCAGTACACAAGAGCTCTACGAAACAGCAGACACTGAAGGAGGCCTTGCTGGTGTGCGGTCTGCTGTGTACAATGCTCTCATCTTTCGCACTGGTGGTCGCTCGTTGTCTGCTCGAGAAGTCACCAGGTTGCAGCAGCAACACGGCTTTGCCTTTGACCCGAGCGGATACGCGATGAAATTCTCAGAGCTGCAGAAAAAATGTCAAGTCACTGCTGTGCAGCTTTACCGCGCCCTTGATGAAGGCATACTGTGCTACGTTGACGCCTCCCGAGTAGGCATTCCTTCGCTGCAGCAGGTTCTTCGCTTCCTTGTTGAAGGACTGGATCCCTACGAAGCGGCTTGCTTGACACATACTGCTGGCGCAGGTGGTGTGAATGCTGAGCCAATTGTGGGACGGGCACTGCGCAGCATGCTGAGAGCATCAAGTGCAGGCCGAATTGCCGAGGGATTCCTCTCCACACCAGCAGGTGCGGCGTGGAGCAGTGCAGTGTCAGACGCGCTGAAGAACCATCGTGTGGAAGTTTGTGATTCTGAACTCACATGGGCGACTGTTGCTCGATTTGAAGTGGCGTCCAAGGAGCCCGCATTGCCTCCAGGGGCTAGCGAAGGCAACATTACTTTTGCGAAGGAGCATGTGGACAAGTACGGAGGAGATCTGATTGCAGTTATAATACCGCGCGCTAGCTTTGATTGGGAAACTGCCGGTGCTGCTCATGAAGTGTCACCTGGCTCGGACAGTGACGAGTCAGCCACCGAGAGTACTGACGTGTATTTGTGGCGCGTGCAAGTGAAGCTGTGCGACACTGCGGCACGCTCAATTGCGCCATCGGTAGCTGATCAGATCTGCACCAGCCTCGCCACGGGACAGGCAGATGTTGAGGCGGCTTTAAACAAAGCTCTGGGAACAGCTGGTATCTGTGGCGCTCGTGTGCATGTGCTGAACAGCGTTGCCACGACCCGCAAAGTGAGCCAGGATGCGAGGGCAGTATTCATCGAGAAGGGGGTCATCCTGCTTGATCGGCAGGCCCTTGCCGAGCACTGGGACAGTGATGTCATTCAATTTGCCGAGAGGGCATCTCTGATAATGTACCTGCCAGAGGTGTAGTGCCTAGGCCTTCAGATTGCTGCTCGCCGGTGCGCTGAGCCACCAGACTGCTGGGTGTCTACGTCGTGAGGCGCACGCCCCTAGCCAGACTTGGACTGGTGCTCAATCACATAACTAGATTTTTGGATGTTGATCACTGCGAGTGCTGACCGCGCCTGAATCTGACGGGTGGACAGCTGGCGTCCGGGTGGATAGAGGAAGAGGGGGCTCCGCCACAGTGCTGCTTCACCCTCGGCCGCACTCACTCCCCGTTCGCCTGTGTGACAGGCCTGGCCAAGGGTGACCGATATCTCTGGCGTCCAGTTCTGCGGGAATCTTGCCGGTGTCTCGCACGTTCCGGACACGCTGCCGCTTAGACTTATGCAACAAAGCTGTATCCGTATCCGTTATTAACACAGCAGACTTGGACGATGCTGCAGGCTTGGCCTTGACAGATGCAGGCCTGGGTGATGCAGGCCTAGGTGATGCAGGCTTGGGCGATGCTGCAAGCTTGAGCGATGCTGCAGGCTTGGCCTTGACAGATATAGGCCCGGGTGATGCAGGCTTGGGAGGTGCTGCAGGCTTGGGTGTCGTGAGAACCACTTTTGGCTTGGGTGGTGGTGCAGCAGGCTTGGACGATGCAGCAGGCTTGGGCGTCTCGGGCGTCTTGGGCATCGCGGCAGGAAAGTCCGAAGCTTGTGCTCTGATACGTGGCACTTGTCTTCCTTGAAGAATGCTGTGTAGTGCAGACTACTTGACAGTGCTGTAAGTTGAGCTCCTTTGTTAGGCAAACGATTCTGTGACAAACGGCACGTTTCGGTTGCTGCTCAAATGCAGACTTTGTATTCTAGTCCGGAGAGCTGAGTGAAGTTTTTTTTGGTCAGAGAGCAGGCAATGGCTTTCATTAAAAATGGTCAGCCAGATGCAATAATTTTACTCATTTTCAATGGTCGCTCGTGCTGGCTGGCGGGCGGGTCAGTGATGTGAAGCAGTAACTGTTGCCGTCCGCTCATGGACGGCAACAGTAACTATGCAAAGGCTTGGTGGTTATGCCCAGTCAGACTTGTCGAACAGAGGAAAAGGCACTGGAAGAAATAGCGACTCGTCAACGGTGTCTCTTTGCACACAGAAAAAAATGCCTGCGTCCAGATCGCTGCGAGGACCAGCAGTGCCCAGGTGTGAAGCTTCTTGTGCGCTGCACTCATGCGCATAAAAACAAGCGGCCGGCCCAAAGTGTGTACGATTTTTCTCCCAAAAGTTTCCTGTCCCTATCAGATGCGCAGATGGCAGGAGAGTGATAATACAAATTTTGCAAACGGCAACTTCAGGTGGGTAGTTTGGACCCCCCCCTTCTTGGGGCCCTTGGTATTTGGGCATGACTAATATTAAGCACCGAGGCAGTGAAACCCTGCATGCACGTGCCCAAAATTCTAATTTCAAAGCTGTGATGAACATGTTTTGCCCCCAAGTAGAATGCATTCCAAAGTTTACTTGATACGCGGGCTCAGCAAGCGTCCATATACGGCCCCCCTCCGTTACCTAGTAACTTACTAGGTAGCGCTGCGTATGGGGCTGCGTCGGATCAAATGTTAAAGACTGCCAAGCTGGAGCTGCAGTGCGAATAAAGGAGAGCAATGTAGTGGTCGCCTTGACATCGCTCGGTTGGCCCTCTTTTGTCGAACAGAAGTCACGGCATCACCCGAGCAGCAGTGCAGCCAAACTCGGCTCACACAACTGCAGTTCCAGACTTCGCCGTGTACACTGCACCGCAGGCTGTACACTTGTCCTTACTAGCAGCATACGCAGCCAGGCACGCTGAGCACACAAACGCCATCTCAAGCAAATCCCCCGAATCTGTGCAAGCAACGCGCAGGTCAACAGATGTTTGTGGCAGCTGCTTGACTGATTGGCGCAGTGCCGGAGGCACCAAGTGAACCGTCTGCAGAAAGGTCGCCAGTGACGCCTGCTGGGCTTCCGTTGGCGACGAGTAGGTGCCCCCTGTTACGTGACAGGCCTGCTGTAACACCGAACACATCGATCCCAGGGTACACACATCAATGGGAGCTTGCATGCGCTGGGCAGAAAATGCACAATTCACCACCGCTGAGTGCAGGCGTGGCTGTGTGGTCCCCGAAGACAGCACAAGCACCCACGCGGAAGCAGCAGCTGCCCCCCCAGCACTGCTTGCTTCCCTGTGCAAACCGTGCAGGCGCATGCAAGCAGTGGACAGTGCAGCGGCGATACCACCTGCTGGCAGGTCAGCAGGGACTGCCTTGGTCAAAATAGGCTGTGTTCCTTCGACACGGGCCGCACTGGCAGCCCCACCAGCGCTGGTTGAAGCTCTATGGCACGATACTGTGCCGTTAGTCTGGGTAGTCTCGTGCCCCCCCCCTGCGATTGGGGCTGCCTGCACCTTGCTCAGCTCTGAATGCCAATCGTCAGCCACAGCGCGAGGGCTGAGTGTGAGGTAGCGCCTGCAGGGAGATCAAGTGCAATGCAAACGAGCGAGGTGCCACTTGATACATACACCCTTTCATGGCTGAAACCAATCACTTCCACTCCGACGTCAGGGAAACATAATGTCAGAGTGCTGACAGACTCCGCAAGGCCTGCTGCTAAGCTTTTCAGAGAATCACTATCTTGTTCATCACCTCCACAAATTCCGGAAACATCAACCACCAAAAGCAACAAATCTGAGCATATTTGTGCTGCTCTGCGTGCGCACACCATAGTTCGCTGCGGGCGTACCAGATGCTGCCATTCAGTCAAACAAGACCTGGGAAAGTTCTCGGCTACTCGATAGGACTCCAAGGCTGCCAACTAGCACTTCACGTCCAGCGGCCTCCGTTTGAGACAAACTGCGTTCGTAGCATCATATATGTGACACATTTTCCACATCGTTGTGCATGTATCGCAGCTGGCCTGCCCATACCCCCATCTGGACATGCTTGGTACGACCTGGCCGTGTGTAGCAGCTTCGCAGCCCGCGGCAGATGTTACTTACAGCAAATACGTGTCAAAATTGAAACTAGCAGTATACGAGAAATCACTTGAGTGATTCAGTGGGTATCTTCAGCTTCGGTTCCACTGCCACGTGCCTGACACGAACCTGCAGTGTCGGCACATTTCTCGGGCGAGATGAACCCATCCAATTGGTTCACAGAGACAGAGAGCCAAGCAAAACAGCTAAAAGCATGGAAAGATGCACAAGATAATGATTTATTCGCGTCGTGGAAGTCTGCCTTGGATACTGAGAGCATTTCAGCTTTTGATCAAGCCGTAGATCGACGAGGTACTCTTTCGGCTCAAAACCCTGATAACTATTGGCGCTTCATGCACAAAGACGTTGACTCTCAAGCTTTGCTCAATGAAGAACAATGGCTGGTATGTTTCTCGCTGGCTGGCACCGTGTTGTACCAAGGCTGAAGCCTTACAAGTCGCCTGTGCCTTCCGCAGGCTGCGACCTACCACTGGCCTGAAGTTGTGCTGGCTGGAGCTGCTACAGCAGGCGCTTGGGCGATGCACAGATGCAAAGGGGCCCCAAATCGCGCCATTGTTGCAGGCTGCGCTGCCATGCTCGCTGGTACAGCTATTCAGTTCCTGAACTATAGCCTTGTACGAGGCGATAGTGCATACAATCGGGAGGCCTCCACTCGAGACACTTTTCGTGTGAGGCTTTACGTGCACGACTTGGACAGAAGAAAAGCAGTTGTTCCTCGTAAGCATGCAGATTGATGAAGCATCTTATGTGCTGACCTGCAGCTCTTCCGCATTTGCAGTTCGCTGCGCTGCAACTGCGTTAGTGTGGGGGGGATGCGTCGCAGCCAGCATCGGCCTGTTACGGCGCCCCCGCTTACCCACCCCCGCATGGGCAAGCACCGTGAGTGCTATCACGGGGCTGCCCAGCATAGCGGGGACCGGCCTTCCCCGCACTCTGCCCCGCAGCCGACACATTCCCTGGGGGGCGTGGCCACCGGAGGGTGCCCACGTGTACGATAACGACGTCTCCTTTGCCAAGGTACAGCAGCTGCAGCAGCTAGCCGAGACTCGCTGGCGAGCAGAGCACCCAGATTCGTCCCACTTGGAGCCCCCACCCCGCGATCTGTACGTGTACACCCGCTGTTGTCTTCGTGAGCTGCTGGTAGACATGCACGGCTCAGAGTCAGCTGCAAAAGACGCCATCCGCGGGAAAAGCATGCTGCAGGTGCTAGCACCCACGGCAGACCTGTCTTGGATAGAGGGCATACTCCCCGCCAACGAGGAGGCAGCACAGCGTGCCGACATCCTGCGCTGGGAGCGAGAGTTCAACGAGGAACACGGCGTGTGGAGCGAGGGCATTCCGCAGGACTTAGATGCGTACGAGGCCTACCTTAATAAAAAAGAAGAAGAGGCTGCACAAGCAGGCCCTACGCAACCAGCAGCTGAGCAACGGTAGTGGCGCCGCAAGCCATCTGCACAGCAGAGCGTACAGCAGTACCGGAGGCGGAAGAAATACACTGGTGATATATTTGCATGCGATGAAGCGCTATCTGCGGTCCACGCCACCCAGCAGCACCTGGGGGGCATCGAACGAGGGGAAGGTTTTGCGACGCAGGCGGTCCACCTCGGAACGCAGCTCTGCCAATTCCGCTGCCTGCTTGCGGGCGCGCTCCGCCAGTGCTCGCCGTGAAGCGACCGTCTTGAACTTGCGGGCTTGCCTGGCTTCCGCTTTGCGCGTGGTGGAGCCCATGCCGCCCGTCTTGCTTTGCAGAATGCCTTCCCGTACGGTGACAGCAGCCAGCAGCTCGGCGTGGTGTGCTGCCAGCTGGTCGTTCTCCGCCTTCTTGTCGTGCACTTGGGCGGACACGCGCGCTAGGGTGCGGCGCAGCTTGGCCAAGTTCCGCACATGCGCTGCAGCAGAGTGCTTCCCTCGAGCCTCCAGCTTCACCAAGTCCTTGCGTTGGCGGTCGGCGGGGTTGCCTCCCTTGAGGAACTCCTGCAGCTCCTTGGTCACCCGCAGCAGCTGCATGTCTGTGAAGTACTCGTCGGCGTCCTGTGCCAGGGCCTGCAGGTAAGTTAACGTCCACTGCATGTACGTGAGCTCGGCGTGGAACTCCAGCTGCTCATGCAGCACGCCGCACTTGGCGTCAGACAGGGTGGTGATGCGGGCGTTCTCCATTTCCACCACCCGCCGGGGCACCAGCAGGGCAGCTGAGTAATCCGCGTAGGGGGCGTCGTCAGTGGACTCGTCCAGCCCCTGGGTCAGCTGCACCAGCACCAGTGCGTCGCAGCCCGCCACGTCACGGGACTGCAGCAGGGCGGTGAAGCGGGCGGTGAGCGCCTCCGAGAAGCGTGTGTGGCGCAGGTAGCGCTCCATGAGCACGCCGAAGAGGTCGTTCATGCTGCTGACGCTACGGCTGAGACGGGCGTGCTCCAGCTCCGACTGCACCTTGACGCCGCGCTGCTGCTGCAGGGTGTTCCACACATCAGGGTGCAGGTTTTCACCCACCTGCAGGCCATCAGGCAGGTCTTCCTCCGTGACGCCCTCTTCTGCCTCGCGCTCCACAGAGGCCAGGATGCTGGCGGTGTCTGGCAGGGCCAGGGATGCCACCACCTCCAAGTGCGGATCGCGGCTGTCGCCTGCTCGAGCACTGGCCTGTGCAGCAGCGGCCATTTCCGAGCCCCCCTTGGACGTGAGCCCGCGAGCCTTGGCCCATTCTGCTGCAGCAGCTGCTCCCTCAGCTCCTGGCAGCAACGGCTCTGGGTCGTGTTTGCGCAGCTTGTACATAGCAAGCAGCGGTGCCAGCAGTTCCCGGTCAATAGCAGTGGGGGAGGCGTCTCGTAAAGCATCCCGGATGCCCCGCTCCAAATTCCGGTCGTTGTCGCGGGCAGCAGACAGCGCCGTCTGCGCTGCATTCAATGCGCTCTGGAACTGAGCAGCTTCCTCTGCAGCGTCTGCTTTGGTGCCTTCCGCGGCGCTATGACGCGCAATGACTGCTGCTTCCTGCACCACATTTTCATCCCGCTGCCCCACAGCCAGGCCCAGCTTTAGGGCGTACAGCTCCAGGGCGGCGCTAGAGGAGGCCACTTGGGCCCGCTGGGACAGGGCTGCGGCCAGCTTCTTGTCAAAGGCTGCCACGATGTCTTTCACATCCTGCAGCAGCTTGCGCATTTCGGTGTCTTGCTCCTTAGCACGTTGTGCCCGCGCCTCCTGCAGCGCGGCGTGCCTGCTGTTCCACGCCTCCGCGGCGCGTCGCTGCTCCTCGGTCCACGTGTCGGGGCCGCCCACCGCCTCCGCACTGTCGCTGTTCATGAAGTCTGGCCGTGGGCCCAGCTCCTCCGCCATGATTTCCAGGGCGTCCTTGGCTTTGAGGGTGCCGTCCATCATGTCAGCAAGGGCACGCTGGGGGGCGGCGTCCTTGTTGGCGGCTGCAGCGACACGGACAGCCTCCTCCTCAGCTGCACGCCGCGCACGCTCTTCCTCTGACACATACGGCTCAAAGCCGATGTCAGCTTGGGTGACGGTCAGTACATGTGCTGGTGTTTCGCCCAGGGAGCTGGTGGGCTTGTCAAGCGTCACCGCAGTACCTAGCAGCCCAGCCAGCTCCGTGATGCGCGCGTTCAGCTTATTCACGCGCTTGACCTCGTCAGCCTTCTCGTGCTGCAACGCCGCGAAGTGCTGGTTGAAGCGCTGCTGCATGGAGCGCACCAGAGCGCCCAGCAGCAGGATCTGCGTGCGCCGCTGGGCAGGGGAGCGGATTGTGGCGGGGTGATACAGCAACTTTGCGACGTCCACGCCAGCCCAGTCCTGCGTAGCGCCGATGCCGTCGCCGGCGTCCTCCTCCTCTTGCTCCGCATCCTTGCCCTCACCTCCCCGTGCGACGGCGCCGCCATCCTCGGAAGGCACCACGGTGAGGCCGGAGCCTGCAGCAGCCACAGCGTCCCAAAACGCAGTGGCAGTTTTCTGCATCTCACTGCCGCTGGTCATGGCTTGCGGGTTCAAAGGCAGGCCAGCTTCGGCGCTGCCGTTGCCGCTGCCCACGGCTGAGTTGTGCGAGGCAGCCAGTTGCGTGCGCAGCTTGTCAGCCAGGTTGGCCAATGCAGGCTGGGACTCTCGCAGTGCGCTGGGGTTCAGAGACGCAGGCAGCAGCCCAGACAACACCACCCACGCCAAGTCGTGGGGGAGGTCATTCAGCAGGCCGCGCCACACGGGGGCGTGCAGTAGGCCATACCGCCCCTTGCCAGCAGGCTCTGCATCCACGGACGAAGCCATCTCGGCTTGCTCCAGCCGCCGCAACAGGGTCACCCGGTCCAGGGCGCGCGTCTCCTCAGGGCTCAGCCCCCGCAGCGGGAAGTTGCGCACAGCCAGGGCGGCCGCCATGCCCACCAGAGAGGTGGAGGGGGTGTCCATGGACTCCCACAGCTCCCGCTGCAGGGCCTGTGTGAGGGCAGCATTGAACTCAATGCGCACACTGAGCTGCTCCTTGCGTTTCTGCGCTGCCTCTGCGGCGCTGGACCTGCTGCGTTCAGCCCCCAGCACATCAACCACGAACTCCGATCGGTCCAGCTTCTCCAGCTCTGGAGCGGCGTCGTTAGCGGCTAGAAGCGTGTCCAAGTGGGTCTTCAGCTCGGCCAGCGCTGCTCGCGCAGAGGACTTTGCTGCAGACACGGCATCTGCCATGGCTGCAAACTGCGCCGCCACCACTCGGGGCACCAGTGCCACAGCCTCGGTGTGTCCGGTCAGCGGCGCCTCGTCGCACAGCAGGGGCACAGCACACGGGGCGGGGGGCACATCTGCAGCTTGGGCCATCAGCGGCCCCCCTGTCAGGGTGGAGCGTCTTCCGCTGGGGGAGGGCGGCTTGCTGCGCACGGGGCTCACCGGCATGACGCTGCCTGACCGCCCACGGGTGTGGGCGGCAGAGAACGTCATCTTGGCTGCAGCGGTCGGGGAGAAGGCTGCCAGCTTGCCCCCGCTGCCTCCGCCACATCCGTGAGCCGTGCGGCCGTCCGTGTTGGCCACTAGCAGTGCGGGCTGCAGGTTGGCTGCGTTGGCAGTCGCGCGCGGCAGCTGCTTGGACAGTTGTGACTCTGCGCCTCCAGCGGGGGCAGTGGCGGCTGCCAGTGCTCCCGCAGTGATGCCTGCAGCTTTCAGCGCTGAGCCGTCCACAGCGGACACTGCCACTGTTCCATCTGCGCCCACAGATACAATGTGGCGTCCATCAGACAGAAATGCGATGCCTGTGATTGCACCAGAGTGTGCCGTCAGCGTTGCCGTGGCCAGCACTTGTGTGCCCTCATCTGTGCCAGCAGCAGTCCCAGGCGCGGCCCCCTGGCGACAGGAGGCGGGGAATGCCACGCACTGCAGTGCAAGCATGCCCGACACGTCGCCTGTGGCCACCACCAGCGTGGGCACGTCGCGGCCGCCACTGGCGCCAGGAGCCACCTGCACACCGTGGGACGCGCCCCCCGCCACAGCAGCGCACAGCAGGCCGGCGGTGTGGCCACCTCCCCACTTCTCCCACGGCACCAGCTCGGTGACCCCGTCCCCCATGCCCCCCATTCCCCCAGGGGAGTGCCCGCCGTTCTCGCCATCGCTGTCGTGCTCCTCACCGCCCAGAGGGACAAGGGGCGCCAGCAGATTGCCAGCCTTGTCCCGCCCACAGTACACAATGCCCTCCCACGCCAGGGGGAAGAGGGGCAGGGAGGCGTAGGCGGGCATGACTGCCAGGGCCAGCTCCATGGGCACCAGGGACACGCCTGCCCCATCCCCGCCGTCCTTGCCGTCTGTCTCCTCAGGGGCGCCTTCCTCATCATACGCGACTTCAATGAGGCCGGACAGCGCCCCAGCCGCCAGGCCCGATGTGGGAATGAGCGCGAGGGGTGTGGCGGGGAACTCCCCCCGAATGCTTTGGGCATAGGCAGTTAGATCCAGGGCACGGGGCGCCTCAGCGAAGCGCAAGCCTGCCGCAGTGACACCTGCGGGCGCGTTGGGCGGCAGCACTGCCTCGCCTTTGCCCGACACGTAGTCGGCAGTGGGCACAGGCAGCGTGACCACCTCACTGCCGCCGTCCAGGGTCACAATCAGCTGCGCCATGCAGGCAGGGAAGCAGTTGGCCATCTGCTCGGGAGAGAGAGAGCCTGCAGGCTCCACAGGGACGCTGTTGGGGTACTGCCACGCTATGGAGGTGGGGGCTTGTCCATCCCCGGCGGGCAATGCGGCAAACGCCGCCAGCACTGCTGCACCTGTGAACTCCTGCGTGTCGTCCTCCATGGACGCCATGTCGTCCAGCTCCTCCAAGTTTTGCAGGGCCCCGCTGATGGACAGCAGGGCCACGGAGCGGTCTGAGGCGGAGAAGCTGGCCAAGAAGCCAGCTGACGGGTCTGCACTGAAGGCCAGCCCCGACACGCCCCCCCCGTGGGCCCACTCGGAGGCCAGCACCACCAGCATCAGCGCGGGCGGTGCAGATATGGTGGCTGCAGTGCCCCCCACCTCCGTGCCTTCCGTGGCAGTGCCAGTGAGCGCTGCCCCCAGTGCGCTGGTGTCGCCAGAGGGTGCCTGGAGCACACCCAGCAGTCGCACGCGGCCAGTAGCGGAGCCCACGGCCAGCAGCGGCAGGCGGGGGTGTGCAGCGATGCAGGTGATGGGCGACACCACTGTCTCCACGTCAGCCTCCTGCGCCGCATCTGTTTCCTTGCTTTCGCCTGCAGTGCTCTCGGCAGCCTCCACTACCCGCAGCAGCTCCACGGCGCCGGCATCCACGTCCTCCTCAAGCACTGAACCGAAGTCTTCAGAGGTGGGCAAGCCGGTGATGCTGTCCCACCCCGCCAGCTGTGTGACAATGCTGCGCGGCACCCCCGCCTCCAGCAGGGACGCCTCGTCGATGCCGCCGCTCACTGATGCTGCTGGGGGCTGTGTCACCCCCCTGGATCCCCCAGAGGGCCCCTTGCCTGACGCCAGCGGCAACAATCCCATTTTCCGCAGATGGGCCACTGGGGCGGAATCCACAAAGATGCTCTTGGCAAGCTGCCGGCCGTTCTCTGCAGCCCACACCCGTACAGTCCCGTCTGTGGAGGCGGTGGCGAATCGGCCCTCGCCCACGCCCCCAGCAGCACCAGCCAGCGCTGCCACACCCACCACGGGGCCACAGTGCCCATCCAGCAACGTCACATGCGGTACGTCAGTGGAGGCACCGGGGGCAGAGCTCCCCACGTCGCTGGCCTGTCGGCTCAGCCTGTCCACTGCAGCGCCAGCGCCAGCAGCCATCGTCGCATCCAGCCTCATGCTGGATGCGTCTCGGCGGTGCGAAGGGCGCCCCCCGGCGCCGGCACGCCCGCTTGGCGCAGCGTCATCGTCCACTTCTGGCTCCGGGTCCACCGCTGCTAGTGGCACAGACATCACCACGCCCGAAGCAAGGGTGACGACCAGAGAGTCGTAGCTGGGCGTGGGCAGCAGCCCAGTCACTGCTCGGTGCAGCACGTGCCCTGGGACATCGTACTGCCCCAGGAGCGCAGCAGACAAGCCCAGCTCTGCGGCACCAGCTGCCACGGTGAAGCTGTGGCTTGGCGAGCCAATGGACGTGAGCGGGTGGAATAGCAGGCGTCCGTCGCTTGTGCCCACAATCACATGCTCAGTGCTCATAGTCAGCGAAGTGCCAACCGGCGTGCCACTGCCGCCAGCGCTGGCACCGCAAATGCCTGCATGGCTCTGCAGCAGCGCTCCAGTGGCTGGGTTCATGGCCAGCAAGGTGCCAGCAGCAGTGGTAACGTACACTGTTTTGCACCCAGCCGCCCACGCGTGAGCTAGGACGCAGTTTGCAGCCACGTACTTGGCGTGCTCCGCTGCGGACTTGGCACTGAAGGCACCGCTGGCCACGCCTGACAGGTCGGGCAGCCCGGTGGTAGCGTCTGACACCTCCGTTAGCTGGGCGCCCTCCCCGTGGGCGGGCACTGTGAGGGTCGCCTGGGCGGAGGGGAGGATGCTGCCGGCAGCCTCTGCAGCTGCCACGAAGGCCTGTGCCACCGACAGGCCCTTGATGGCAGCATACTTGGGCACCACAAGGCCGGTGTCTGCATCGATGTCGCAGTAGTCCTTACCGTGCACGCTGACATCTGCAGCCAAATCCGCTTCTGGTGTGTCTGCTGCAGGTGGCTCAGAGCCGTCCAGAAGCCCCCGCACACCGGTGACGTTGAAGAACTCGTGAATTTGTGTGATTGTGAAGAATATGATGCCTGCTGGGCCCGACACCACCAGCTTGCTGCTGTCGGCTGGGGAGAAACTGAGCTTGGAGGGGCGAAACGCGAGCCGCACGGGCTCCTGCATCAGTAGCTGGCCGCTGACTGCAGACCACACGGCTAAAAGCACAGCATCACCGTTGTCGCACACTGCTGCAACTCGCTTGCCATCTCTGTGCCAAAGGGTTGTGAAGCGAGAGAGGCATCTGGAGTGGGGGGATCAGTGCTTACTTTGAGATGGCAACTGAGTGCACATCACCGCCATCAACAAGCTGAACAGATCCCGTTATGTCTCCACTTGTAGACGACATGAGAAGTACTATGGCATCTGCGCTATCGTCAATCGACCCAGCGGCAATGGTCCTGCGCACAAGTCCGGTCAAAAACCGCACAAGCTCAGATCGCGCCGAAAGGCAGCACTCACTCGGACCAAGGGCAAAACGCCGCGCAGGATAACGAAAAATCAGGCCCTACAGATGCAAAGGCATGCTCATATTTTTGACGATCAAAGGTGACAAAGGTCAAGCCCCGAGCTGAGGCGGTTGCAATTCGATACTGCGGAAGTTGAGGTGGGCGCTGGAGATTTCCGTTGCGGGGCAAGCTTCTTACATCTGATATTGCAACAATACCCTCGTCGCAGAACTTCCCGAGCACGGATGCTATGTCTGCCGTAAGGGCTGCCATGGTTGCCTGAGTGCTGCTCAACGCAGCTTCCCTGAGGAAGACAGGCCCAGGCAAGCTGTGTGCAAAAGAAAAGCCAAGGCGAGTCAATACGAGTGAACTCAGCAAACACAATCAATCGTTTGAAATTCTATGCTGCAGTCAACACTGTTGCAGTTGTCCCTTCTGTTGCTCATCTGCTACGGCAGGTGCTTCAGGGGGGGGGCAGCGCATGATTGGGTGTCATAGTTGCCTTGTCTGCAGTCCACATGTTGGAACATTCATTCCCCACACGAATTCAATTGAACTAGACGTTTGTGTGACATCCGAGGCTTTTGCCAGAATGGCAAACCAGTCTGATGAGGAGGCAGCTGCTGGCAGAGGCTCGCTGACGTCGGCACAGAATTCCGCATCACGTGCATCGAGTCCCTCTCCTGATTCTAAGTTACACAAGTTGATTGAACTAGACGACGATGATATTCAGAGTATATGTCGTCGTGTGCGAGGCGATGAAGTGCGTGTGGCTGATCAGCTGGCAAATTTCAACGATTTCATCGAGGAGCATGTAAGACATTTCGCCAACCAGCTTCGGTGCCGCAGCCTGTGCAACCAGCAATCCAAATTGATACGCAGAAATGGCAAGATGTCAAAGAAGCAAAAGCATATGAACATGAGCTGCGCTTTGGTCCCCATCGCTTGTTACCCGGGCGTGACGTGGCAGGACGGCCAGTCATCACGTTTGAGTGGGATCCTTCTCGATGGCCGTCACACTTCTCCATTGAGCGCATGCAAGCAGCATGCCTAGCCCTTGTACTGCAAGTTTTACATAATGATCCAATTGCCTGCGAGAGGGGCGTCACCATTTTGGTTGACTTTGGCGGTGCCTCCACGCAGCAGGTGTCTGGCATCACATCAGCTGACCGCAGCAGGGGGTGGGCGCTCCTCCGGGGATCTATTCCTGTGCGCGTGGCTAGTATCGTGATCGTGAACGAAAGCCTGCCCTTGGACATGCTCCTGTGGGCCATGCGACCCTTCGTGTCCTCCAAGATCTGGGGCAGGCTGCACCGGTGTGGAGGGGACTTGCAGGCGGCGGCGGCACACATCCCTGTGGAATCGTTGCCACAGAGCCTTGGGGGCGAGTTGAGCGAGGAGGAACTGCAAGCATCATGGGAGTCACTTGTATGTGACAGCTGTCCCGAGTCTGGGGATGGCACCGCCGCCTTGGATGGGGCCGCTCCGGCTGCTGCTGCGGCGGCATCCACGCACGCTTCGCCCTTGTGCCCGGACAAATCAAGCAGCCCGAGCAGAAGAGGCATCTCTGCGCCCAGCAGCACATAGCAAACAGGACATGTGCATAGGCTGGCAGGCATGCAAGCCTCTTCAAGGTCAGTTCCTTGAAGCAGTCTGGTTGGCAGTTGCGAAAGCACCCCTGGACTGACTAACCCCAACCGAGGGCATGGTGGCACCGCTGCAAAGGCCAAAGCAATGTTCCACGCACACAGTTCTTCACATTTAATTCATTAAGCTGTATTACAGCATTATAACGCACCGTATCGCGCCTGTGTCGGCTTCGATTGTGCTTCCACTCTGCGGAAATTGCTTGAAGATGCCGCTTATTCGAGTATTTCGTGCACCTGTTTGGGATGACCCTGCAGCAGAAAATAAAGTGCAGCAGCTTAATTCAGCAATGAAACAAAAAATTGCACCCGCTGCACTTGTACCACGCGTCCTTGAAGTGGCATCGGAGTGGGTTTTTTACGGCGACATGCCGGGCTGCGATAGCTGGGATTCTCTTTCAGCGGATGGTAAGCAAAGACAGCTGTTTGGTGAAGGACCATAGTCATTCAATTGGAGCGAAACTAAAATCTTTTCTCTTGTTTTTAGTGTTAGTATCCAGGAACCAGGCTCTGTGTGTGCTTCCTGTGTCACAATCAAAAGCGAACCGAATCTTCACGCATTTTCTTGCGCAGTCCGTTCAAAACTTGGGTGGTTTCTGAAGGAAACTGCCCCGGAGGGGAGCTTTGCAAGCATTAGCTTCCTTGACAGCCTGTCACCTGCAGATGGGCATTGGACCGAGGTGGTCGAGTTGGGTCCACGTTTGAGCTTCACTTCTCCTTGGAGCACCAACGCCGTGAGCATGCTGGCGGCCAGCGGTGTGCCCCTCACCCGCCTGGAGCGCTACCGCCGGCTGCGTTTCCGCTGCAGTGCCGCCCTGGACCCTGCTTCATGGAGTGCCCTGCTGTCCTCCCTGTATGACCGCATGACCGAGTGTGTGCTTCCAGAGCCGTTGGCCTCCTTTGCCGCTGCCGCCGCTGCCGCCCCTGAAGGCTGGTATACCGTGCCAGTCATGCAGCTGGGGGAAACAGCTGTGCGCACGGAGAACGAGAAATCGGGGCTTGGTCTGGACGATTGGGATGTGCAGTACTACACGAAGCTGTTTGCTGAAACCATTGGGCGCAACCCCACAAACGTGGAGCTGTTCGACATCTCCCAAAGCAACAGCGAGCACAGCCGGCATTGGTTTTTCAAGGGGAAAATGGTGCTGGATGGGCAAGAGCAGGAGGGAAATCTCATGGATGTGGTGGCTGCAACGCTCACAGCCGCCCCTGAGAACTCTGTCATTGCTTTCGCTGACAACTCGTCTGTGATCAAGGGCTTCCCAGCCACGCTGCTGTATCCACAGGCTGCAGGGGAGGGGGCTGCTGCTGCTGCACCGCAGGAGTATAGCAGCTACAAGCGCACACGCCACTTGCTGCTGACTGCCGAGACACACAATTTCCCCTGTGGCGTGGCACCGTACCCCGGGGCGGAGACCGGCACAGGGGGTCGCATCCGAGACACGCAGGCCACTGGCAGCGGCTCGCTTGTGGCAGCTGGCACTGCTGGGTACTGTGTAGGCAACTTGCAGTTGCCTGGCTACAAGTTGCCGTGGGAGGATGAGTCCTTTATGTACCCCCCCAACATGGCGTCTCCCCTGCAGATTCAAGTGGATGCCTCCAACGGGGCGTCAGACTACGGCAACAAGTTCGGCGAGCCCGTGGTGGCAGGCTTCACTCGTTCCTACGGCGCCCGCCTGACCAACGGTGAACGCCGGGAGTGGATCAAGCCAATCATGTTCAGTGCTGGCATTGGTTTCCTGGACGCTGCGCACGCCGTGAAGGGCACACCCGAGGCTGGCATGGTCATCACCAAGATTGGCGGCCCTGCATACCGTATCGGTATTGGGGGCTCCGCTGCCTCCAGCATGGTGCAAGGTGAGAACAAAGAACACCTCGACTTCAACGCCGTGCAGCGCGGTGACGCAGAGATGGAGCAAAAGATGAACCGCGTCATCCGTGCCTGTGTGGAGCTGGGGGAGAAGAACCCCATCATCAGCGTCCACGACCAGGGCGCGGGGGGGAACTGCAACGTGCTGAAGGAGATCTGTGAGCCCCTGGGCGGCCGCATTGACATCCGGGCACTGCCAGTGGGCGACCCCACCATGAGCGTCCTGGAGCTGTGGGGCAGTGAGTACCAGGAGAACAACGCGTTACTGCTGCATGCCAAGGACAAAGAGCTGTTCTCTGCGCTTTGTGCCCGAGAGCGTGTCCCGCACGCTTTCGTGGGGCTGGTGACGGACGATGGGCAGGTGGTGGTGGTGGATTCTGCAGACGGCAGCACCCCTGTAGACATGAATCTGGACGCTGTGCTGGGAAACATACCCCGCAAAACCTTCAAGTTTGCTCGCGTGTTGCCACCCACAGCCCCATTGGCCTTACCGGAGAGCACTACAGTGGCCACGGCATTGAATCGGGTGATGCGCCTCACGTCTGTGGGCTCAAAGCGCTTTCTCACCAACAAGGTGGACCGTAGTGTCACTGGCCTCATTGCACAGCAGCAGTGCGTGGGCCCCCTACATACCCCCCTGGCTGACTGCGCTGTGGTGGCTTCGTCTTACTTTTCCACCACCGGCGTGGCCAGCTCCATCGGGGAGGCCCCCCTGAAGGGCTTACTGTCCCCCGGGGCCCAGGCACGTATGACGGTGGCAGAGGCTGTGACTAACCTCATGGGTGCCCCCATCACACGCTTGCGGGATGTCAAGTGCAGTGCAAATTGGATGTGGGCCGCCAAGCTTGCGGGGGAGGGTGCTGCGTTGTGGGACACAGCCACTGCCATGCGGGACGTGATGCTGCAGCTGGGCATCGCAGTAGATGGCGGGAAGGACTCCTTGTCCATGGCGGCACACACGCCAGACAGGGAGGTGGTCAAGGCGCCAGGGCAGCTGGTGGTGTCGCTGTATGCGCCGTGTGTGGACATCACCCGTGTGGCCACCCCCGACTTCAAAGCCCCGGGAGCCTCGCGCATCTTCTTGCTGGATGCATCTGTGGTAGACGCAAGCGGCGCTGGCGCTGCAGCCCGCCTGGGCGGCTCTGCCCTGGCGCAGGTGTACAGCCAGCTGGGGGACGATGCGCCTGATCTGGGCAATGCAGCCTACCTGGGCAACATGTTTGCGGCTGTTAACACACTGGTGGCTCGCGGCATGGCAGCACTTGCTGCCCCGTTCGACGCCGGGGCTGCCTTGGGACAGACAGTGGAGGGCGCTATCCTGCCCGATATGGGCGAGGATGGGGCAGCGCTGCACAGGGAGGCAGGAAGCGAGGCCGCTGTGCTCGCCCTGCACGACCGCTCGGACGGCGGCGCCTTGGTGGCAGTCATGGAGATGGCATTTGCTGGGAACTGTGGCCTGCAGGTACAGCTGCCTGCCCCAGCGGGGGCCTCAGCCCTGGCGGCGTGCTTTGCGGAGGAGCCTGGGGTGTTCGTGGAGGTGCCTGCAGGGGATGCACAGCGTATCCAGGCCTGGCTGCAGGCTGCAGGCGTGCATGTGCAAGACATCGGCGCCACCACTGCAGACGGCAGTGTGAGCGTGTCTGTCGCAGGCGAGACCGTGCTGTCAGGCAGCTCCGCTGGGGCCGTCATTCCCGGCGTGGAGGGCCAGCCCAGCTCCCCCCCCACTGCTCACTGGAGCACGGCACTAGCCAGTAGCGATGACGATGCCCTGCTGCGCTCCCTCAGTGCGGCGCAGTGGCGTGATGTGTGGGAGTGCACGTCATTCCAGCTGGAGCTGAAGCAGAGCCACCCGTCGTGCGTGGCGCAAGAGCAGCACGCCATGGTGACGCGTGGCGCTCCCCCATTTGCACTGACGTATGCGCCTGCGCCCACATCGGCTGCACAGCGGGCACTGCTCAGCCCCAGCAAGCCCCTGGTGGCCGTGCTGCGGGAGGAGGGCTCTAACGGCGACAGGGAGATGGCGGCATCCTTCCACATGGCTGGCTTCCAGTGCTGGGACGTCACCATGTCTGACTTGCTGGAGGGGCGGGTGACCTTGGACCGCTTCCGTGGGCTTGCTGCGGTTGGGGGCTTCTCATATGCAGATGTACTGGGCAGTGCCCGGGGCTGGGCGGGCAGCATCAAGTTCAACACTAGCGTTGCAGCGCAGGTCAACCACTTCTTCAACTCACGGCAAGACACGTTCTCACTTGGTGTGTGTAATGGCTGCCAGTTGTTTGGCGTGCTTGGCCTGGTACCCTTTCCAGGGGGCTCGGAGCTCATTCCCACCCCAGAGGAGCAGCCGATCTTCACACACAATGCCAGCGGTCGCTACGAGAGTCGCTTCGTCTCTGTGGCAATTGCACAGGACACCCCCGCCATGATGCTGGCTGGCATGGGGGGCAGCTGCCTCGGCGTGTGGGTCGCCCACGGCGAAGGCCGCGTCAGCTTCAAGTCTGGCGCCCTCAAGCAGCATGTGCTGGCCAGCGGCCTGGCCCCGCTGCTGTACGTGGACGATGCAGGCGCTCCCACGGAGGCGTACCCCATGAACCCGAATGGCAGCGCAAGCGGCATTGCAGGGCTATGCTCACCTGACGGGCGCCACCTGGCCATGATGCCTCACCCAGAGCGCGCCACCTTGGCCTGGCAGTGGCCCCACATGCCGCAGGAGTGGACGCAGGGCAGTGCCCAGTTGGCGGCCTCCCCCTGGCTGCGCATGTTTCAAAACGCATTTGAATGGTGCGCAGCCAACGAAGCTGCATCCATGTGATAGGGTTCTAGCAAGAGCTTCAACACACTGAGCTAAGAAGCGGCAGGGTCCTTGTACACAGCAGCTGAATAGAGTCCGGCCAATACCCCCTTCCTGCTCGACACGCAGCTCCCAGCCAACACTTACTGTCGTGTGGGCAAGCGCAGACAACACGCCTAGCCAGCACCTTTTGCCCGGCCAAAATTGGGGGCTTGTCTGACGCACAGGGCTGAAAACAGCATATTTGAGCTGAAATGCAAGGGGATTCTGTCGCATATTGAGGCCCCCTGGAGCTGACTGACTTCTTTGCAAATCCACTGCTGGCCTTGGCAACTTGTTTTTCTATCAAATCCAAAATTCGCATCATTTTGAGAAGCAGAGTGCAGTGTGTAACTCCACTTGAAGTCACACGTGGTACCCGGTAGACCTAAGGACATACTGCACTTTCCAGGACAATTCTTGTATGCATAAGCACCGTATTTGTTGTTCGGAAGGAAGATGAGACAGGAATTCAATGGATCAAAACACACTTGCAAAGTTCCCTGCACCCGCTCGGCACATGAGGATAGTTAGGGTGGGAATTTAATGCCTGAGGTCCAGTAGAATTTGCACGATCAAGTCTCGGGGTTTCGCAGGAGCTTGGCCAGATGCGAGCAGATGCAAGTTGTGCACGATACTATCGCGTGGAGCCAAATGTGGATGCAAAGGAAGTGTTGACGAAACTGCGCGTAGTCATCACAGTTCGTCAGGGACCGTATTCAGGATGCGATTTCCCGGTGACCATCATCCCGTCACGGCGTCACCCATTCTGCCCTCCCCAGGTGCTTCTCACACGCAAAGTATGCCACCCATACTTCTCCGGTGAACCAGGTAGACAATCATTCGTTTGCACTCGCTTCTCTGACGTATCTGACTGGTCGCCCGCCATGGGCCTTGCCACCCGAGTGATGCAGCTGGTTGTGAGCCGGCACCGCGCCCGTGCTCAGGCAGACAAAGACAGCACCTTGCTTGTGTTGTGCGCAGTTCATTTTGAACAACCCATATCTTTCTGAGTTGTACGCCAGCGGACGAGTAAATCGGGAGGACGGGATCTCCGAGGATTTCCTGCATGGGGCTGCCGAGGAAAAGGACGCTGCGGTCGCCAAGTACACTGCTGCCACTCGCAAGAGCAACCCCAAAATGCCCTGGTCTCGGCACAAAGTCCTGCTCCTTCGACGCCAGGCGTACTGGCAAAGGCGGCGTGCCCGTGAAGCTTCGCCACACCCCCAGGGGGCGGCAGCTGCCGCAACAGGGGGGGAGTGAGGGAATACATTGCATTGCGCTACTCGTCACGCGAGCGCTTCTTAGATTTCTTCTCCTTCTTGTCTTTCTTGTCTTTCTTCTCCTTCTTGGCGGCCTGGTCTGCCTTGGCGACAGAGCCGTCTGCAGCAGCCCCAGCGGCAGCCTCGGCGATCTGGCGGCTCTGCGTCGCGTCCCAGGAGCTGCGCTGCTTCAAAAAGTGCTGCAGACGCAGCACCCGAAGGATGGCCCTGCCCGATGGCGTGCCCCCAAGTGTGCGCTCGCTGCCTGCCAGCTCGTGCGCCAGACGCGCCCTCCCGGGCAAGTCGCTGCCCAGGAAGGCCTTCTCCACCAACCAGCACCCAGAGCG
>Ga0307982_1000559_pt1 | contig 29404 bp, 22 predicted proteins | sample OrgLakmetagen989_FD_201847 | JGI IMG/M metagenome (GOLD analysis project Ga0307982, IMG submission 201847) | Saline water microbial communities from Organic Lake, Antarctica - #989 | ecosystem: Environmental > Aquatic > Non-marine Saline and Alkaline > Saline | place: Antarctica: Organic Lake...
GGACGGCCCAGATGCATCAGATGCAGCTGCGGCTGCACAGCCCAGCAAATTGCGTGGGCCTCCTAAACGCTATGCCAGCGTGGGCAGAGAATCCACGAACGAGTCGGTACGGGAACTGCGCTCGTCCAGCGACGTGGACGCCACACTGCGCCCCGGGGGCTGGGACGCCGACCGCAAGGGTCGTCCAAAAGTCGGGACAAGCCCCCTCAGTCCGGAACACCGGTCTGTTCCTGGCTTGCCAAAGCGTCCGGCCATGCCTCGTCACGGTACTTCTGCCATCAACGGGAAAGACACGGGGCGAGGTGGCATCTTCAGCCGCCTGGTGGGGCGGGCAAGGGTAGGCGCAATGTCCAATGCCCCCCTGCCCCTTGGGGAGGAGGCAAGCGACGATGAGGTGGGCGATGTGTTTGCCCGGTCAGGGACACTGGACGAGGGGGGCGGCAACGAAGTGCCCAGGCCGGAAGACATTGTGTTCGCTGCCGACGCGGTGGTGTGGCTTGACGGAGCAGATGACGAGTCGGGGGGGCATGGGGGGGGTACGGCTCAGAAGCCGCTGCCTGCAAGCGGCGGCAGACGCACCACCACCAGCTCGGGGGGGTCAGCCCCCCTCCCTAGCGCTGGCTCCGGGCGCAAGAAAACCTCACCCACCCCCCTGGTGCGGCGGGCAGTGGTGCGGCAGGACAGTGCCGGCACAGAGGTCACGGGAGGCGGCGAGGGCGTATCCAACACCTCAGGGCCAGCTACCTCCACAAGCGGCAGCGGGGAAGCCCTCATCGTCAGCACCACACACAAACGCCGCGGATCTGTGACTCTGTCGGAGGTGGGCAGTGTGACATCACACCCCAGCAGTGTTCAGATGCAGAACATGTTAGCAGCACGAGGAAATACGTTGTCTTCCGTTGAAACGGCAACAGGCAGCTACCAGAAACAGCGAGAAGCAGAACAACAGGCTGAGCGCTTGAACAAGCCACTTCGACTGGTACTGCTGGGCGTGTTCCGGGATACCTCTGATGTGTTCGAGCTTGAATGGCTGCTGCGGATGCAAGCGGAGTGCCCCAACATTGCGGTGCGGTTTTTGGTGAAGAATGACCCCCCCCCTGCTCCCCCCAGATCCCCCCCAGCCGAAGCATCATACACTGCACAGCGTATGCGCAGTGACGTTTTCGCCTACAGCACAGCCTCGGGTCGCAGGCCCAGCATGTCGTCTGCTGACGTGGCCCGGGTGGCTGCCCAGCGCAACGCCGCACTGCTGAGAGAGGTGCAGCTCAAAGGGCAGCTGTCTCCCCGCATGCTGCGCAAGCTGCTGCCAGGCAAGGACCTGCATAGTGTCGTGGTGTGCGGCAGCCACGCCTTCAAGTCCAGCGTCACCAGCATTTACCGCAAGGTGGGCGTGCCGCTGTCCTCCATCTCGACGCTGTAGCTCCGCAGTGCAGGGGCGCAGTCATGGTGGTACCTCTCTTTCAATATACATACATGGATATCAATCGCGCTGCAGGTGCAGGTGCAAAGCAGTGCCAATGCTGGTTGCTTGGGGGGGCCACACTTGGCTTGGCCCTGCAATCGCCCCGCATCGCATCAGGCGCATGAGCATTCCAAATTCTTGTGGAATGAAAAAAAAACCTTTTCATATGGGCAGTGAAGTGCCATTTTTCCATTTTTAAAAATGGCATCTTCACCAGGTATGGCGCAGAAGCGCCGCCTGAGCCATGGTGCCAGCGAGCAGACAAATTCTCCGGCAAGCTTGCTCAGCCCAAGCAAGGTGAGATGCAGCTGGCTGCCAGATGCCGACAACCTCACACTGCAGAATTCCCTCACAGAAAGCACGGCGAGATGATAATGTAGATGAGGCGGCCCGTTTTGATGTGCTGGAGGAGGCACAGCTGCCATCCTTGCCAGGAGATGCGGCAGCAGCTGTCCAGGTAAAATAAGCCAGTGATGCAAATGTGTCACAAATAGCCGGTAGCCGCCAGTTTTTGCAGACAGCCACTGCCAGCCTCTCAAGCGAATTGTGGGATACAAAATTTCATGCCATGACTGTGATTCGGCAAGCAGCAAAGCACCACCCTCCACTGGCTGGCGCTGTTGCGTGAGTTGGCGCGGACTGCGGATTTTGCTTCTCGTCACGAACCTGTGCGTCTTCCATATACAGCTTGACCGTGATCCCTCCAATCTTGGTAGAAACGGGAAATCTGCGCAGCGCAGTCTCTCGTCAGTCGCTGGCATGCTTGTCGGAACTGTTTGCCTCCGCTCTGCCCGACATGATGCTTCGTGAGGGTGGCGTTACCAGCCAGGCTGTGTCCATCGCAGCATCGTGTATCGAGCCACTGGTGTCCCGTGCTGCCAGCGAAAAGAAGTTTTTAAAGGATGCTGCTGTGACAGCATTGACTGCCCTCGTCCGGGCTGCTCCCGGAGATGCAGTTTTGCGCGCCCTACTGGGGCATTCGGACAGCAGGCACATTCCCGTAGCTACTGCTGCTGCTGCCGGCACACGCCACTGTCTCGCTGCGTGGCGCTGCAAGCACCCTAACCAGTTCAAACAAGTGCTTACACCTGTATCAGTCTCCAGTGCTTTGCCCTCGAGTCCGTCCTCACTGCCGGCAGCCGTCTTGGTTGGCCTGGCGGAATTTCTTGGGGGTCGCTCAGTGGATGCAAAAGCCAGTGCCAAGGCTGCCGCCAAAATCATGGTGGGCAGTGTGGGACACGCGCCCCTCAAACAGCTGTGTGATGCACTGGTGACCTCTGGCTCACTTGCAGCCAGCTCCAGGTCAATGCTGGCACCGCTGCTTGCACCCCCCCGGGCGTCAAGTGGGGGCCCCCGCACACCTCTCACAGGCCGCAAGCCGTGGCTGGCAAGTGCACGAAAGTCAGTTGTGTGTACTCCCACTGTGCTGGTACAAGTGGCCACAGCCGATGCTGTGAACATCACAGTCGCCCGAGTGCCGAGTGCCCCCCCCTGCACCCCTTCAACCGCCGTTGAGCCTGTGGCTGTGCCTACACCTCTTCTGCCCAAGACCCCTCCGATGCCTCCCAACAGCGCACACAGCAGTAGTGCATCATCGCAGCCCCGCACCCCCAGGGAGCTCCGCAGCCTGGACACAAACGCGGTGCTGCCGCTGGCCACCCCAGCGAAAAACGCTTTTGAAGGCCGGCGGGTGACCCGCTCGGCCTTTGCACAGCTGGGCAAAGCTCAAGCCTGATGTGCCACATGCAGCATGTGAATGCTGTGTGTGGCGAGCCGCTGGGCAGTGTGGGTACATTTCAATACAATTCACTCACACACCGCCACCGCCAACGCTTAGGGCACCCCCCCGCTGCCCGCAGCCGCCCCTGTAGCTGCAATACGGGAAGAATAATCGCCTGCAGGGGCTAGCTGGGACCAGGTGGGGAGCTGAAGCTTCCCTTGGAGCATCTGCTTGCGTCCCCCCGCCCCCCCGTGTACGAAGAGCCGTTTTCGAAAAGGCAACACCATGCGCATGCCAGCTGCCACAAGGGGCTGCCACGCCCCGTCTGCCAGCGTATCACCTGCAGGGCTGACAGCTGTCCCCCCCCCTGACCAGGGGGCACACGGGTCTCCTATATACACCGGTCCCTGGAACTCTGCTTTGAATTTTCCTGTTTTCCCAAAAGGCCCCAGGAGTGTACCCAGCACATAAGGCTGGTGCTGATCCCCAACTGAATCACTACCGGTAGCCGAGGTGGCAGCGCTGCTGGCGGCGCCGGCGGTAACAGCAGCTGATGCTGATGTGCCGGCTGCCGGCGGAGGCAGCTGCAGCGCCACCTGCATTCCTGTGAAGGTGTGCATGTCGGTTTCTTTGTGGAATAGGTCTTTGCCGATGATAGATAGCCCCCTTAACCCCCCTTTGTTGATGCGATCCACCACCCCCTCGCGGTGCTTGTTCCGGTATACATGCAGCAGCTCCCCGAGCAGAGGGGCGCCATCAGTACTGGGTGCATGTGAAACCCGCTGCAGCACCCGCCCAAACCACGCCAGTCTGCAGCTGGTGGATGTGGCCTCCGCGTCCAGCCGTGACCCGATGATGACGGCGCTGTCCGGGACGAGGACTGGGGCCTCCAGCTGGATGACGGCCCACTGCCAGGCAGCGCCGTCATCGCCTGGAGCGGGCTTGCCCACCAAGCCAGGCCGTTTTCCAACCAAGGCGCTCTGGGCAGCATACATGCAGCCTGCAGGCACTGCAGCCACGTCGAGCGCATTTCCGCTGGTGACTCCAGCCTCAGCCAGCTCGGCCGCGCCTGCAAAGTCCACTGTGCCGACCACGGTGTTGTGTCCAATGCTCACGTGGCACTTGCTGTGGGAGAGCATGTTTCCCTTGAAGTACCGCACCTTGCGTACGAGGGCAACCAGAGTGGAGGCCCCCCTCACAGCCCCTGGGGCGCACAGCAGCCCCCGCTCTACGGCTTCAGCTGGCACGCCTGGAAGGCAGATGCCGGCGCGGTCCCCCTGTTTCACTACAGATACGGCCTTGTGGAACACCTGCGCTGACTTCAGTTTCCCTGAAAACCCAATGGCCGGCAGTTGCAGGGTGTCGCCTGGGCGGGCTTGCCCGGCAATGGCAGTGCCGGTCAACACGGTGCCGTGCCCCTTCACGGAGAAGCAGTGGTCCACTGCAAACACGAAGGGTTGCGCAGCTGCTGAGCGGCGAGGAAGGGGCATGCAGTGCAGCAGCTGTGCTGCAAAGGCCGACACGTCGCCCGTTGCCGCCGCTGCCCCCTCCCCTGCCGCGCCGGCCTTGCCGGCACCCCCAGGCGCCGCACACAAGGGCACGATGGACGCGCCTGCAAACGCAGTCTTGCTGAGGACGGCGCGCAGTTTGTCTGTGGCAGACTTCAGCGCTGCCTCCCAAGCTCCATCCCCTGGCCCAGATCCCGGCAGCAGGTCTGTTTTGTTCAAAGCTACAAGTAGAGTTTGTGTTGTGATTTCCCCGAGAATGAGGCACTGTGAAATGAACAAGTTCATCTGTTTGTATATGTAACGCTTTCACCGACGCCTACCTCAGCTGTCTGTGCCTGAATTCCTTTGGTCACATCCACTACAAGAATCATCTGCACAGCTAGGGCTTGAGTCGAGGCCCAGCGCTGAAATCCAACGAGCTCTTACCATGTCAATGATATGGGCCCCGCCGATAACTGTGCGCATCAAGCTGGAATGGCCGGGGCAGTCTACCAACGTGCATTGTACCTTGCTGGAGCCGACTTCTGTATTGCGTCAGGTTCAGGTAACAGGTTAAGGTAACGAAAGCCGGGGGATTTCTTGCAACCCAAACGCACCTCTGAAATGCGCAGGGGCATCTGCCACGAACGAGGAAAACCCCAAATCCAAAGTCATACCTCGTCGTTTGCTTTCGGGGTGTTTATCAAGTGATGCTGTACTCAAGTGTGTGCTCAGCGCTCGCACTAAGCTCGTTTTGCCAGAGTCCACATGCCCAAGCACGCCTATGTTTACATTGACAGTATCATCCATGACAGCCTAAAAACTAACAACACGCCCACACCTTTTGAGAAATGTAAAACTATCAATTGGCCACCTGGGTACGCAGTCCATTCTTTGCAGGTGCATTTGTTCACACTCGGTCCATGTGTAAAGATGGAGGACCCCCACATGCAAAGGGGAGCATGGCGTGGTATGGTTTGACTTTGTCAACTAGCGGATCTCAGTAAATAGTAAAGAGAAGGTTTGGTTGTCCGCAGTCGCATTACCGGTACCGTTCCTCCTGACATTGGCCTGTGCTCGGCAATTTGCCGTGAGGGAAATATCGAGTGCCTTCCAAATTCATTTCTTTGCTTGCTGTACCCAAAACTACTGAAGCACGATGGCGTATCGCGTCGACGACGAGGCATACAAGTATGATACAGAGGCCCTGGAGGCCATTCGGCTCTCAAGGCCTTGGAAAGACAGGTTTGTCGCTGCATGCCTGCTGTTGCTAACACGCCAAATTTTGCCTTGCAATACAGTCCCCACCATTTCAAGAAGACGCGAGTCTCCACAATAGCTTCGATGAAAATGGTGAGGATATATGAGCTGCTTGAACTGCGCCGCAATGCAGGCGTCCTCTTTTCTCAGTTACAACATGCGTTGTATGGTGTGGAGCAGGGACGCAAGACTTCTGCTACAGGTGCCCCAATTGAGATCATGGGGCTGTGTGTGGGCCACATCGATGCCAAGGACCCCAGTGCATTTGTTCTGACGGATGTAAGTGGCTGCTTTGCAGCGTATCTGAAGCGCACTGCATTGACTCCCTGCCTCTGCCCCTGCAGGCGTTTCCTCTTCCCATCGAGGGCAGCGAGTACAATGTGGTGGGCGACACAGACGAATTCATGAAGTACCAGTCACAGCTGGTGAACTTCTGGTCCGACACTCGCAAAGATAGCATGCTGGCGTGGTACCACTCCCATCCCTTTGACGTGAAAAAGCACAGCAACTGCTTCTTCTCCATGACCGACGTGATGCAGCAGCGCAACCTGCAAATGGCCACGGAAATGAACGACTTCTCGTTTGTGGGCATCGTGATCGACCCCCTGCGCTCCATCTCCAAGGGGCGGCCCGAAATTGGCGCCTTCCGCACATTCCCCGGGGGTTACAACCAGGGCAAGCTCACGGCGCCTGATGGGGTGAAGCACGCCGACGAGGGCACCATCACGGAACGATGGGGCAACGCGTACCTCAGCTACGCTTCACTGGAGGTTGAGTTCTTCTCCTCCAGTCTGGCAGACCGTATGTTGAGCATGCTGTCCAGGGACTTCCTGTGGCAGCGCACGCTTTCAGCTGCGCCGGGTCGAGACCCCGAGGCCATTGAGTCCACGGCCACACGGCTGCAGACAGTTGCAGCATCTGTAAAAGATGCTGCACGCAGCATGTCGCACGTCACACGTGGTTCCGCAGATGTCGTGGCGGGGCTGACGGGGGGGGGCAGCGTGAAAAACCAGAAGCTCTCAGAGGCAGTGGCTACCTCTGCGCAGCTGGCATCTGAGCAGGCACGCTTCCAGTCGTCCCAGCTCACAAAACACCAGCTGTTCAATGCCAGCACACCCCAAGCACCGGCAGCAGGTGAGGGCCAGCACAAGTAGGGGGGGTGTGAAACGGTGAATTACATTTCAATGAAGCAAAGTTTACGTACAACCTAATCACGGGCAGCCGACGATGTCGTTGCCATCCCACTGCAGTTTATCGTCGGGCATGTCAGCTGCTCGCAGCACAGACATGGACCCCAGGCCCGCCAGCCACGCGAGGCAGCCACGGCGCACGCCAAAGACAGCGAGCAGCCACGCGTGGGTGTCCTCGCGATAATCTCGCATGGCAGCGTACACGGCAAGGCCCAGCACGACGACGGACACAAACACAAACAGCACGTTGCCTGCCAGGATGATTCCTGTGAGAGCCCCTTCTGCGGTGTCTCCCAGCTTTGAAATATCCGAGGGACAGCCCTCCATATGCCAACAGCCACAGGGTGCTCAGCGCAAGGGTCTCCACTGTGTTTAAACTGGTGATTTTAAAAGGCTTGGCGGCCACATGCAGCACCAGGGTGCATATAAGCACCATGAGGATGATATTGGACTGCAGGTACGGGTCCCGCACCACCACCACAATGATGGCCAGCAGCATCTTGCACGGCACCACCACAAGCAGCTCCCAGTACCAGAAGTTCAGCTGCTCAGCCAGGAAACGGCGAGCGGGCGGGGCATGTGCGATGTGCTCCGGGGCATGTACCAGGGACTGGAGCCGGAAGCCTCCAAACAGCCCCCCGTACAACGCTTGCATGTGCCGTGTGTGCAGCGCGGGTCGTCGCTTGCACAGCACAAACGCGCCCAGCAGTGGAATACCCAGCCCCCAAACATGCAACCCGATGTACGCCACGGCCTGGGCGCCGGCACATCCACGTGTAGCGATTGGTGTTTGAGTTTGTTGGCACAGGTGTCGCACCAGAAGCCCCCCCTGGGCTGGTACTGCCCCCAAGCACAGGAGACACACTTCGTGGGACAAGAAATGTACGCAGTGCCGCCAAATAACTGGCACGTTGAAGCTATCTAGTGAGCTAGTAGGGGTGTCAGGTGGCAATTTGCCAACGCGTCGCTCCCTGTGGGTTCCAGTTGCCGCGCTGGCCGGGGGACCTGCGCCAAGCAAGGTCCCCTCGCGATGCACGTCCGACTGGGCACGAGACCCAGGCTCCACCAACTTCATCATCGCACGGGCATCTACCCCTAGCTATACAATGAATTGCATTTGATGTCGGGCCGAAAAGTTGGAGCCCAAAGTTCCGCTGCCTTCTTTGTGAAGTGCTAGCTTGCAGCCATACAGCTCCTTTCAAACAACTGGGGGGCCACAAACGAAAACTCGCGTCAAAGCAAAAACCGCTCAAGCCTGACCAGACAACATTGCAGCCCCTCTACCGATGACACAGTCAAGATGCCTCACATCCTGCCCTCTGCTTCCACCGCTGCGCCCTTAGATGTCTTCCCAGTGCTCAGCGGGCGCCACGCCCAGCTGGGCGGCATCACTCTGCAGGGACCGAGCTCGCCCCGTCAAGCGGTCCAACTCGGCCTGAATACGTTCAGCGTCCCACAGCCCACCTGCTCCTGCGTCTGTGTGTTCAATGTCGTCATGTGCGCGTGTCTCGCCCACAAACACCCCTCTGTCGCCAACGTCATCCCCCCCTGACTTGCTTTCAACCCCCCCAGTAGACGCCGGGCGCGAAGAGCGGAAGTCTGGCACAGGGTGCGGTGGCTCGCTCTTGGGGCGCCACTTGCCCCCCGCTGCCTGCGCTGGCTTGCGCCGGGCGGCGCGCTGCAGAGGCACGCCCACTGGGGTGCTGGCGGGGACGCCCCCCGCTGCCTGTGCAGCCCGACGAGCCACTGCGCCAGCCAGCGCCAGCCCAGGCGCCAGGCTCACAGCATGTGCCCCCGCAGCAGGTGTGCCGTACGACGGACGGTAAGAGGTATGCCCCCCCGCAGCTGCGGCGGAGCCCCCCTCCTGAGGCCCCCCCTCAGGGAATCCCCAAGCCCCTGCAAGGGGGTTTCCCACACCCTGCCCCACCAGGGCCCACTGCGTTTCCAGCTGCCGCAAGGCCCGTCGCAGGGCGCCCACGTCTGTGCTGAACCCCTGCAGGGCGAGCCTGCGCTGCTTTTCAGCCCGGGCAGCCTTACGCCTCCACTGGGCAGCAGCAGCAGCCAGCTCCTCACACTTGGCTTCATACTTGGCCACAGTGTTGTCGTATGCGGCCTGCAGGGAGCGCACGTCGTCAGCGTTTGCGCTGGCTTGTGCGTTCACATATGCCTTGGCTGCCTTGAGCTCCGCCTGGGTGCTTTGGGTGAGGGCTGCCACTTCAGCGGCTGCTGCTGCACGAGCCTCTGCTGCAGCCTGCTGGGCCTCCTGTTGAGCGCACTGCGCTGCAGTGGTGGCCTCTGCAGCTTGTGTGGCCGCTTCTTGGGCCTGGCGCCGATACGCCAGGTGCTCCGTCACGGCCTGGTGCAGCTTGCTCCGCTCCGTCTCCAGGGCCTCAGACAGGCTCTTGATCTGTGCATCGTCTGCTGCTGCTTTGCGCTTGAAGGCGGAGTCCATGGCTGCAGCTTCAGCAGCTGAGCCGCGCTCCCGGTCCTGAGCTGCCTCCTGCTCAGCAGCAAGCTGGCGTTGCAACGCATCCAGCTTCAAAGCCAGAGCGTCGGCGCGGTCGGATGGAAGGTACACTGTACGCAACACTCTTGATGATGTAGCTTGGATGCTGGGTTTGTTTGAGGCTGAGTTGTTCGTCACAGTGGGCTTGTGCTGTCGCGTCATGTGCTCTGGCCGGCAGTCTCGGAAAAACGTGACTTCCTGCGACACGGGCCGCGTCAGCGCCAAGAGATGTTGAATCCGGCGCCTATCCTCAATTTCTTGTATGCGGAGTTGCTCGTTCTCGGCTTGAAGTTTCAGCACCTGCGGCAGCACGCTTGCGGTCGCGAGCTACACTGCCGTTAAGGACTGCATGTCACCACGCACCTGGTCATGCTCGTCCATGAGGAATTTGTTAGCATCAGAGAGTCCCTGCTGAAGTTCTAGAATCTGCATAGAAACGACTCATGTGGTGTTGTCCAAGAGAACCACAGTTTACATGCCCACTCACTTCATCTTCGCGGGCTCGAAGCTCCCAGCGCATGCGATGCGTCTCCTCATGCTGTACCTTGATCAGGTCGATACTGTTCAGTAACTCGGACCGTTCAGACTCAAAAGATTCTACTCTTTCCTTGTAGTGTGCAAGCAGAGCTTGGTCTGCGGTTGCTTTCGTCGCAACATGCGGCTTGCTTTCCATGCTGCCAGACATGACTGCACGGCATGCAGCTTCGTCACGCATGGAAACACACAAATTCAGCTTGGAGGTTTGTTTATTTTTCCTACCAGGTTTGGTTAGATGTGGCGTCAGTGCCAACTGTATGATCTGAGCGAGGGGCCAAAGGCCACAGTGGGGGGGTCAAGCACTATCGAGGCCCCATGCACAAGAGACACAACGTGCACACGGGGGCAAGCTCTCCCTTATATTGACGAGAGGACCCCGCATGAGAGGAGGGTCGAGTCATCGTCTAGTCCCCACGTCCGGCACAGCCCTGCTGGACAGGCAGCTGTGGGAGAACATAAAAAGGCAGAGCAGCTACCGCTGAACAGTGCTTTCCCACCTGGGCAACTGCACAGGTGCTCTGCAGAGCTGGTCGAGGGCGGCCGGTCTCAGTCTGCATGCATTCAGCTGAAACAGGGTACATCCAGAATACCTATAGGATGCACGACAAGGGGAGCTAATTATACTGAATGACTAAGCCGGAGCCCTCGTACTGCGGTTGAAGTGCACAGCCTGTGCAGTTGCGTCCCATGACACAGAATGCACCCAGCCAGGCTTCGTACTGTTTGTGCCAACAGGCGCTTTCGTCGGAAAGCCAAAATTCTTGGAGAGCTCGACTGCAGTTTCATGTATTTGTGCATGTCTGTCACCCTGAAAGCAGTGCGGGACCTGGATAAAAAACGGGAGGGACGCCGTCGCTGGAGGCGGGAAGTACAGCCGGCTGTAATTCTGGTTCATGGCGATGTGCTCAACAATGACAACCATTTCTGCAAGCTCTGGGTCAAATTTTCCAATGTTGTAGTCGGTCACAAAATTGTCAAACCCTCTCTGGTCGAATGAATGGACGGCTGCCCAATCGCTGTGCGACTCCCACCATGAATGCAGCAGGCGGCGGGCTCCGCTGCCAGATCGGATAAGCATGAAGCCCGTGTTAGCTCTGAACATCCTGTCGGGCATATCAGAGTACACCAGTATGTTGTGTTCTGGCTTCATGGCTGCGATGAGCTGTCCCAGGTCGACGTCGTGCTTTTGCAGAAAGCCATCAGAGTCAACCCACACAACCCAGTCGTAAAAGAAGGTTGCATTCCACACCACGAGTACCTTCCCCCATGGAGCTGAGCGCCATTCATTTGCACCATAAGAGTACAGCGGGGTTGGCTGCCGCAAGACAGTGCGGTTGGGGAGCCCGACGTCGCTTGTATACCTCAAAGAGGGCAAACCACTGCGCGATGATGTATATTTCTTCGTACGCAGGTGCCCATCATCCAGCAGACAAGGTGGAAAAGGAGCATTGGCCTGACACTCAACGAGGAAGAATGCGAAATCGTACCCATGCCTGGCTGCATACCCTGCATTTGCATGCGCTGTGTAGCTCACGATGCTGTCCCGCCTGCTCGAGCGTTGCCAGCCCTGCCCCAGCCACTGTGGTGCGCGTGTATCTGCCATGACGATTCCCACTGATCCAAGTGCAGCTGAAGTTGACGAAAGATAGTGAGTAGGTAAATGCTGAATGGTTCGGCCCCCGAATCCATGCTGAAAGTCGTATGATATCATGGCGGGCTCATGGAGTTGTCCAGTGAAGTACGCCAGGTCAGCGTGGGGTGCAGCTGTGCGTTGCATTTTGAGTTGTTTGTACCACCTATACAGCCTTTGTTTTAGTGTGCCTGATGTCGCTTTATGGTAAGGATATTCGATTGGTGAAGCGGAGTTGTTAGTACTCGTCATCAGTTTGCCCGTGAACTCTTCGATGGGCACAGCAGCACAGTTGTCAATGTCAATCTGACATCGAAGCCCTGCTGCCAAGAACACACTAAAAGCTAGCAAAAAGCACGATGGCATTTTCCATACCATTGACATGGCCAGTGGTAAGGTCTGCGATGAGCTTAGCTTGGGTAAGTTGAAAATAAATTACGTGGGTTGGCATCAAGTGCAGCATGCACGGTACAAACTGGTGACAGTGAGAGCTTCGCAAGCATACCAATTTTCATTGACCGCCACTAAATGATGCTGGTATTGCAGACTGATGCTAAAATGCTCTCAGACTCCAATGCACCCAAACGCACCTGGGCAGGGCAGTGGCACTATTGTGGGCCCCCCCAGCCGTGGAGTTGCAGGGGCGTCGTGGAGAGGTAAAAGACACTATCTTGTATCATTGAAGAGAACAAGTGGAGGGCAAGCTACAGCATGGCTGACACACACAGCCCTCGAGTTCAGCACCGTTGGCTGGACCTCAAAACCAACCTCTCTTCTTCTTGGCTACCTTCTTGGCGGCAGCTGGTGCTGCGTTGCCCGACCCAGCACCCGTCCCAGAGGCACCAGCGAGACCCCCCAGCACATCATCGTCTCCACTTGCTGCCGCCACCGCTGCCCCGACGCCCCCTTCTGCAGCAGGCTTCTCTGCCGGAAACTCGTACACCTCCATGCTGGTGAGGTACTTTTGCAGCGCTTTGCTGTAGTTCAAAATATCTTGACGATTATCGCGGATATGCACTGCGTCTTTCTCCGTCAATTCCGACAGCTTCTCAGTGTGGTGCTCAAGCATCCCCTGCGAGTGCTCAAACAGCGCTCTCGATTCAGCGTCCTTCACGAAAAACGCAAACACGTAGGTCCAAGCTAGGCTGCGCCGGCAGCGCGCAACCAGCTCCACTGACTCAATCAGAAATTGCACATGCACAGCTGGGACGCCTGACATGACCAGTTGCCGCTTCTTCATGCTGGCCTCTTGCCGCTGCCCCTCCGCAAAGGACAGGGACTCCTGGTGGTTCTTGAAGCGCTGGCGGTACCAGTCGAAGCGCCCTTCGTTGTCAAACAGCTGGCTCTGGGACGCCTCCAGCCAAGCCTTGTTTGGGGGGGCGTTGCATGTCGACACATGGTGAACCTTGGACCCCCACTCACCGCACTGCCAGCACCAGGGCTGGTTGCAAGTGCGACACTGCAAGTACATGCAGCCGCCATTCTTTTGTGTGGGCACCCGGCAGTCTGGGTTCGGGCACATTTTGATGGTGCTGCCTTCCGCTTTGCTCAGAACCGACTCGCTGCTGCCTTTCATCTCCGCCACTTTGGCGTCGCGCTCCTTGCATTTCTCCATCCACTGCTTGCGGTGGTGACACAGCGCCGGGGCGTGCGACGAGTTATGGCACTTGAAGCAGAACATGCGCCCACAGGAGCACTCCACTGTTCGCTTTGAGCGGGAGAAAGCCACGACCTTGTCGCAGTCAGTGTTGGGGCACCAAGTCACAGAGTCATTGTCGTCCACAAAGGAGTCACCGAGGAAACGCAGGTACTGAGAAAACTGAGTTGCATCAGTGAACTGTCGGAAGGCGCTCTCCGATACCGGTTCTTTGCAGGAGCCAATTGGGCAAGTGGAAATCAGGCATTCTGCGCTGAGCACATCCTGCCCAACCTTCTCTCGCCAGCAGCCGTTGCACATGGCGTGGCCGCAGGCCAACGCAAACATCTCAGTGGGTGTTTCGATGTCGTCCATGCACACTGGGCACTCAAATGGCTCCTCCTCGCTGGCGGTGGGCAGGGGGGCCTGTTTGCGAGCCCCGCCCATGCTCACCCCAGCACCAGTGAGGAAATCTGCCCGCGTCACTGGACCTGTGTTTGTCAAAATTGCCCGCAGCACAGACGCATCCCACCGGGCGCGCCGCAGCAGCGCTGATGCGTCGCTGATGGTGACGCCATATTGGTGCGCTGTGCGCTCAATCAGCGCAGCCTGCGCTGCATACAGATCGTCCTTTGTCAGCACACGGTAGCTGCGCTGGCTTGCTAAAGACGGAGGCCCTAGGGGGGGGCGGTAGTCCGGTCTCCCTCCTGCAGCCGCCCCGCTGGCGGCACCACCAGCGGCGGCGGCGGCGGCACTGTCCTGGGAGACGATTGTGTCCCCATCTTCGTCACTATCAAACACATAGTCTTCATCGGAATCTTCGATGGAATACTCCTCTTCGCCAGAAACAGCACCGCTATCTGCAAGTTACGCAGGGGGTTTGGTTTTACTGGTTGTGGTTGAAGGCTACTGCTGCGGGCTTACTGCCTCCTGTGTCCACGGCCTCCTCGAGCTGCTGCAGACGGTGCGTCTCGCTGTATTTTTTTGCGACAAATTCCAGCAAATCTGAAACAGTCTTTGGCTCGTTTACGAAACAAAAAGCAACTGCATCTTCCGTGAGAGCCAGATCGAGTTCAGGAACTGTAAGTGACTGCAGGAAACGTTGTGCCGGTTTCAAATTTGTCACATGCTTTACACAAGCCTTACAAGCCGTTCTGAATTGGCTGTATTGATATATAGGACAGCATGGATATCGGATTCGGGTTTATATGGCTCAAACTGCCCAGAATATACCCTCAATGCAATCTGTACGAAAATGGTGCGTGTCAGAAATTTCTCTGCAGAAGCACAAAGCCCAACACACCTTGCCGTCGATGAGCGTATCTGTATGCAGCATGATATACACAGCGTGTGATTGTTTATGTGGCTGGGCTTGAATCCATGACTTAACCTCGGATAGGCGTCCGAGGGAAGCGCCACCTCCGCTGCCGCTTGAAGCCATTGTCCAGTTGGATAGCGCTTCTCGCTGCTCCGTGTACTCTCAGAGCCAAACACCACTGAAAAACAGCTGCAAACGAAAATCGCAATCTTTGAACCATGCTTTTGCTATCCACTGCTCACATGCTGGCGCCTCAGGTGTATGCTTGAGCTATATCAAGAAGGGGCCCACAGTGCACAAATGAAGAGCTCATCGAGCTGCCGATTCCTGCCAGGCGACACTTCTCAAAACCACACTATCATGCACAGCAAGATTAACAACTGGCACAGTTGGTGTTATACAGGTACATCACCAATTTGTGCATCATGTCTGCTGCTGCCAAGCGACCTCGCTCCGGGGAAGCGAACAGTCGCCACACTTCGATCAAAAAGCCTCGTCCCACTGTGGATCATGGGGCTTTACTAGCTGAGGCCTTGCCAGCACTGCACAGTAAATCAAGCGTATGTGCCGAGTATTTGGCAGCGTGGTCAAAACAGGGCGCCAAGGGTCCAGATGGTGCTGCTCTCGAATGGAAGTTTGAGGTACGATCATTTTCCGCATGTCTAGCACTGCGTCGCTGACTGTTTGATTTGTGCAGAAGAATAAGCAAAGTTGGCTGATTGACAATATGTATGATTCACAAATGGTTGGGGATGCAGCCTTTGACTTATTGGAGGCGTACCTCGCTGGGCTCAAGGGAGCTCAGCGAGACCGGTGCCTGGAAATTGCGAAGGGCCTTGTGGAAGACCACATTGTAGCCCCCCCGTCTGCAAGGGATGCATTCTTGAAGCGATACGAGGCAGCCTCCCCAGCAAATGTCGCTGCAGCTGCAAAAGCTGCAGCTGCCAAGGCTGCTGCTCAGGAAGGCGCTGCTCCTGCTGCTCCTGCCGCCGCCGCCGCCGCCCCAAAAGCAGAGCAGGATGCTAAGGATGAATCATCAGCCGAGGATGCTGCAGAGGCTGTCACGGCTGGGGAATCTGAGGAGCTGCCCCCTGACACCCGCCCTGCACTCCCGGCAGGCTTCAGCGACCCGGCCCCCAAGAAGCTGGTGAAAGCTCGAGCCCAGCGTGTTGCCGCCCTGCTGGCATAGTGTGTCACATGTACAGCACCCAGTGTGCTTTGAAGTGCCGCAGGGTGCCTGTGCCGCCTGCCCGGTTGCCTGTGGTGCTGGCTTGGTCCCGGGGCTGGCCAGGGCAGCATGGGGTGCGACACAGAGGTACAGTTCTGGAGTGCTTGAAGTGCAGTAGCATGCACTGGTTTGGCGAAACGCTGTACGCTGCTGAAGCTGCACTTGGTCGAAAGCTGGCTTTGGCGCACGGCATGCACGTTTTGACACCCCTCAGAGTGGTGGACCACCTGCGCTTATTGTCCTCTATGTGCGTTCATGCCTTGTTTTTATCATAGGCACAGTTCACCACTTTCGACGCTTTGAGTGCGGCGGCAACGCTCACTGCGGTAGTTTCACCGTCATGCATGCCCCCCTGTGTGGGGTCAATGGGCTGCGGACCTTGCTTGCAAGGAGACGCTAAAATGCACAACAGTCACTTATTATTCAACCAATTCAAGTTGGGCAGTTTTGTTCCAGAGCCTAGGCCCACGCTGTTGACTTCGTGTGAGAGCACTTCGGCGAAATTGCTTTGCCATTGCAATCGAAGTTGTTAGTGCACCCCCCGCGCTGGGATATGCTTGTCGTGCATGAGTCAGAATCGCGTAGTGATTGGTGTTGTTGGCAAGCCTAGCGCAGGGAAATCGTGAGTTGATCGCTGTCAATTCCAGTGAATCGTGTGCAGCATCACCCGAAACACGGGACCAAGCGTTCTGCCGCGGGCGTCCTGTGTGTGAGACTAGTCCTGGACTGGTTCGAACGCGTACATCGGACGTGATAAGCGAACATCATGTTATTCTTGCAGAACCTTCTTCAATGCTGTGACGGACAGTGCCAACGCTAAAACCGGGAATTACCCCTTCACAACTATTGACCCTAACCGCAGCATCACCTACTACAAGTCCCCTTGCCCATGTGCGGGAAGTGGTCGGCAGTGCACGCCGCGAAATGGCGGGCATTGCGTTGATGGTGTGCGTCACACCCCATTTGAGCTGCTGGATGTGGCTGGGCTCATCCCCGGCGCCAGCGGAGGAGCCGGTCTGGGGAACAAATTCCTGAACGATCTGTGCGGTGCACGTGCGCTTATCCACGTGATTGACGCGTCTGGGCGCACCAACGAGAAGGGAGAGGCGACGGAGGGGCACGACCCTTCGGGGGATGTGCTGTGGCTGCACCAGGAAATCCAGGACTGGATCTACGGCAATGTGCAGGGGAAGTGGGACTCCATGGTGCGCCGACACACTGCAAAGTGCGCCCACAACTCTGGTTCAGCTGTGCCTACAGTGGCGGAGAGCTTGAACAGTCTGTTCTCGGGGTATGGCTCCCGTGAAAGCACCATGGCCACTGCCCTGCAAGTGGCGCGGCTGCCCCAAAACGCAGACATCGCTGCATGGGACGAGACGTCCATTCGGCGCTTCGTGGCGGTGTTCCAGGCGCTGCGCTTCCCCACCTTGCTGTTCCTGAACAAGGCAGATGCCCCGGCTGGGGGCGCCACAGACAGCAACATCCGCAAACTGTGCAAGAAGTTTGGCTCCAGTGTCTGCTTCATCGGCTCTGCAGCGGTGGAGTGCTTTGTGCGCAAGTCTGCTCAGGCTGGCCTGCTGGAGTACCCATCGCCGGGGGGAGCGTTCATGCTCACTGCGGCGGGGCAGGCAGATGCAGCAGTGAGTGCGAAGGTGGCCAAAGCACAGGAGCGCCTGGTGGAGCGCTTTGGCGGCACGGGAGTATGGGATGTGGTGCAAGCTGCCGTGGACATGACCAAGCCGGTGATGGTGTTCCCAGTGACGCGGTTCGGAACAGGGGGGGCTGCAGCTGCAGCGGGTGGGGCTTCGACAGTGGAGCTGCCAAAAGCAAGCAGTGGCGGCGCCGCTGACAGCAGCCTAGGGCAAAATGCTCTCGATGATATGTTGCACTTTCCAACAGTGTTCATGATGAAGGACCAGTGCAACGCACGCGACGTGGCTCGGTACATCTCCACTGAGGCAGCGGCGGGCTTGATCCATGCGGAGGGCCCTGACGGTCGCTCTATTTCCGCATTTACCCGCTTTATGCACGACGGGGGGAAGGGGGTGGTGCTCAAGCTACACATCTCGAAAGCCAAGGCAGATGCATGGGTGGCAGCCAATCCAGAACGGTGATACCAGGCTGAGTGGCTGCTGAAATGCCTGAGTGGGGCTTGTGTTGGTGCCGCTCTTGAGGGGGCAGTTATTGAGGGGCTAGTGCACAGGCAGCGTGCGGCCAGCCGAGCAACACCACAGCTGAAGAATCATGCCTGTGCTCTGTGTGGTCGTATGCTTACCAAGCACCACATGCAGCCCCTGCTAGGTACAGTCAACCCCCCAGCACTTGACTTGACTCCGGATCCAAGTTTTGAACAATATTGCAAGTTGACGACGCAGCCCAAAAGGGTAACAATACAAGCTCACTGCGGTAGTTTCACCGTCCTGCATACCCCCTTGTGTGGGGTCAATGGGCTGCGGACCTTGCTTGCAAGGAGACGCTAAAATGCATAACAGTCACAATACAAGACACACGAACATCATGGCTTTATCCGAATACTACAAAGGCTGGGGCCAAGCCTCAGATGAGCAGCTTCACGCTGACATCGAGCAGTCTGACAAATATTCTGCAGAGGACGAAGCAGTCAGGGTGTCACTCATCAAGGCCGTGCATGATGTTTCTAATGCCGCTGATGCAGCCGAGCATCATGCAGTAGTTGAAGTCGTTGCCCCCAAATTGTCTCGCAAGGAGCGGCTTGCTCTGAAACGAGCAGGCCCGCAGCAGCAGGCAAGCCCTCTTTCAAAATCCGCTGGGACCAGTCCGGTGGCTCAGCAACTTGGGGAGTTTTCCCACACGTTGAAGAGCTTGAAATATTTGCACGACCAAATCATTGCTAATGATCAGAGCCTCATTGGGCCTGCTCACCTTTCTAACAGTGTTTGGCAGACAGCCCATCTATATGACCAATTGCTTCGACTGGCGCCCAGTCAGACACAGGCTCAGCTCAGCACGCAGGTACAGCAGGAGACCTCACACACAGCAATCAAGCGTCGTCATGAGCACAGCCACGATGAACCATGCGCTCATGCTACATCATGCAGCTCGCAGTGCGACGCGGGGCATACAGAAGGACAAGCCTGCAGCCACCCCAAAGCTGCAGAGGCCCCCGGCGACAGCCCCCACGAGCCCCCTCCGACCAAAACTACTGACGAGATGCCTGCAGCTACTCTGGAGCTGCTCAGGTGCAGTGCGCTGGCTGCGCGAGATGTACACACCCTCGCGCTGTATCGCCTGGGGGGACGGCAGCTGCGCGCTGGGCAGGCGGATGCGTGCATGGCCACGTGCAGGCGCCTGCTATTCCAGCACCCCACCTTCACACGGGCATGGCTGCTTCGTGGCAAGGCCTTTGCGTGTGTGGGTGCTCTGCTTCTGGCGCAGCTGCATTTTGACCGGGCCCTACAGCTGGACGGTTTCAAGCCCGGCGCAGTGGAGCTGCTCACACCGCATCTTGAGAATGTGGACTTCGCCCTGAGCACTTTCGATTTGCAGTCAGTGCAGAACAGCAGTGACACACGGGACGATCTCAGCGGCTCCACAGTGGCAGCGCTGCCGACAGCCCCCCTCCCAGCAGTGCAGCCCAGCAGTCTAGCACGCATCCACCCCGCACAGTACAGGCAATTTGTGGGGCATTTGCTCGGCAAATGCTTCACCAGCATGGCGTGCAAGCGCTGGCTGGCAGCTGCGCTGGACGGCACGTGTCACTGGAGCCGTGCCGACCTTGTGCACTTCCACAGCCTGCCATGGGCCCATACAGGCGACCCCCCCACAACAAAGCATGCCGCGGTCGATCTGCTCCCAGCCTTCATGCAGCCGGCTCTGCAGACTGTAGCTGCTGAAGCGCTGCAGTGCCATGCCCCCAGCAGCCTGCCGCACTGCTGGCCTCGCCTGCTCTTCGTGCGGCGGGTGGGACGAGTACTCTTCAGGGAGGGCTTCTGCTTTTCTGCGGCGGCGGCATTTGAAGCGGTAGCAGGGGGCACAGCAGCTGTGGTGGCAGTGTTGGGCAGCGCAGAGGACTGCACTGCACCACGGGTATTGCTTGCAGCGAGCCTTTTGAACCTGGCGGCTTGCCTCATGAAGCGACGAGTGCAATTGGGCAGCGCTGTGCAGGCGTGCGATGCAGCAGTGCAGCAGCTGGCTGCAGTGGAGGCAGCCAGTGTAGGCTGCACCTCTACAAGCTCCAGCTCTCCTGCCGCCAGCAGCACTGCAGGGGCAGGGGCAGGGGCAGGAGCAGCGGCAGAGGGGGGTGCCGCCGCCAGCAACAAGCTGCTGGTAGCAAGTGCTGACCGCTTTGACCTCACAGAACACGAAGCAGATGGAGTGAACACGTCCAGGGATGCCGTGTTCCGGCTGCGGATAAAGTGCATGTTCCGCAAGGGGCAGTGCTTGATTGACACAGGGGAGTATGCTTCGGGCATGTCGGCGCTGATTTCAGCCCAGGGTGAGCTGCAGGATGCACTGGCAGCAGGGGGGGCGGGGCGGCAACAGCTGCAGGCCATGCTGCGGCCAGTGCAGCGGGCTGTGCTACGGGGCAAGTACATTGCCCAGCACAGCAAGCGGATGGTGCTGCGGTGAAGGTGAATGCATTTGGCAGCCCACATTCTCGTACTACTGGGATGAGAGGGTGGTCTCGCGCAGCTTGACGGCGATGACTCCTGAGCAGGAGGGCAGCAGGGCGGCAGCGTCCTCCTTGCTCAGGTACTTGGCGCCCTTGATGCTCTTGCGGCAGGAAGGGGCCCCGCAGGCGCAATCGAAGGGGGACTGCATGTCCCATTCTGTGCTGTTGTAATCGAAGGTGACCCACTCCCCCTTGCTCAAATCGCGAGTGCTCTCCACCTGCACTGTCCAGCCACCGGTGGCTTGTTCTGACACAACAATTTTGCCCGATGGTGCGCACGAGTGTGCCGTGTACATGAGCGGTGTTTTCACATCGACGTGCTTGCCAGGGGCCACCTGCACCGTATACATGGTGGGAGCAGACAAAACCTCGGCTGCGCTGCAGACGCTTTCAGTCATAGTGGTGCCGGCAGGGAAATCACCAACTGCAACAATTAATTTTCCGACAGCACCTTCGGTGATCTCTACCCGGCTATTTGGGTCTGTGGAGGCCATTGCTATCGAGCGCGCAATATTTCGCGATGGAGCCCTGTCAACACTGAAAGCTGTAAAAGTGGTCGTGCTGCTGAACAGTATCGCTACATGAGACTTTTCAGACAAAAAGTTCATTGTTTACGCACATTCAGCACGCTGGGGCACGTGGCGAGCCTTGGTGACTGCCCCCCTATGCAGCAGCCAAAGCTTCATCCGCTGCAGTCTGGCAGCCCGAGCTTCGTCAGTTAAGGAACGCTCCAGCCATCCAACGAAGCTGCAGCCTGCTACAGTCATGGACAGGTAACTAACAAATTACATGCTTGTCATTCGGCACACCCACTGGTCTGTTGGCGCAGTGCAGGCCGCCGCTGGATGTTCACAGCAATCCCCCGCAGTTACTCGGGGAACGCGCGAGCGACCTCTGGTGCACAGCAGGCCACTGCAGCACCCCACACACAGCGGTACTCACCATGGCAACTCCTCGCCATCGTACGCCAGGAACTGCCCCGTGGTGGCTTTGTGCGTGACGTCCAGCAGCTGATTGGCAGCACGCTCCACAGTGAACAGCTTCTCAGGCTTCACATTGCGCTGAAACTGCGGGGGGGCAAAGCAGGTGACATGTGTGTGAATCGGGCAGTCGGATACCAGCGGGTACGCACGGGTTGCGACAGGTTTGTTGCCACGGTGCCTGGGTGCAGTGCGCAGATGACGCTTTGTTTGTTGCGGCGAAGCATTTCGATGGATGCGGTTTTCACAAGCTGGTTCAAGGCAGCCTTGCTAGCACGGTAGCTGTACCAGCCACCCATGCCATTGTCTCCGATGGAGCCCACACGTGCGCTGAGGGCAGCCGCGATGCGAGGCCCGGGCTTGCTGAGGTCTTTTGCAAACGCATGCAGCGCCAGTGCTGGTCCGAATGTGTTCACACGGAAGATGTACTCAAGATACTCGCGGTTGATGTCTTCGATTTTTTTCTCTGGTGCAAAGCCTTGGCTGTCATCGTGAAGCACGCCCGCGGCATGAAACAGCAGTGCCACGTCAGGTTTGCCGCCATTTGAGTGTGCAGCATGCTGTGACAATGCTTTCAAGCTACCAATATCGCCTGTATCAACGCGCTGAATATCAATAACACCAGGAAACTCCTGCTGCAGGGCCTGCAAGTGCTCAGACTTGTCTGGGTCGCGAGTGCCAGCCAGAACTTTCTGATATTGCGGCCACGCCGACTCCGCTCCAGCGCCGCTACCTGCAGCTGCCTTGGCCAACTGGCGCACAACTTCCAGGCCGATCCCCTTTGAGCTTCCCAAAACAATTGCTTGCATTATTGTAGCTGTTTTCAGTTTTTCAGGCGTGCGTCACACCAGGCTATTGAAGTGGAGACTTCGATTTGGATTTCAGAGCTCTTGAATTAATCCTGGCTTGTTTCCCCTGAAATCTAATGGAAAGCAGCTGAATGGAAATAACAGAATCCTACTGCTGGTGTCGGGGTTGGCGCCTTTGCGCATGGATCACATCACATTCAACCTGAGGGGGCATTGCACCGTGAGGACTTTTCTTCTACTTTGGGCACGCTGGTGAAGGGGGGTCTCTGCAAGCACAGCCGCACAGATGTCCTGCAAGGCGGTTCATTTTACACACACTTCATATTATGTTGCTTGGGCGGTCACTTGCTATCAGTGATCATGCGTTTTAGACCTTGCATTGACCTGCATGGCGGGCAGGTAAAGCAGATTGTAGGAATCACGCTTTCTGACGGGGAGAATGCCGAATTGGTGACGAATTTTACTGCGGAGCAACCACCAAAGTTCTTTGCTGAGTAAGGTTGGTATATATTAGGTATTTCACAACGTTTGACGGCCATTCCGCACAGATTGTACTCGGAGCATGGCCTGGCAGGCGGGCATGTGATCGCTTTGGGTCCAGGCAATACTGCGGCTGCCAAGGAGGCACTCCAAGCATACAGCGGCGGAATGCAAGTAGGTGGAGGGATATCAGTAGATAATGCTATGGAGTATATTGATGCTGGGGCAAGCCATGTCATCGTGACCTCCCATGTGTTTAGGTAAGCTCCAGCGCAGCTTGACGAAATGTCCCTCACGGAATTCTGGTGTTTGGCAGAAATGGAACCATTGATATGGAACGCTTGAAAGCGCTGACTGCACTCGTGGGCAAAGAACGCCTTGTCTTGGATCTATCTTGCCGCAAACGCCAGATTGCAGCTGAGGGCTCTCAGTCTGCTGCCCAGTTTGAGTTCGTTGTGGTCACCGACAGGTGGCAAAAGTGGACAGACTTCGTGGTGAATGCATCCACCTTGCAGCAGCTCGCACAGTACTGCGACGAGTTCCTTGTGCACGGTGTGGATGTGGAGGGCATGCAGTGCGGCGTGGAGGAGGGCCTAGTGCGCCTGCTGGGGCAGCACAGCCCCATCCCCGTCACCTATGCAGGGGGGGTGCGCCACATGGAAGATCTAGAGCTGGTGCGCACTGTAGGGGATGGCCGCGTGGATGTGACTGTAGGCAGTGCTTTGGATATTTTCGGGGGTGCTCTGCCCTTTGCCGAGGTGGTGCAGTGGCATGAGCTGCAGCAGACGGAAGGGGGGCAAGGGGGGGGTCCCAGCCTGCACCCAACGGTGCAAGCTGCAGCTGCAAGCACTGGGTAGATACTGCTATGCATGTGCGTATATGTGTTGAATTTACTCATGGCTAGCCTCAGCTGCCTCCCGTAGTGCAGCGGCAGAGTGCAGCAAAGAGCTGGAGCTGGCGGCGGCAGCGCTGTCCTCAGCCAGGGTTGCGGTGATTTGCGCCGTGGCTGCCTGCACAGCAGGCCCATCCCACTGCACCAGGTCGCTGGGGATCATGTCGTAGTCAATGGGCATGCAGTTCAGCCGGGCAACCAGCAGCAGCCGGATGGGCTGCATCTCACGCACCGTGAACACAGCAGGCGCCGGGGCGGCCCAGCCTGCAGGGGCACCCTCTGGCTTGCTGGGCCGGATGCGCAGTGTGTGGGTCTCATCGTCGTACTCTCCTTCCCCCCCCTGGCGGGCAACCTCGATCTTTCCCTCCAGGCCCCAGTCCGGCACAATCACATCGAACCACCGCTCACCACGCACCTCGGTGACCATACCCAATACCTCTGTGGGGTGGCGCTTCAAGTATAGACACATGTACACCTGGTCGGACATCTGGGAGGCTTGCTTGGCGGCTTGTTTCCGCTCGTTGCATATGTCGCTCTGGGCCATCACGTCATCAGCGCTGGCACAGGCGTGCACGGCGTCGGGGCCATCCAGGGTGGCTTGCAGCAGCCGGTGCACCATCACATCTGCATACCGGCGGATGGGGGAAGTGAAGTGTGTGTAGTACGGGATGGCCAGGGCGTAGTGGCCCCACTTGGTTCCGTCCAGGTTCCCAGCTGCGAAATAGGACGCTGGCTGCATGGGCTGCATGACCAGGGACTCCACTGCCAAGATGAGCATCTCGGGGGTCACCTGTGGCGGCAGCAGCAGGTCCTCCCCGCTGCCGCTGGCCATGTACTCCTGCACATGCTGGGAGATGGCAGTGTTGGATTTGTCAGCGATGGTCTTGGCTTGCTTCACGGCACGTGTGAGGGATTTCTGCAGCGACTTGCTGCTGCTCCACTGGAAGCCCGTGAACCCCAGGCGGTGCAGGGTATCCACGAGGGGCCCCACCTTTGTGCTGAGGGGGGGCGGGTGGCGCCGCAGGGGTGCCTGGGAGGCTGCGTGCATGATGAGGTGCTGCGCCACCAGGTAGTTTGCCAGCAGCATGTACTCTTCAACCAGGCGGTTGGAGTGCCCGATGGGGTAAGCCCCCAGCCCCACCGGCTCCCCCTGTGCATCGCGCTGCACAGACAGCTTGGTGCGGTGTAGGGAGACAGCCCCGGAGTCAAAGCGCTGCTTGCGACGCCCAAAGGCGATTTGGTGCATCAGCAGCACGTCGCGGATGACGTCACCAGTGGACACGCCGCCAGTGGGGCGGCGCTCAATGGGCCATACCGCGTCGGGGATGCCATCCAGCACAGAGCCGCCGTCGGTCTCGCCCTTGCCGCGGCCAGCATCTGCCTGCTGCGGCGTGACTTCGCCCTCAATGAAGCGCGTGGCTGTGCCGTAGTCCAGCTTGGCGCAGCTGCGGATGATGGTGCGCCCCACCCACGGCTTGCTGCCCAGCAGGGTGCCGTCAGCCTTCATGCGCCAAATGCAGGAGAATGCCAGGCGGTCCACAGATGGGTTCAGGGAGCACAGGCTCTCACACAGCAGCCTGGGCAGCATGGGGATGACCTTTTGCACCAGGTACACACTGGTGGCGCGCTCCGATGCCTCCTTGTCTAGGGCGGTGCCTGGCTCCACGAAGTAGCTCACGTCAGCGATGTGCACGCCGATCTCAATGGTGCCGTCAGCCTGGGGGGTGATGTGCAGTGCATCATCCAGGTCCCGCGCCGACCACGGGTCAATGGTGAAAATGCGCGTCTCCCGGAGGTCTCTTCGCAGGTGGAATTCCTCCTCAGGGATGTCGAACTCGTCCCCATGTACTCTGGGGCGAAATGCATCCAGAACACTGTCCACAGCCGCAGAGAATTCCTCGTCGGAAATGCCAGTGGCACGCAGTAGTGCGTCGGTCTCCACCTGCACGTCGCCGGACTGCCCCAGCGGGTCGCCGTCAATGCGTCCCAGGGGGTTGCGCGCATCGGCGGCCCACTTCGTGATACGGGCAGCAAACAACGTGTTGGCAAATGCAGATGGGTCAGCCTTGAAGTCTGCTGGCGCCTTGAAAATGGGGATTTGAATCCAGGGCACCCGGGAGTCAAGGGGCATGAAGGTGACCATCTTGTGGTGGCTGGGCAGCGCCTTGCCCGCCTCAACCGTCTGCCCATATTGCGCGTGCAGGGTGCCGATGCACTCCCGGGAGTGCACTTCCTTTGCGATGGCGACCACCTTTCCTGTGGGCTGCAGCCCGTCCACATAGCTGACGGTGCCGGTCTGCAGCAGTAGCTTACGCCAGGGTGTGTGCTGGGGGACGGCAACGCTGGAGAGGCTTCGAGGAGCCTGGGCAATGGCCTTGAGCACTGGCAGGGGGGGCTCCTGCTGAGCCACGCAGTCCGTCCTGGACAGGCCCAGGCGAGTCATAGCCTCCTCTATGTCCACGCTGCCGTCAGATGCAGCTGCACCGAGGGTGCTGTACATGTCCACATCCACCAGCGGCATCCACAGGGCGCCTGATGTGTCTTCGTGCGGGCCTGATGCTGCGGAGGAGTCTGAGGGGGCGCGCTCCAGGGGCGGTGCCGCAGCAGCGGCGGGCCCTGCCGCATCAGTGCCCTGTGCCGAAGCGGTGGGCTTCTGCCATTCATCTTGGGCATTCAGTGCTATCACAACGATGTCTCCATTCAGGGCTCGGTTGCGCAGGTTGATGCCATCGATAAAGACGTCACGAATGAGGCCAGGCACGCTGATAAATGACTTGTGTCGGTTTCCTGAGGCAATGCGAAGGCTGCCCAGGAGAAGTTTACCTGAAGCAAGGCCAGAAGACACCTCTTCTGGGCTCAAGTGTTCCTCATGTTCGGGGCCATCTCTTTTCTTGCGAGATGAAGCTCGCCCTGTGCGCCCAGTCCGCTTGGCGTGTTGGCTACCACTCTGGGGAGTGTGCTGCGCATCACCGTGCGACTGCCGAGACTTTCCAGATGATCTATTGCCGCGCTTATGTTCACGATTAGGCGTTTTTGTTGGGGTTTGATCAGCCATTCTGTGATGCACAAATACGGTGAGGGAAAGCACAAGAAGCACACACGCGGAAACATCAGATTCAGCACATCAACACAGAAGCAAAGAAAGCCTCGAGTGAACTTCTCATATCATGGAGCGTACAAGCGACATCTTACCCGAAATGCCCTTGATTGTGCCGCTGGAAATAGTCAGTGATCTGTTGCTGAACTACTGAGCAGTGCGAGCACGTGTGACAAAGATGCGTGACTGCGGAGTGAGCAGTTCCTCCGGTGACGTTGTGTGGAGTTACTCCCTTCAGCAGAAAAAAGCCCTATCAAGTGAACAAGTGACATTGGAGTTTCAATAGTTTAAAATTGTATGCGATTGATCTTTCCCGGTGCCCGGGTTCCTACACTCTGTCAGCCTAGTAGCATTGTCCAGGGGCCTACAATAGTTTCGTTGGGTCTGCCAGTCTGACATGCTCGTTCTCAATTGCGCGCAACCCTCTTGCATGCGTTTGTCGCACACTATAGCCCCATAAGGAGTCCATGAAACAGCACCCACAGTGCATCCATGGCAGCTACAGCCTTTCCCGTACTGGTCAGTCGTGCGACGGCGGCTCCTCACCTGCAGCATGCACTGCCCGCAGGAGGAGCAGCTCCGATGTTACCCCCATGCTGGTGACGAAATCATGTGTGTGCACCCGCCACTGCATGCTGCCGGTGCTGTACGCGGTCACGTGTCCCATCAGGCTGATGGGCCGGTACCCCAACACAGCAGAGGCATCACGCCCATGCAGGGCGGCCCAAGCACAGGTCAGTGCGCTGGCCAGCGGCGTGCGGCCCATAGTGAATGCCACTAGCAGCAGTGTACCACCGTCCACAAGTGCGCCGTGGGCAGAGCACAGGAACCCGCCGATGGCTGCACTGGGCAAGCCCTCCAGCACGTGCACTGCTGCGATGGCATGCACCCCCTGAGCGGGCAGCCAGGGCAGCCGCGGGTCACCATTCGTGTGCAACAGGCAATACTCGCGAACATGCTTCGGCTGCTGCACTGCTTCTTCCTCGCTTCGAAGCATGGGCCCCGCCAGGTGCTGGGCCAGGCTGGGTGCGCTGGCAGCAGCACCCTCCTCGCTGCAGCCCAGCCAGCGCAGCAGCTGCTCCTCAGGCGAAGCACTGGGGGTGTGTGGTGGAGGCTGCCACACAGCAGCCACCTGCTGAAGTACGCTGTGGGCTGCCTGCACCTGCTTGCGGGCCAGGTCGAGGCCCAGGTATCGGATGCCCCCCCCCTTGACACCCCCCCCCTTGGCGGCCTGCAGGGCCAACATGCGCCTGGCAAGCCCCCCCCCACCACACCCGAGCTCCACTACAAGTGCGCTGTCTGGCAGCTGTGGCAGGGCAGTCAAGGCAGCTGTTGCCGCGTCCCCCCCCAGGGCGTGCAGCAGTCGGCTGCGCAGGCTGGGGGCGTTGAAGAGTGCTGCGATGGCGGGGGGGGGCAGGCGAGCCTCGCCCGCAGACAGCACCTTGCCGTCATCTGTGAGGATGCTGCTTTCAGGTATGGTGGCTTCCACCTCTTGTGGCTGCAGCTCCCGTGAGAGCGCCCCCGTGCCCAGGGATAGCGCCAAGGCGACAGCCACAAGCAGACCAGAGACGCACAGGGCGTTGCCAAGGGAGAGCCAGGGGGGCAGCTGCAGCCACTCCTGCAGTGGGCTGGCTTGCTTCAGCATGGAGACATGTGCCTTGGTAGCCAGGCACCACAAGGCGCCTGCAGCGGCTGGGGCGGCCACGAGGTCACCTGGCCACACTCCCCACTGAAGAATGCGACGAGAGAGAGCCACAAGGAGGAGCACCAGGGAGCCCACAGCCACAAGAAACATCCAAGTACTGACCATGCTGCCTTGAAAGCAGCGCCTTGCGTATTCTGCAATCGCCATGAGCGCATGGAAGCAGCAGCAGCCCAGCAAAGCCCGCAAGCCAGCTTCAAATCCAGGCAGTTGACCACCGGTAGTTGTGGGTGCTCGGCGAAATGCGCCCAGCTGAGCAAATACATAAACAAATGGTGCTGTCAACACAAATATGCTGATCTCAGAGGCAATTTCGGCTGGTGGCCGGCCCGACAAAGTGGAGTCCATGGTGTGGGAAGCTGATATATGTCTTGAAATTGCCTGCGCCCCTATAGGACTTGCTCTCACGAGCTTTGACGGCAGTGAACCAAACAGGATAGTGCCATAGGCATTGATTCACCCACACATTGCACAGTTGTGTCGATTGGCATGTTCGCTGGGCAAGCTGGCAGGTATCTCGTAGAGCCCTCTCCCTGCTTGTCAAGCCCCCCTTTGAGGCCAGGACAGCGTAGAAGCAAGCAGCTTCCCGCTGCCTTGTAGCCGCGTTAAAATTCCTCCGAGCATCAGCGGATACGATTTTTTCGTCAACTTTGACACGCCACTCGTTCGACAGAAAGAATTCGCAGCGCACATTTCCCCGCAATTGCGCGAAGGATATCAGCGATTGCCGGCTGTAGTCATGTCTTTTATGTCTTTTGTGAGAGAAAGCGTAGGCAAAGTTGCCAATCGCGTTAATGAAATGACGGAGAATGTGCATGT